>Ga0307286_10000180_pt1 | contig 16543 bp, 16 predicted proteins | sample ER_DNA_140_FD_194478 | JGI IMG/M metagenome (GOLD analysis project Ga0307286, IMG submission 194478) | Bulk soil microbial communities from the East River watershed near Crested Butte, Colorado, United States - ER_DNA_140 | ecosystem: Environmental > Terrestrial > Soil > Floodplain | place... | reverse complement strand
ACTGGATTCGGTCAACAGATGACAGGACTGCGGTACTACGCTCACGGCGTGGCCCTGGAATCCTCACCCGAGCACCCGCAACCGTTGCGGGTTATTGCACACGCGGTGCGCGGTTGGGTGGAGCGACTCGGCGCGGTCTGGGTCGAAGCTCAGCTGATTGAGATCAACCGCCGCTCGGGTACGCGGACGATCTTCCTGACTCTGCGTGACAAGCTGGCCGAGGTCTCAGTCTCGGTGACCACCTCACCGATCACCCTGGATTCAGCCGGGCCCTTGACCGAGGGTGCGACCGTGGTGGCTCGGATCAAACCGACGTTCTATGAGAGTTCCGGTCGGTTCATCTTCGTCTGCGATGCGATCACTCCGATCGGAGAGGGTCGGCTGCTCGCCCGGCTGGAGCAGACCAAGCGCCTGCTTCAGGCTGAGGGACTCTTCGACCGGTCACTGAAGAAGCCGCTGCCATTCCTCCCCAGAGCGGTCGGGCTCGTCACCGGAGAGGGCAGCGCAGCCGAGCGGGACGTTATGGAGAATGCGCGGCGGCGCTGGCCGGCCGTACCGATTGTCACCCGATACGCCCTCGTCCAGGGACCGCAGGCCTGCGAGCAGCTCATCGCCGCGGTGCAACATCTCGATCGCCACCCCGAGATTGAGGTCATCGTCATCGCCCGCGGCGGCGGCTCCGTAGAAGACCTCCTTCCGTTTTCCGACGAGGGCCTGATTCGCGCCGTCGCCGCATGCCGTACGCCTGTGGTGAGCGCCATCGGTCACGAGTCAGACAGCCCGATCCTCGACCTGGTCGCCGACTACCGCGCCTCGACACCCACCGACGCCGCGAAACGTGTGGTTCCCGACGTTGCCGACGAAAAGACTCGAGTGCAGCAAGCCCGGCAGCGGATGGTCCAGGCTGTTTCGCGTCTTGTCGGCCGCCAACAGGAGCTGCTCGACGGGCTACGTTCGCGTCCGGTGCTCACGGATCCGACTGGAACATTCAGCCGGCGTTACGAGCAGCTGACCGAACTCAGACATCGCGCCAATCGGGCCATTGGATCGACAGTTGATCGCGAGTCCGCCCTGGTCGGGCACCACCTGGCGCGGATACGAGCGATGTCGCCGCAGGCCACGCTGGATCGTGGCTACTCGATCCTGCTGGGCCCGAACGGCGGGGCGGTCCGATCGGTCGATCAGGTCGACGTCGGGGACGATGTTGTAGCCCAGCTGGCCGATGGGCAGTTGGGCGTCAAGGTCATGGAGCTGAAACCGCGAGGAGGAGCATGACGGATCCAGTCAAAGCGGAGGCACTCAGCTACGAGCAGGCGCGCGACGAGCTGGTCCTCATTGTCCAGCGGCTGGAGTCAGGCGGCGCCTCGCTCGAAGAGTCACTCGCATTGTGGGAGCGCGGCGAAGAGCTCGCTGCGATCTGCCAGGCCTGGCTAGACGGCGCCAAGGCGAAGGTGGACGCTGCTCGAACCATCGAGCTCGCTCCTACTGACGAGACCTGAGCTACTCGGCGAGCCGCCACCGGTACCTCACCCAACCCCCGGCCTGGGCAGGTGAACCGCCCAGCAAAAGGTCCGTGCCCCACTGAGCAGCGCTTCCTCAACCGTTGCTGGAGAGGGTTGAGACGTACGCCTCCAGGGCCTCGTAGGGCAAGTCAGCGGACACCACGGTGGTCACGCTCGGGCCACGCAGCACCAGGGATCTCGTGCGGCCGTCCGGGCTGACCAACCGCTGCCACATCTGACCTGCGATAACACTGTTTCCGTCGGGTGTTCCCGCGCGGGACTGCTGATCAACCAGCTCTTGAGGCCGGGCGTCGCCCTGATTGAGATCAACGAACACGTCATCTGGGCTGAGGAAGCCGATCTGCCACAAGTTGCGCGGCGACGCTTCGCCGTTGAGGTGTGGCTCTCCCAGTGGTACCCAGGTCACACGCGTTGCCCGCCAGCCTTCGGGGAGGTTCGTGGGCGCGAGGACCTCGTACGGGGCCTCCTTCCGCGCCGTGGCGAGCACGGGTTTCCAGTCGACCTCCTTGACAGGATGGTCATCCGGCGTGTTGGTGAAGATGATCGCGATCACCACAAGCGGGATCACGATCAAAGCAAGCGAACGGATCATGTCGCCCGCTGTCGCCTGTCGGGTCGTGCGCGCCACGTCCCCTATCTTCACAGAGCACGCCAACTCCAATCGTTCTCTGCTCGCGCGGCGCCCCTGGAGGCTGGTGCCGCTCTCTGCTCGCGCGGCGCCCCTGGAAGCGCCTACCGACGCTGCAGAGCATGCGAGCCCGGCAGTCCGGAACACTGTTCTCTGATGGAAAGCATCCAGACGATCGGGCGCCACGACGGGCCCCGAGGCGAAGTCGTGTTGCGACGCCGGCTCGGTGCCGATCTCAGTGTTGAGGAGTTGATCGTCAATGGCACGTTCGCCATGGACAGCAGCGACAGCTCCACGGAATCTCTACTGGGCGAACTCGCATTGCCGAGCGGTCGCGCGCGGCGAGTGCTGGTCGGCGGGCTGGGATTGGGCTACACCGTCGCCACGATCTCGGCCAAAGAGGTGGATGTAATCGATGTGGTGGAGATCGAACAATGCTTGATCGACTGGGCACATCAAGGAGTGACCCCGACGTTGGCAGCAGTGGCCTCAGATCCGCGGGTTCACTTGTATGCCGCAGATGTCCAGCTCGTTCTCGACGGCTTGGGCGATGGCCCGATCGGGCCCTGGGATGCGATCGTGCTCGACGTGGACAACGGGCCAGAGTTCCTGATCCATGCTGAGAACGGCGGGCTTTATACCGAGGCTGGTCTCCGCGCGGCTTACGGTCAGCTGGCTGTCGCAGGCACACTCGCGATCTGGTGCCAGGGTCTTGCACCGACGCTGCGAGCCTCGCTAGAACACATTGCACCCTCCGTAGGCGAGCACATCATCGAAGTCTCCCGCGGTGAGCGCAGCTTTCGGTATGCGATCTACACAGTGTCCAGGCCGAAGGCCTCGCTCAAAGCGGCTAGGTAAGAATGTGCCCATGACTCAGTCAACTGATGCGAATGACTACCGCATCGAGCACGACACGATGGGCGAGGTGAGAGTGCCGGCCCCGGCCTTGTGGCAGGCACAGACTCAGCGTGCCGTTGAGAACTTCCCAATCTCAGGCGTACCGATCAACTCCGAGTTGATTGCCGCCCTCGGACTGATCAAGGAGGCGGCCGCCAAGACCAACGCCGCACTCGGTGTCTTGAACCAGGACTATGCCGGCGCGATCGAAAAGGCCGCGAGCGAGATCGCTGCGAACCAGCACGATGCCGAGTTTCCCATCGACGTCTTCCAGACTGGATCGGGTACCTCGAGCAACATGAACGCCAACGAGGTGATCGCTTCCCTCGCCACTACTCAACTGGGCGACGACGTGCATCCCAATGATCACGTCAACGCGTCCCAGTCGAGCAACGACGTCTTCCCCAGCGCCATTCACATTGCGGCGACGCACAGCCTGGTCAATACGTTGTTGCCGTCATTGCGTCATCTCGAGGCAGCGCTCAGCCTCAAGGCCACAGAATTCGCCGAGGTAGTCAAGAGCGGGCGTACCCATCTGATGGACGCCACGCCGGTCACACTCGGCCAAGAGTTCGGCGGTTATGCCGCCCAGATACATCACGGCATTGAGCGGGTGAGGTCGACCTTGCCCCGAGTCGCAGAACTGCCACTCGGCGGAACAGCGGTTGGCACGGGAATCAATACCCCACCCGGCTTCGCCGCCTCAGTCATCTCAATGGTCGCGGACAAGACGGGCCTGCCGCTGACTGAAGCGCGTGATCATTTCGAGGCGCAGGGGGCCCGCGATGGCCTCGTCGAGGCCTCAAGCGTGTTGCGGACAATTGCGGTCAGCCTGTACAAGATCGCCAACGACCTGCGTTGGATGGCTTCCGGCCCTCGCGCTGGGCTCGGCGAAATCGTCCTACCCGACCTACAGCCTGGGTCCTCGATCATGCCGGGCAAGGTCAATCCGGTGATCTGCGAGGCAACGCTGATGGTCTGCGCCCAGGTGATGGGCAACGACGCTACGGTCGCGTTCGCGGGTGCGAGCGGCAACTTCGAGCTCAATGTGATGCTCCCAGTCATGGCACGAAACCTGCTGGAGTCGATTCAGCTGTTGGCCAATGTGAGCCGGCTGCTCGCCGATCGATGCGTGATGGGCATCAAGGCAAACGTCGAGCACTGCAGGACTCTTGCCGAGTCCTCACCGTCAATCGTCACGCCGCTGAACCGCTACATCGGCTATGAGAACGCAGCCGCCGTCGCCAAGCAGGCGCTCAAGGAAGAAAAGACCATCCGTGAGGTGGTTATCGAGAACGGCTACGTCGAAAACGGCAAACTCACGGAGGAGCAGCTCGATGCCGCTCTCGACGTACTGGCGATGACCCGCCGGCCGGTCTGAGCCGACCAGCTGCCTAGTACCAACCGTTGGCAGACTTGAAGCTCCATGCGGCACACGGGCTGCCGTATCGGTCCTTCATGTACTTGATGCCCCAGATGATCTGCGTCCCAGGATTGGTCCGCCAGTCACTTCCTTCGCTTGCCATCTTCGAGCCTGGTAGAGCCTGCGGGATGCCGTACGCCCCCGAGCTGGGGTTGGTGGCATTCACACGCCACATGCTCTCCCGCATGATGATGTTGTTGAAGCAATCAAACTGGCTGGAGCCGTATCCAAACTTGTTATTCAAGATCTGCCGGGCTATCTCCTTGGGATCGGTGACGCCTGGCTCGTAGCCACGATTGGCAAGCGCGCGTGCCCGGGCGGCCTTCTCCTCGGCCGCCTTCTTCGCGGCGGCCGCCAGCTCAGCCCTGATCTTGGCATGCTGGGCAGCGATCGCTTTGGTCTGCTCGCCCAAGGACTTGGCCCGCTTGGCCGCTTGCTTTTCAGCGGCCAGCTTGGCTCTCGCAGCCTCCCGATTAGCGCGTGCCTTGGCCGCTGCGCGTTCAGCCGCGAGCCGGTCAGCGGCCGGTGCGGCGGCCGCTACCTCAGGGGCGGAGATGACAACCGCGGCGGGCACGGCAATCGCGGACGTCTGTTCTGCGGGGCTGCTCAATCCAGCGACAGCTGCTGTTGCGACAAATGCTGAGAAGCCAACCCCGACTATGGCATGCTGAGCGAGTCGACGCACGGGCCATACTGTGCCACATGTCGTTATCCAAATGAAATCATCTTGAGACCATTTCGTATGTTAATTCATCCGAAGTCGATCAAATTGCGACATCTTCTAACATCTCGGTCACGAGCGCTGCGATTGGGGAGCGCTCCGAGCGGTTCAACGTGACGTGGGCAAAGAGCGGGTGACCCTTCAGCTTCTCGACCACCGCTACGACGCCGTCGTGCCGGCCAACTCGCAGATTATCCCGCTGAGCTACGTCATGTGTGAGAACCACGCGCGAACCCTGTCCGATACGGCTCAACACCGTAAGCAGCACGTTTCGTTCCAGGGACTGCGCCTCGTCGACAACAACGAACGCGTCGTGCAAGGAGCGACCCCGAATATGGGTGAGTGGCAGCACCTCAAGCAGCCCGCGAGCCAACACCTCTTCAATGACGACCTTCGTGGTGAGCGCACCAAGAGTGTCGAAGACGGCCTGCGCCCAAGGCGCCATTTTCTCGCCTTCGGTACCCGGCAGGTAGCCCAGCTCCTGGCCGCCGACCGCGTACAGCGGACGGAAGACCACCACTTTGGAGTGCTGCTGGCGTTCCAAGACGGCCTCGAGCCCCGCACAGAGCGCGAGAGCGGACTTGCCGGTACCGGCCCGGCCGCCGAGGGAGATGATCCCGATTGAGGGGTCCAGCAGCAGATCCAAAGCGACCCGCTGCTCCGCTGAGCGGCCACGAATTCCGAACACGTCTCGATCAGCCCGGACGAGCTTGACCTCCTTGCTCGGCGTGACCCGGCCAAGAGCCGATGCGTTCCCACTGAGCAAGACCACGCCGGTATGGCAGGGCAGGTCTCGAGCTTCATCCAGTTCAACCAGCCCCTGCTCGTAAAGGCGGTCGATGTCGCCGCCATCGACATCGATTTCGCTCATCCCAGTCCACTCGGTCTCCACAGCGAGCTCGGCGCGATACTCCTCAGCCTTCAGACCGACCGCCGATGCCTTCACTCTCATGGGCAGGTCTTTGGACACCAGCGTGACTGCGCACCCTTCGGCGGCCAAGTTCAATGCGACCGCCAGAATGCGCGAGTCATTGTCGCCGAGGCGGAAGCCGTCCGGCAGCGCCGCTGGATCGGTGTGGTTCAGCTCGACGCGAATGGTGCCGCCCAGATCGTTGACCGGAACGGGGGCATCCAGCCGACGGTGAGTCATTCGGAGGTCGTCGAGGTGGCGCAGGGCAGTACGGGCGAAGTAACCGAGCTCGCTGTGGTGGCGCTTGCCCTCAAGCTCGCTGATCACCACAACAGGGAGCACGACATCGTGCTCATCGAAACGCCGCATCGCGTGCGGATCGCTCAGCAAGACGGATGTGTCGATGACGTAGGTGCGACGGCTTGATGAAGAAGACACAGGACTGCCCTTCTTGGGGGCCGTACGCGATCTGCGCCCGGCCCCACAGTTACGTGGTTGGCCGGGATAGCTGACCCGCATTGAGCTGCGCGGGTCTGCTCCGCGTCGAGTGACGGTGCATGCATCGCCTCCCAGGCGGGCCGCGTTGCTGCGCCCGCACCTCGACCGTACGTCGGCAAGGGGGTCGAAGGCGAGAGCCACGCCGCGATTTCACATGATGGCAACCAAGCTCTAGGCGATTATTCAGCCCATTCTTGCCGCGCAGGTGAACTACTCCCTCAAGCAGGCGGCCCGACTACAACAATCCGAATCTGCTGGCCGGGAACCGCCTGTGCCGCCCGATCGATCGCGTCGTCGACGAGGACGGCGACGACTGGATATCCGCCGGTCACCGGATGATCGGCGAGAAAGATGACAGGCTCGCCGCCGGGCGGAACCTGGATCGAGCCGCGGACCACACCCTCGCTAGGCAGCTCCTGCCCCATCCGAGAGGCGTGGTGCTGCAGCGGCTCCCCCACAAGCCGCATGCCGACACGGTCGCTGCGGCTCGAGGCTGTCCACTCGGTCGCGACAAGCGCACCTGGGTCGGCGAGCCAGTCGTCACGCGGGCCGCGCAGGGCGCGCAGGAGGAGAGTCTCCCCTGAGAGCGCTGCCGTCGGGGCCTGGTCGACGTTGGGAAAGTCCGCGGGCGGCGGCCCGACCGGAACGATGTCACCAGCCCGAACCGGTTCGGGTCCCAGACCGGACAGCGTGTCAGTCGCTCGCGACCTGAGTACCGACGGCACGCTCACACCACCGCGGACCGAAACGTAGGTGCGAAGCCCAACCGGCGGCGTACCCAGCGTGAGGATCTGACCGTCGGCAAGAGCAAAGGGTCCGTAATAGCCGATGCCACGACCGTCGACGTCAGCCGGTGCGGGAGCGCCGGTCAGCGCGAGCATCGCGTTGCCCCGGGCTCGGAGTGACAAGCCGCCAAGGGTTACCTCCAGCGCGGCTGAGGTGTACGGCTGAGCGAGCAGCCGGGCGCCCAGGCGGAACGCACCCCTGTCGGCCGCACCGGAGCGGCCGACGCCGACCTCCGCGAAGCCCACGCGGCCGAGGTCTTGTACCAACGTGAGCGGTCCGGCCGCCAGCACCTCGAGTGCGCGTTCAGTCCCCATCGCCGGCTCCGGACACGTTGACAAAACGCACTGCCATACCCGGTTGCAGCAGCGCAGGCGATTCCCGGTCGATGTCGAAGACGACGACGTCGGTACGGCCGATCAGCTGCCAGCCGCCTGGCGAGGACCTCGGATAAATGGCACTGAACTCGCCCGCCAGACCAACTGCGCCTGATGGCACCGAGGTCCGCGGCTCGCGACGTCGTGGCACAGCGAGCCGCGGGTCACCCCAACTCAGGTAGGCGAAGCCGGGGGCGAAGCCGCCGAACGCGACACGCCAGTCAGTTCCGGTGTGAGCGTCGATGATCTCCTCCACGCTCAGCCCGGTGAGCTCGGAAACGTCGGCGAGATCAGGCCCGTCGTAGCGCACGGGGATCTCGATGACCTGGCCGCTCGCAGCAATCTCCCCGGGGTCGGCGGCCGGCAGGGTCGCCAGCGCTTGCCGTAGTGCGGCGACTCGAGCCTCATCGGCGACGACGACCAGCACTGTGCTGGCGGCTGGGACGATGTCGACGACTTCGGTGAATCCAGCTGTCCCTGCCGCAACCGCCTCTCGTACGGCGTGGGTGAGCGCGAGCACCTCATCCAGTTCACCGACATCCACCAGCACCGCATGCTCCCCACAGTCCAGCAGGGTGCGGTGCCCGGTCATGGCGCGAAGGGTCGGATCTCGACCCCTGCCTCAGCCAGGGCCTTCCGTACGGCCACCGCCATTGCCACCGCTCCCGGAGAGTCTCCATGGACGCATATGGACTGCGCGGACACAGCCACCTCAGTACCGTCGACCGATTGCAGCCGTCCAGTGGTCAGCATGCGCACCATGCGCTGCGCCACCTCCGCCGGGTCATGCAGCAATGCACCAGGTTGCGAGCGAGGCACCAGAGTGGCCTGCCCGGTGTACCCGCGGTCGGCGAAGGCCTCGGTCACCGCGCTCAATCCCGCTTGCTCGGCGTGGCGAAGCAACGCCGACCCTGGCAGCCCGAGCAGCGGAAGCGTCGGGTCGTACGCGACCAGCGCAGCGACTACTGCCGCCGCCTGATGCTCGTCGTGCACCGTCCGGTTGTAGAGGGCGCCGTGCGGCTTGACATAGCGCACCCGCGAACCAGCGACCCGGGCGAACGCATCCAGGGCACCGATCTGGTAGATCACGTCGTTGGTCAGAGTTGGCGCATCAACATCGATGCTGCGACGGCCGAAGCCGGCCAGATCGCGGTAGCTCACCTGAGCACCGATCGCCACACCGCGGCTGACGGCTGCGTCGCAGACCCGGCGCAGGATGTTCGGGTCGCCGGCATGGAAGCCGCAGGCGACATTGGCGCTACTGACGACGTCGAGCAAGGCGTCGTCGTCGCCAAGGGTCCAGATGCCGAAACCCTCGCCGAGATCGCTATTGAGGTCGACGAGGAGCGCGGCGGGCGGCTCGCTCACCGGGCGCCCGTCGGCTGGTTCGCGGTATCGGCGTGCAGGTCGATCTTCGAGGTCTCGGGTGCCAGCAGCACGCAGATGATGGTCACCAGCAGCATGACGACCGCGTACACGGACACGGCGATTGAGGTGTCGAAGCGGTCCAGCAGCGCAACGGAGATGATCGGCGCGAGCGCCCCGCCGATGATGCCGGCCAGCTGGTAGCCCATGGAGGCGCCGGTGTAGCGAACCTTGGTCGGGAACATCTCGGAGATGAACGCCGCCTGTGGGCCATACATCGCTGCGTGGAGGATCAGCGCAACCACTGTGGCCAGCACAATCAGCCAGAACTGTCCGGTGTCGAGCAGGGCGAAGAAGACGAAGACCCATACCGCTGCACCGATCGCGCCCGCCAGGTAGACGGGCCGGCGCGCAATCCGGTCGGACAGGTTGCCGAAGAACGGGATCAACACGACCTGGACAGCGGCGGCGATCAGCACCGCGTTCAGGGCGTAGTTCCGGGGCAGCTTGAGATAGGTGGCCACGTAGGTGGTGATGAACAACACGAAGGTGTAGAACGCAACGTCGACGCCGACGCGCGCGCCGACGGCGAGTAGCACCTGCTTGGGGTAGCGTCGCACGACTTCCAGAATCGGCGCGCCGGCCTTGGTATGGGACTCCTCAACCTCGCGGAACAGCGGGCTCTCCGCAATTGTCAGCCGGATCCATAGGCCGACGAGCACTAGCAAGCCGCTGAGCAGGAACGGCACCCGCCAGCCCCATCTCAAGAACGCGGCGTCGCTGGTCAGCACGCCCATGAGCGACAGGACGCCGTTGGCCAGCAGCAGGCCCAGGGGGACGCCAACCTGCGGCCAGCTGGCGTTGAGACCGCGCCGGTTGGGGTCGCCCGACTCCAAGGTCATCAGCACCGCGCCGCCCCACTCGCCACCGAGGCCGAGGCCCTGCAGGAAGCGGAGCGCAACCAGCAGGATCGGTGCCCAGACGCCGATGCTCGCGTACGTCGGCAGCAGGCCAATGAGGAAGGTGGCAATCCCCATCAGCAGCAGAGTCACTACCAGGACGTTCTTGCGGCCCAGCCGGTCGCCGTAGTGGCCGAAGACCAACCCGCCCAGCGGGCGGGCGATGAAGCCGACGGCATAGGTGGTGAAGGCGAGCAGCGTGCCGACCAGCGGGTCGAAGGTCGGAAAGAAGATCTTGTTGAAGACCAGAGCCGCGGCGGTCCCGTAGATGAAGAAGTCGTACCACTCCAGCGAGGTGCCGATCAGGCTGGCCACGATCACCCTGCGCACCGACGACGGCGCTTTGGCGGGGATGGGACTGACGGTAGACATCGGGTGCCTCCCTAGACGGCGTGGGCTCGTCCACGCCCATATCGCTCTGTACCCGGCTGACCGGCCGCCCACTCACCCCCAAGAAATCATTCTCCAGCCAAATTGGCCACCGAGCAGCGGCTCGGGTCGCTGCCGCGCCGCCCTCGACTTGTCAGCGTCTCAGCAGGCTATAGCCCCCTGAGAGTCTGACAAGTCGGGTCAGCGACCGAAGCGCCGCTTCCGCTGTCCGTAGGAGCGCAGCGCGCGGATGAAATCCACCTTGCGGAAGTCTGGCCACAGCGCCTCGCAGAAGTAGAACTCGCTGTGTGCGGACTGCCACATCAAGAACCCCGATAACCGCTGCTCGCCAGACGTTCTGATGATCAAATCCGGATCAGGCTGGCCCTTGGTGTAGAGGTGCTCCGCGATGTGCTCGATATCGAGGGTTTGCGAGAGCTCATCGATGGAGGTGCCGTTTTTTGCATGCTCAGCAAGCAGAGAACGCACCGCGTCACGCAGCTCATGCCGCCCGCCGTAGGAGACCGCAATGTTGACCAACATGCCGTTGACGTCAGCGGTATCCCGATCGGCCATTTTGAGCCGCTTGGCGGACTGAGCTGGTAGCAGATCGAGCGCCCCTACGGGATGGACTTGCCAACGCCTGGTCGCGGCGAGGTCACTCACCATCTGCTCAATCACCCCGAGCAGCGGCTCAATCTCCTCACGCTTGCTGCGAGAGAAGTTGTCCGTCGAGAGCACCCATAACGTGACGACCGGAATACCGATCTCGTCGCACCATTCCACGAATTCTTTGAGCTTATCCGCGCCGGCCTGGTACCCCGCTATGAGCGGTTGCCCAGGAGCGTTGGTACGCGCCCAGCGACGATTTCCGTCGGCAAGTACAGCAACATGTCGTGGCAACCGCGTGGGGTCGAGCTCGGCGATGAGCCGATGCTCATAGGTCGCATAGAGCAGCCCCGACGGGTGCAAGCGGTCCACGAACTCGCGCAACCGATCGAGACGTGCCACAACTGGCAGCGTATCCCGCGGCGATGGGCGATTAGTCCGGGCAACAACAGTTGGTCATCAGAGCTAGCGTCTCTACGCTAAACCTACTGAGCCGTACCTTTGGCAGGTAACGCCCTTACTGGAGGCCAAGCGGAAGGGGGAAGCCGTGCCGGCAGTCCGCCTAGGCGAAGATCATTCCATGCCGCCGAGCCGCGGACCCGACTCCGAGACGCCTCTGACTGAGGTGCTGGAAGCGGTCAAACCACGGCTTCGTGGTTGGCTGCATGCCGGCATGGCTCCCCTCGCGCTGGCTGCCGGAATTGTGCTGGTGTGTCTCGCAGCGACGCCTGCCGGCGTAATCGGCGGGGCGGTTTTCCTCGCAGCATCGGTGCTCCTTTTCGGCATCAGCGGTCTGTACCATCGCGGAACCTGGGGCACGCGCGGTGCGGCGATCCTCCGCAGGATTGACCACTCCAACATCTATGTGTTCATCGCGGCAACCTATACCCCGCTGGCGTTGATCTTGCTCGACGGGGCTTCGCGGGTGATACTCCTTACTCTCATCTGGTCGGCTGCCGTGGGTGGGTTGCTCTTCCGGCTCATCTGGCTATCGGCCCCGCGCTGGCTCTACACAGCGCTCTACATCGTCATGGGATGGGCCGCGCTTGGCTGGCTCGGATCCTTCTATGACGCAGCCGGTTTGACGGTGTTGATCTTGATCGTGGCCGGCGGCATCTGCTACACCTTGGGCGCACTCGTCTACGCCCGAAAGCATCCCAACCCCTCCCCTACGTGGTTCGGCTTCCACGAGATCTTCCACGTCGCTACGATCGCCGGTTTCGTGTGCCACTATGTCGCGATCTCCATGATCACCCTCTGACTTTGAGCTGCTCGCGCTGTGTTCGATTGCTCGCTGCCGCTCGCGGCGATGTTCGCTGGGTTGCCGCCGTCTTCGTCGGAGCTGACGAAACGAAAAACGTTGTTCCGCCATCTCCTCCTGCAGATCGGCGGCGCGAACATCGAGAATACGGCGCGCGATCCGCTGTTTGATTGCTCGCTGCGGCTCGCGGCGATGTTCGCTGGGTTGCCGCCGTCTTCGTCGGAGCTGACGAAACGAAAAACGTTGTTCCGCCATCTCCTCCTGCAGATCGGCGGCGCGAACATCGAGAATACGGCGCGCGATCCGCTGTTTGATTGCTCGCTGCCGCTCGCGGCGATGTTCGCTGGGTTGCCGCCGTCTTGATCGTCGCTCGTAGCCAGTTGGACTCTTTGCTATTCCAGGGCTGCTGGATTGTCAGTTCTTTGCAGCTGGCTAGCCAGATCCTCGACCGAGGAAACCGGGAGCTTGCAGACGAAGTGCCGGCAGACGTACGCCGTCGGCTGGTTGTTGATCATCGGACGGTCCGCCAGCAGCGCAAGGCCGGGCTGGTCCGGCGTACCAGCCATCACGACTGATCCGGCCGGTGCGAGCCGGTGAGCAGTGCGAACGAGCTCTGCTCGAGCCGCCTCATCCACGCCGACCACGACAACCTCAGCCGGCAAGTGCCCCGGTGTCTGGCTGATCGCGTCGGCGAGCAGCCAGCCGGCGAACCGCGGCGCCCGTCGGACCAACTCGCCGGCGCTCGCCGCTGCTCGATCGGCGCGTTCGGCGTAGCGATCTTCCCCGGTCAGCTCACTCATCAGCCGCAGCGCATGGATGGCAACGCTCAGACCGGACGGGGTCGCGTTGTCGGTCGGGTCCTGGGGTCGGGCATACAGCTGCTCGGCATCGGCGGCAGTGTCGAAGAAGCCGCCGGCTGGGTCGTCGAACTGCTTCATGATCAGCTCGAGGAGCTGCTCTGCGCGGGTCAGCCACACGGGTGCTGCGTGGACCGCCGCCAGCCTGACGGCAGCAAGGGCAAATGCCGCGTAGTCCTCGAGGATGCCGAATGCTTCTCCAATGACGCCGTCGCGTGAGGTCCGGCGGAGCCGGCCATCTCGCCAGTGCAATTGCCAGACGTATTCGGCCGCCTCGGTCGCGATGTGCAGCCACTCCGGACGATCGAAGATCATGGCGGCCTGCACCAGTCCATCCACCAGCAACGCGTTCCATGCGGCCACGACCTTGTCATCGCGCCCGGGGCGCGAGCGCTGATCACGCGCGATCCGGAGTCGCTCCCGAACGTCCGCCAGCCGGGGTTGATCATGATCGGACCGCAGCTGCAGGGTCGAGGCACCATGCTCGAACGTGCCCGTTGGCGTCACCGAGAAGACCTCCGCCGCCCAGGCTGCGTCCTCTTCGCCGAGCACTTCCAGAAGTTGATCACGGCTCCAGACGTAGTAAGCACCCTCGCGGAGCTCACCATGATCATCTTGCGAGTCGGCATCAAGGCTGGCCGCGAACGCGCCCTGCTCGGTCCGCATCTCGCGCAGCAGCCAAGCCAGCGTCTCAGTGACGACGCGTTCGGCCAGCGGGTTGCGCGTACCGCGCCACCAGTGCGCGTACGCGCCGAGCAGCAGGGCGTTGTCGTAGAGCATCTTCTCGAAGTGCGGTACCACCCACCTCGCGTCGACGCTGTAGCGCGCGAAGCCACCACCTATCTGGTCGTAGATGCCGCCTCGTGCCATTGCCTCCAGAGTCCGCCCAGCCATCAGCATCGCCGCCTCGCCACCGTCACGAAGTAACGCCTCGAGCACCATCGACGGTGGGAACTTGGGTGCCCTGCCGAAGCCGCCGTAGGTCGAGTCGAAGTCCCGTTGCAGCAGCAAGATCGACTCCGCGCACTCGGCTACGGTCAGCAGCTCCGAGCCGCCAAGTGTCGGCTGCTTGGACAGCTGGCGAACGATCTCGGAAGCACTATCGAGAAGCTCTGATTGCCGGTCGCGCCAGGCGTCGCTGATTGCTTGCAGCACCTGCCGGAAGGAGGGCAAGCCGTGTCGTGCCGTGGGCGGGAAATAGGTCCCGGCGTAAAAGGGCTTGCGGTCGGGAGTGAGGAAGACGCTCATGGGCCAGCCACCCTGCCCCGTCAGCGCCTGGGTGGCTTGCATGTAGACGGCGTCGACATCCGGGCGTTCCTCGCGGTCAACCTTGATCGCGACGAAGTGCTCGTTGATCATGGAAGCAGTCAGCTCGTCCTCGAAGGACTCGTGCGCCATCACGTGGCACCAATGGCATGCAGCGTATCCAACCGAGAGAAAGACGGGAACCTGCCGTTCGACGGCCGCAGCAAAAGCGTCGTCCGACCAGGACCACCAGTGCACTGGGTTGTCGGCGTGCTGCAGGAGGTATGGGCTGGTCGCCGAAGCGAGGCGGTTGCGGCCAGTCATCCTTCGACCCTATGCGCAGCAACCAGCCGCGAATGTTCTGGCCGGGCCTCAGCTTGGCGTGCGAGGCGGCCGCTCTGAAGCTGACTCCTCGGCGTTATCTGATTCCTCGTCCTCCGGCAGGCGGATCTTTCGGAACTGTTTCCGCATGCTGAAGTACAAGAAGACCATGACGATCCCCAAGAGGAGCACGATGAACAAGGGGGCCCAGCCCGGCTGGACCACGTTCGGGTCGACGTCGAGAAGGATCATGTCGACGTCGAGAAGAGTCATGCTGAAACTCTACTCGCCACAGGCTCCGCGACCCCTGCGAACAGATCGTCCTCAGGGATGCTCGTGTCAACCAGGCTGCGCACGAGTTCCCACTCCTCGGTTGGCCAGGCTGACTTGTGCAACGCCAGCGGCACAGCAAACCAGGGTCCGTCTGGGTCGATCTGGGTCGCGTGCGCAAGGAGTGCGCGATCACGGACATGGAAATAGGCGGCACAGTCAACCCGCGTCGTAATCCGCGCCGCGTGCTTGGGGTCCTCAGGCCAGTCACGGAGCCGGTCGGTGTATGGCGACTCGAGGCCACGCGCCACCATCGCCTGATCCAGCGCCACCGTCCGCGCGCGATGGAAGGTGAACGAGTAATAGAGCTTGAGCGGCTGCCAGGCCGCACCGAGGTCAGGGTATGCGTCTGGGTCGGCCGCCGCATCGAAGGCCGCAACGCTGATCTTGTGGCACATGACGTGGTCTGGATGACGGTAGCCCCCGTCGTTCTCGTTGTACGTGGTCATCACATGGGGCCGGAAGGACCGAATGATCTTGACCAGCGGAGCAGCCGCGACAGCGACGTCAGCACGGGCAAAGCAACCCTCGGGGAGCGGATGCGGATCATCGCCCTCGGGTAGACCCGAGTCGACGAAACCTAGCCACACCTGCCTGATCCCCAAGATCTCCCGCGCGCGATCCATCTCCTGCCGCCTGATGTCGGCGATGTTGGCCAGGATGTCGGGTCGGTCCATCGCTGGGTTGAGGATCGAGCCCCGCTCACCGCCGGTACACGTTGCGACGACAACATCGACTCCCTCGGCCACGTACTTCGCCGTCGTCGCTGCGCCTCTACTCGACTCGTCGTCGGGATGAGCGTGCACGTGAAGCAGCCTCAAACGCTCACCGTGAGCATCGACGCGGAGCGCTGGACGAGGCATGGCGTCATGCTGCCACCCGACCCGTCGCCCCTGTCGCTGCCTCCCGTTACCGAGACAGCCCTTTTGGGCCTGCCGCTCGCGCATCGCGCGCTTTCGATCCGCCTACTTCGTCGTCGCTCGCAGAGGAAAGAACGCCTCCGCTCTCTCCATGTACATTGCTCGCTCCGCTCGCTGAGGCTGACGCTTGTGTGCCGCTGCCTTCCTCACTCGCTCGCAGGCGAAAGACGTGCCTGCTCGTTCGCTCGTCCAGGCCAGCGGCGCGTCAGCCTGGCTCAGCACGGCGGGCGCGCGATTCCCGACGCTCGCAGCATCTCGAGCAGATCTTGTAACGTCAGCTCCCCGCGCGACGCGCGCGAGAAGCGACAATTAGATTACCGACGTGACCGATGCTGCCGAGCGGCTCAGCCGCCGCTATCCGAAGTCGCGGATGCCGCGTCCGCTGCTGGTGGGTCTGATCAGCGTCGGCGTGGTGCTCGCGATGACTTGGCTGGTGTGGACAGCGCTGCTGCACTCCCGGCCGGCGGTTGCGGCGCACGTGCAAGCCTTCCGAATTGACTCCGATACCGCGGTCTCCGTCACCATCACTGTCGAGCGGCGCGATCCG
>Ga0307286_10000175_pt1 | contig 16824 bp, 11 predicted proteins | sample ER_DNA_140_FD_194478 | JGI IMG/M metagenome (GOLD analysis project Ga0307286, IMG submission 194478) | Bulk soil microbial communities from the East River watershed near Crested Butte, Colorado, United States - ER_DNA_140 | ecosystem: Environmental > Terrestrial > Soil > Floodplain | place... | reverse complement strand
ACAACACCGCGCCGCCGACTGCGGCGAGGGGTGCATCGGTGAGAACTCCCAGCATGAAGGCGAAGGCGCCGACCACCGACAGCTCGAGCAGCAGATAGCCGACGATGATCAGCAGCCGCAACGCGAACTCGGGCCAGCCAATCTGGCTTCCGGTGGGTCCGACGTACGGACCCCACCCGTACGCGATGCCGCCGACGACGAGTGTCCACGCAGGAAGGAACACCAGGGCGACCACTGAGGAAAGAGCGGCCACAACCAGCTTCTGCCGCAAGAGTCGCTCGCGACGTACCGGAGCAGCCAGCAGGTAGCGCAGGCTGGCCCAGCTTGCCTCGGAGGGAACCGTGTCGCCGGCGAACAAGGCGACGATGACGATCAGCAGAAAGCTGGTCGAGGCAAAGAGAGTGAAGATCACCAGGTTCGCCCCGCTCTCCTGAGCAAGATCGACGAAACCGCGTTCGCCTGAGTCGCTGCCGTCGTTGCCGAGCCAGAAGGCGAGAAGCAGCACCAGCGGCAAGACGATGAGCACAATGAAGATGCCGATGGTGCGCCGCCGGCGTAGCTGGCGTCCGATCTCAGCCCGAAGCGGTAGCGCCGTCCCGGCGCGCACCGGGCTGCTGGCGTTCTGCGACTTCACGGTCGCGCTCATGCCGCCCCTTCTGACCCATCGCCTACCGTGCCCACGAGGCTCATGAAGACTTCTTCGAGCTGGCGATGCCCATCCACCGACTCGACCCCGTATCCGGCGGCTACCAGCTCCGCCACGATCTCCTGACGTGGCAGGTCACCGCTCACCCTCAGCTGCCTGCCTTCAGGCTCCGCATACAGACCACGGGCTTGCAGGGTTCGGCCAGCAGCATTGACATCGGAGCCATTGCTCAGCCCGATCAACGTCACCGTGTCGCTGGCCGTGAGCTCCTCGACTGCGCCAGTCAGGACGATCTTGCCCTGGTCCATCACGACGACGTGGCTGCAGGTGTGTTCGACCTCCGACAGCAGATGGGAGGAGACGACGACCGTACGCCCGGCCGCGCTGTAGTCGGCCAGCACAGCGCGCATCGCCTTGATCTGGGGTGGATCGAGACCATTGGTGGGCTCATCCAACACCAGCAGCGGCGGCAATCCGAGCATCGCCTGAGCGATGCCCAGCCGCTGGCGCATCCCGTGGCTGTAGCTGCGCACCTTGCGGTTGATGGCCGTACCGAGCCCCGCGATCTCCAAGGCTTCGTCGAGATGAGCCTCCTCCAACGGTCGGCCAGTCGCTTGCCAATACGCCGTCAGGTTCGCCATGCCACTCAGATGGGGCAGGAAGCCGGGTCCTTCGATGAACGCCCCTACCGAACTGAGCACATCGGCGCCGGCGTGCACCGGCTTGCCGTGGATGTAGATCGAGCCCGAGTCTGGCCGAATAAGGCCGACCAGCATGCGAATCACTGTCGTCTTGCCCGCGCCGTTCGGACCGAGCAGTCCCACCACCTGACCGGGCTCAGCCCCGAAGGACACACCGTCGACCGCCCGGAACCCGTCGCCGTAGGTCTTCACCACCTCGTTCACTACCAGCGGGATGCCGGCGAGCTCGGCGACATCGTGAATCTCCCGGCCACGACGCCACAGCCACAGCACAGCGATGAGAGAGGCAAGTACCAGCGCCGCAACGACAATGATCAACGGGATTGGCACGTTCAGTGTGTTGGCATTCAGTGCCGTGGCCGCCAACACCGGGATTGTGACCGCCGGTTCGCCGGCTAACTTGACGTCATAGTTGGCCGGCTGAACTGGGTTCGCGTACGCCTGGTCCGTGGTAGCGACGACCAGCTGCAGGCGATGGCCCACCGGAACCTGGTGGGTTATTGCGGGCAGCGCAACCGTCACCCGCACTGGTATTTCCCGATCCAGCCCGGTCAGTCTCACGGGGGCGACCTGCAGTTGCGGAAGCACCGCCGAGCTCGGCGCCACGCTCGTTCGGCCGCCCTCGGTGCGTTCGATATCGGGTCCGAGATCCCACAGCGACGCAAACAAGGTGGCCGTCGAGGTGCTTGCGGTCACCTCGAGGTCGATCCGACTACTTCCGATCAAGGTCAACGGCGACGTCAGCGGCTCGCTGCTGAAGCGCGCCGATTGATCAGGAAGAACGCCGAGCGCATAGCCGGCCACACTGGAGGCTCGCCCGAAGGCGCCGCCAGTACCAGGGAGGTTGGTGAGTGCGGCCGGCGAACCACCCGCCGGGGCCGCAACGCCTTGCTGACCGCCGGTGAGTGCCACGCGCTGACTCGCGAGCTCGGATCCGCGACCCGGATAGGTCTGCGCGACGAGGGTTTGCGGGTCGCGCGTGCCGCGATCCTGTCCAAGCAGCGAGGTTTCAGGCATCAGCGTTGAAAACGAGGCGTCGGGGGCGCTGCCGTCCCGTTTCAGATACCGGCCGAACCATTCCTCAAGATCATCAATCAGCGGGTCGACTGAGATTTCTCCGTCATGGCCGCCGGCCACCCACCTCATCGTTGCTGGCGTCGTGGCCGGTAGGGCGCGAAAGTTCGCGTCGGCCTGGTCGAGGGGGAACAGTGTGTCGTCCTCGCCCTGAATGATCAGCGTTGGCGCCCGGATCGCCGGCACGATCCTTTCCAGGCCTGACTCATCCAACAACGCGCTGAGCTTGGCATCCAGCTGGCCGGTCTCGGCAGCCTCGAGATAGCCCTGGCACAGGGCAGGGTCGAATCGACCGCAGAGCTGAGCGCGACTCTGCGCCTGCTGATCGGTCGGATCAGGCCGCGTGGCAGCGTCAGAGAACAACAAGGACGCCCAACGCTGTTTGAACACCCCTTCTCGGCTGGCGGGAGCGACGTCGGCGGGTGAGACGGCTTTGCCGACCACCTGATACTGCGGGAAAAGCGCTTGTCGCAGACTGTGCCAGGTGAATGCGGGGACGATCGCATCCACTCGGGGATCGAGTCCAGCGGCAAGAAGGGATAGCGCCCCGCCGTACGACGCCCCGGCGAAGCCGATCACCGGATCGTCGCCGTTCTTGGCGATTTCGGGACGGCTGGCGGCGAGATCTACCAGCTTGCGGGCATCGGCTCCCTCATAGGAGGGATTGTCCAGGTGAATCAGGCCGCCGGAGTTTCCGAAGCCTCGGGCGGTGTAGATGATCACCGTGTAGCCGGCCAGGGCGAGCGTACGGGCGGTCGGCTCGCTATCACTTTTGGTACCACCGAACCCGTGCGCCAGCACGATGGCGGGGCGTGGAGTGGCTGGATCAGTGGTGAGAATTGTCGCGTCGAGCGCCACCGGTTTGCCATCCGGCTCCGGGGTACCCAACACCATCAGCGGCTTTTCGATCACCTTGTCCTGGGCGTACGCCGGGATCGGAATAGCGCACAGCAATGCGACGAGGAGCAGCATCGCTGCTGGTCGACCGCCACGCATGCGCCTATCTTGCTCGCCCGGGCAACCTTGTTTGGGCTTGCTGCTCGCACTGTGTTCGATAGCTCGCTCCGCTCGCTAGCATCGCGCCTTGGATCCGCCCTGACCTCGTCGCTCGCGAACCAGAGGGCACTCCGCGCGGGCGGACGCGTTATCCCGCACACGGTCACGACCGAGTGGCTCCTTGGCTTTTCAGCTGCGTTTAGTGGCTCCGTGCGGAGAAACGTCGGTCCGTGGTCGCGGGTCACGCGTAATTCACCGACGCTCGCAGCTCAGCCCGTAGAAATTTGTTCCGACTCGATAAATCCGTTGCACCCTTGCGCCCCCCATTCCAAAGCCGATAGGAAGATCAAGTCCCTGTGCGCGAGACGCGCCCCATCGTCTCGATGCGTGCGCCGAGCGCACCTCTTCCCCTCTCGAGCTACGCGTTGCGTGCACGCAACTCAATGGAGAGGCTAATTGTGCATCGCACTCCTCGGGGGAGCCTCGTTGCCTGCGTTACTGCAGCTTGTTCCCTGTTACTCATCACGGCACCGCTCACAGTGCCGGCCCAGGCCGCTTCCGGCCCGGTTGTCGATCCCGCAATCGCTCGCTCACCCGAGTTGTCGGAGACGAGTCGCCTTTCGGATCGTCGATTCGTGGTGACCGGTGACCGCGCTTGGGCTCTTGGCGCGGCTGACGGGAGTTATCCCGCTGCTGGATTCCATACCCGCGGCGAAATGGGCGGCTTCTGGCTGCCCAACCTCAAGCTCCTCGACGGCATGTGGTTCAACATCAACGGCGACTGGATTAAAGGAGCCACCAAGACAACGTCTGGGTGGGGATACGTGCGAGCCGACCTGCCCACCACGAACGGTGTATCAGCCAGCCGCACCGACTTCGTGCCACGCGGTGTCTCGGGCGCGCTGGTTGGGCTGACGCTCCGCTCCGACAGCAATCGGACGATCACGCTGCGCGCAGACGCACATTCAGAGCTGATTTCGTCTTATCCGTGGGGCGAGACCAAGCCCAGCCAAACGCTGGTAAATCTCGCGGATTCGGTGTCGGTTCGGGGCAAGCAATTGCTGTTCCGAGACGCAGGCACACCGAAGTCACCGAACTTCTCCTCCCACGATTGGGCTGCAGCGTTCGGCAGCGACCTTTCGCCGTACGCGACCAAGACAGGCAAGGATTTCCGCGGCCCGCAGGACCCAGCAGTGATATGCCCGGCCTCTGGGCCGAGCGCACCACCGCAGCCGAAACGCTGTGACGACACCGAGTACGGAAAGGGCGCCGGCGGCCAGCTGGCATACAAGATCAAGCTCAAAGCCGGCGCGGTGAAGACTGTATGGTTCGGCGTCGGCGGATCGACCGCCGGTCCGGCCCAAGCCCGCGCCGAGCTTCGCAAAGCGCTCGGCAATCCCGAAGCTGCGATCCGGAAAGTCGTGGGCTACCGGGAGCGCGTTAACACGTTGAGTGACGTGTCGCTTCCTGGCGACCCGCTGCTTACGCGGAGTGTGGCCTGGTCCAAGCAGATGCTGGCCGCTTCCGAGCAGCGCGTAGATGACCTGCAGCTTCGGGCCGTCAACGCCGGTCAGGCGTACCCACCGCCGGCCGGAACACTGAAATCAATGCGCTGGCTCGGCGCCGGTTGGCCGGACTACACCTGGCTGTTCGGCACCGATGGTGAGTACACGGCATTCGCGTCGGTTGCCGCTGGGCAGTTCGGACCCATCAAGGATCATTTGCGGGCGTTGCGCGACGTATCGGAGATCGTCAACAAGGGCAGCGGCAAGATCGTGCACGAGGTGACACCAGATGGCGCGGTGTTCTTCGGGGCTAACGCTGATGCCGGTAACACCGACGAGTCGTCGAAGTACCCCTCTGCGGTTGCACTGATCTGGCGTTGGACCGGAGACAAGAGGTTCCTCAAAGATCTCTATCCGGCGAGCGTCAAGGCAATGAAGTACGTCGCGACCCTGGACGAGGACGGCGACGGTTGGCCCGAGGGATTGGGCAACGTCGAGCGCGCTGGGATGGGCGAGGAGAAGCTGGACAACGCCGTTTATACGATCCGTGGCTACGCCGATCTTGCCGATCTGGCTAAGGCTGTCGGCGACGTTAAGACGAAGCGCTGGGCAACTAAGAAGGCCAAGGCGCTGCTCGACAAGTTCGAGAACGACTGGTGGTACTCCGCCGACGGCGCCAACTCCTACGCCGACTCACTGGATGATCCGGGCAACAAGAAGGTGTTCCAGCGGCACTGGATCGGGCTCACCCCGACCGATGCCGTGCTGCCCAAGTTGCCGGGCCGCCCATCGGCGCCGCTGGCTTCGGACGAACATGCGAATACCACGCTTGACCAGCACGAGCGGCCCTGCTTCACCAACGAGCTTGGGCTCTACCACACCGGTACCGGACCGACATCGGCTACCGGTGGCAACCCCGGTCCGAGTTGTGACACCGTGATCTCCGAGGTGCCCAGTGAGCGGAACATCTTCACGCTCAACAGCGCCATCGCGGGAGTGAGCGAAGGCAACTACGGTCGGCTGGGCGACAAGCAGCAGGGCGTCTACGTCAATGGCAATGCCAAGAGCCAGCTCGACACGAGGCTGTGGGAGATGCCCGGCGCCATGCCGGAGATCGTTCCCGGTGGTGACTTCGGGGCCAACATCGACCGGCTATTCACAGAGCGATCGATGGTGATGCAGGCATGGGGCGCGTACGGCGTGCTCTGGCCAGTCATTCACCAGTGGCTCGGGGTCTCCCCCGAACTCGGCCGCGACCGGGTCGCAGTCGTGCCGCAACTCCCGGCCGGACAGTCCAAAGCGTCCGCGAACAAAGTCAAGTTGGGCGCGCTCGCGATCGATGTGGCCGCCGAGCATCAAGGCTCGACGTTCACGACCAAGGTCACCCGGCATGGCTCGATCGATGTACGGATCGGTGCTGTGCTGCCGGATGGGGCAAAGGTCGCGTCGGCGACACTGAACGGGTCGCTGGCGAAGCTCAAGCTGGTGAAGACCACGCGGGGGCTCGAAGCCGTCACCAAGGCCAAGCCCGGGCAGCATACGTCGACACTGGTGATCACGGTCGCTCCCTAATCTGGATGCGTTAACCGACCTCAGGGTCAGTTGACGAGGGCGCCGCGCAGAATCACGAAGCGCGGCGCCCTCAACACGTTCAGATCGAGACGCGGATCCGCGTCGAAGACCACGAGGTCGGCAGGCGCTCCATCGGCGAGCGTCGACGGTTGGCCGAGCCATTGTCGCGCTCGCCAGGAGCCTGCGCCCAAGGCGTACTCGGCCGAACTGAACTGCGCCAGTGCCGCAATTTCGTCGCCGACCAAGCCATGCGGAAGAAACCCGCCCGCGTCAGTACCGGCGTAGATCGGGACACCCGCATCGAGAGCCTTCGCGAACCGCTCGAGGCGGCTCGCGTAGAGCGCACGGATATGGCTGGCGTACACGGGGTACTTCTCCTCACCGGCCTGCGCGTACGCCTCGAAGTTGTCGAGCTGGATCATCGTCGGAACGAGCGCGACCTGGCGTTCAGCCATCAATGAAATCGTCGTGTCGTCAATCCCCGTCCCGTGCTCGATGCCGTCGATCTCCGCGGCAACGAGCTCGGCGACGGCTTGCTCGCCGAAGACGTGTGCAGTGACTCGACAGCCAAGCTCATGCGCGCGGGCGATGCCCGCTTTCGCTAGATCGGCCGGCCAAAGCGGCGCAAGATCACCAACGTCTCGATCGATCCAGTCCCCCACGAGCTTCACCCAGCCGTCTCCACGGACAGCCTGCCGTTCCACCTCAGTGATCAACTCGTCGGGCTCGACCTCTGCCCCGTAGTTGCGCAGATAGCGCTTGGGCCGCGCGATGTGCCGTCCGGCCCGGATGATCTTCGGAAGATCGTCACGGCTGTCCATCCATCGCGTGTCGGCCGGGCTGCCCGCGTCCCGCAGCAACAACGCCCCGGCGTCTCGGTCCGCGATGGCTTGCTGTTCGGCTCGCTCATCGGAGACGGCACCCTGCCTCTCCAGCCCTACGTGGCAGTGCGCGTCAACAAGGCCGGGCATGATCCACGCCCTCGTCGCAATGGTCTGGGCGTTGGATACCGGCTCAGAACGGATCACACCGTCGATCACCCAAAGATCCCGGTACTCCCCCTCGGGCAATAGCACGCCAGCGACGTGCAGGCGTTGCCCTTCGACAGGCGCCGTCCTGAGCTTGTCGAAGGGCTCAGGGCGCATGACAGAGAGGCGGGTGCATTGGTTACTTGCCGAAGCGGCTGCGCAGCTCGGGTGGCAGCTCGAAATCAGCCATCGCCTTCTCGAGTGCGGCCTGATCGAATTCTTCCGCACCGAAGGCGCCAGCAGATTCTGCAGATGGAGCTGACTGCTGCGGTGCATTGCGCTTGGCCGGATTGCCCGAGACCCCGCGGCCACCCTTCTTCTTGGACCGTGCCGGCTGCCGACGCCCGCCTGGGAGACCGGCCATGCCCGGCATCCCGGGCATCGCGCCAGTTGCCAGCGAGCTCATCATCTTGCGCGCGTCGAAAAACCGATTGATCAAGGTGTTGACTTCAGACACCTCGACACCTGCTCCCTTGGCAATGCGGGAGCGCCGCGAACCGTCGATGATCTTCGGGTTGTCACGTTCAGCCGGGGTCATCGAGTGAATGATCGCCTCGATCCGGTCGACCTCACGCTCATCGATACCCGCGATTCGATCCTTGAGCTCTCCCATCCCGGGCAACATGCCGAAGACCTTTGACAGCGGACCCATCTTGCGGACCATCTGCATCTGCTGGAGAAAGTCCGCCAGCCCGAAGTCAGCGCCGCCTCCCGCCAGCTTTGCAGCTGCCTTAGCCGACTGTTCGGCGTCGAAGGTCTTCTCGGCCTGCTCGATCAGCGTCAGCATGTCGCCCATGCCGAGGATCCGACTGGCCATTCGGTCGGGATGGAAAACGTCGAAGTCCTTGAGCGCCTCGCCGTTGGAGGCGAACATGATCGGCTTACCCGTCACGCGCGCAATAGAGAGAGCGGCACCGCCGCGAGCGTCACCATCGAGTTTGGTAAGCGCAACGCCGTCGAAGCCCACTCCCTCGGCGAAGGCATTAGCAGTGTTGACCGCGTCCTGGCCAATCATGGCGTCGACGACGAAGAGCACCTCGTCCGGATGCACGGCGTCGCGGATGTCGATTGCCTGCTGCATCATCTCGGCGTCGATGCCGAGCCGGCCAGCAGTGTCGATGATCACGACGTCATAGAGGCGACGCTCAGCTTCGCCGACCGACGCGCGAGCCACCGCCACGGGGTCGCCGCTAGGTTGATCGATGTCGCTCCGCGACGAGGCATTGCCGGGCTCAGGCGCAAAAACGTGAACGCCGGCTCGTTGGCCGACCACCTGCAACTGACCGACTGCATTCGGCCGCTGCAAGTCGGCTGCCACCAGTAGTGGCGAATGTCCCTGCTCCTTCAGCCACAACCCGAGTTTTGCGGCCAGTGTCGTCTTGCCCGAGCCCTGGAGGCCGGCGAGCATGATCATGGTTGGGGGTCGCTTCGCGTATCGCAGCACCCTCGTCTCACCGCCGAGAATGGCGACCAATTCGTCATTGACGATCTTGATCACTTGCTGCGCCGGGTTGAGGGCACCGGAAAGCTGGGTAGCGCGAGCCTGCTCCTTGATCGCGGAAATAAAGTCCTTGACCACCGAGAGGTTGACGTCGGCCTCGAGCAGCGCAATCCGGATCTCGCGAGCCGTCGCGTCGATATCTGCCTCAGACAGTCGGCCCTTCCCGCGGAGGTTCTTGAACGTCGCCGCGAGGCGGTCTTGCAGGGTGTCGAACACGAGCGTCCTTACGTCGGAGTTCTGGACTGACTCAGCCTACTAACCCGCCACGGTGTCTCGGGTGCTGAAAGCACCCACGACGGGCTGCCTACGCTGGGCTGGTGCCCGCGGAATTTCGGCTGCTCCAGGTGCCGTACGAGCACCCGGACGTGACGGCCCTGACCTCTGCAGCGCAGGAGTTCTACGTCACGATCTACGGCGGACCTGACGAGACGCCGTTCACCTCGGCTGATTTCAGTCCTCCGACTGGTGCGTTTCTGGTTGGCTACTGTGACGATCGGGCCGTTGCCATGGGTGGCTGGCGGTTTCGACCGCCTGGCGTGCCACGCGTGGCGCAGCGGCCGGCCGAGATCAAGCGCATGTTCGTGCGGGAAGACGTACGAGGCCAGGGCTTCGCTCGGATGGTGTTGGCTGCCCTGGAAGCGAGCGCCACAGCCGCTGGCGCCGACTGGATGCTCCTCGAAACCGGCCAACCGCAGATCGCGGCCATCGGCCTCTACCGCTCCAGCGGCTATGTCGATGTCGAACCCTTCGGCCACTATGCCGACTCCGAGCTAGCCCTAAGCCTGGGCCACCCACTCCGCTCGCCGCAGCCGCTGTCCGGATCGTCAGAGCAGACCGCCACCACGAGGACCCGTCCTTAGCCCGAGAAGCTCTCCACCTTCTGGACTGGCTGCCCGGTGACACTGGCAATGAGGTCGAAGTCTTTGTCTGCGTGAAGCACCGTTGCGCCCGTAAGTTCGGCGTTGGCGGCGATCAAGAGATCCGGCACTGAGGGTGCGCGACGAAGCCCACGCTCGGCGAGCAAAGCCTGCACGGTCATCGCGCGTGCTTCGATTGCTGGCGTCAAATACTCGATCGGCAGGAGAGCGAGTGGCGGCCTGTGAAGCTCGTCCTGTAGGTCAGCTCCCGAGCGCGCGGAGTATCCAATTTCCAACAGGGTCAGGGTCGTCACGCGGATTAGACCACGCTCGATCCGCTGGTACCACTCGTCGCGGGCAGGGCTGGTTGGAAGCCTGATCAGGGCCGACTTGTCAATAAGCCAGACGCTCGTGGTCACTCCCAGGCTCGCCTCATGAGCTCCTCATCTGCAAGATCGCTGAATCGCTTGGCAAATCGTTCGAAATCGGCTTGGGTCACAGATCCCGTTCCGCGACGGGCGTCTTGCTCGAGCCGTCGACGTAAGTACTCGTTGCGCGACAATCCCAGCGCTGCCGCCCGGGCGTCCAGCCGAGCGACGTCTTCTGGTTCGAGGTCACGGATGAGTACATCGGTCATGAATCTGGCCCCTGATATCTGGTGATAGCAAGAGTAGCAACCCAGCCCGGACAGCAACTAGACCCCGAGGTCCTCGTCGGAGTCGGGAAGGTCGCCGACAGCTATCCGGTCTAGCAACGCCGCCAGATCCCGAGGCGACGTCACTGCATCGGCCGACCGGAGCTCCTCTGCTGACCACCAGCGCATCTCCTGGACGCCCTCGACCGCGAGCGAACTCACGTGAAGAGGGTCCACGTCGAACGGCTCGGTGCGACATAGCACCCACAGTTCCCGCTGAGTCATCCACTTCCCCAGCCAGAACGTATGGCAGCGCCGCCCGATCCATGGGCCAGCTGTGAGGTCGTCACGAGCCAGCTCCTCCCGCAGCTCGCGGCGGATTGCAGCCAGATGGTCCTCGCCTGAGTCCAAGCCACCGCCCGGTGGGAACCACCAGCTCGACCCGATAGAGGTGTCGGCGTAACGCACCAACAACGTGCGGCCCGCGGTGTCCACCACCAGACAGCGGGCGGCTTCCCGGATCGGCTCGACGGTGACATCAGCGGCGACTTCAGCTATCAGGCTGCCTGCCCGCCAGTCAGGCAAGCGTGCAACCTCGCCCGAGGGCAGCACCAGCGCGGCCAGTCCAGGAAAGTCCTCGTCCTCAGTCGACCCGGCCTGGGTCGCCATAGCCACGGGAACGGTCAACCGCCGAGCATGTCGGACAGCTTGGCCGAGCCCTTGCGAGACCCACCAGGCGTGTCCTCGGTGCCAGCTCGCTGCGTCGCTGCATCGCGTGTACAAGCCGGGTGCCGAACAGTAGAACACCACCTCGGCGCCGCCAGCAACAGCCTCCGTCCATGGAAAATCGACCCCGCCTTCAGCGCAGATCGTGACGCCGAACCGTGCCGAGCCGAGCTGGAAGACTCCAGCGCCCTCGCCGATGCCATATCCCTGCTCGTTGTCGCCGAGGTGCCGTTTGCGGTAGACGCCGCCGAGTCGGCCTGAGTGGCCGTACACCTGGGAGATGTGGAAAGCCCCATCGAGATGTTCGGCAATGCCGAACACCGCTGGCACCCCGGTCAGCCAGGTCGCCTGGATCATTGCCTGGACTGGTTCCGCGTCGATGGCCACCGCTCGTTCTGGGTGACGGCTAGGGTTCACCGAGCCAGTGAGCGAGAACTCGGGGAACACCGCGATGTCGCAGCCCTGGACGCGAGCCTGGTCAAGCATGGCCACGTGCCGCGCCAGATTCAGGTCGATGTCCCCTGGAGCAGCGTTGTGGGCAACTAGCAGGATGCGCATCGTTGCCTTGCGCTTAGTCGACCTGAAAGGACCGCTTCGCGAGCCCCATCTGGAAATCGTCGATCACCACCGTTGGTGGCGCCGACGGGTTAGTGGCCGCGCCAAACGTGACGAAGATCGGCGTGTAGTGCTCAACTGTCGGATGCGCGTACGGCATCCCGGGCGCGTGCCGGAAGTCGGCCAAGACATCGAGTCGGCCTGCTGCCAGCGCTTCGGCCGCCCAAGCATCAAACTCCAGCGACCACCCGGGGATCACGTTGTGTTCCCAGCTGTCGCGCCCAAGAAATGGCAACCCATGTGTCATGTAGCCGGAGCCGATGATCAACACTCCTTGCTCTCGCAATGGGCGCAGTTGCTGTCCGATCCGAATCAGCCGGTCCGGATCGTGCGTTGGCATGCTGAGTTGCAACACCGGCACGTCCGCGTACGGATACATCACCTTCAGCGGCACCCAGGCACCATGATCAAGACCGCGGCTGGGATGTTCGTGGACCGGCTCGAGGTCGGACATCAGCGCCGCGACTTGCGCGGCGAGCGCGGATGCATTCGGGGTCGAGTAGGTCATCTCGAAGTACCGCCGGCCGAATCCGCTGAAGTCGTAAACCAGCCGAGTTCCGACTGCTGGTGAGGAGAGCGCGAGCGGCGCGGCCTCCCAGTGAGCGCTGACGATCAAGATTGCGGTTGGCTTCGGGAGTGATCGCGACCAGTTGAAGAGCTGGTCCATCCAGTGCGCGTCATTGAAGACCGGCGGAGCACCGTGGCTGAGATAGAGCGCGGGCATACTCCCGTCCTCCGGCCGCCACCTTTGATGTTCCCGGCTGGCCGGTGCGGCGGTTTCCATGAACGCATCGAACGCGGCGCCCTCGACAGGTGGATGCAAGATGCTGGTCATGCTGCCTGCTCCAACAGCGCGTCCACGAAGACCTCCGCATCGAAGGGTGCAAGATCATCAGCACCTTCACCAAGACCGACCAGCTTGACCGGCACGCCGAGCTCGCGTTGCACCTGAACGACGATGCCACCCTTGGCCGAACCGTCCAGCTTGGTGAGCACAATGCCAGTCACGTCCACCACCTCCGCGAAGATCCGAGCCTGCGTGAGCCCGTTCTGTCCGGTGGTCGCGTCTAGCACCAGCAGCACTTCACCGACCGGAGCCTGACGCTCGATCACTCTCTTGACATTCCCGAGCTCATCCATCAACCCGACCTTGGTGTGCAGCCGACCGGCGGTGTCGATCAACACCACATCGACCTCCAGCTCGATACCGGCTTTGACGGCCTCGAAGGCGACGCTTGCGGGATCGGCCCCCTCCGCCCCTCGTACGGTCGGCACTCCGACCCGGCTACCCCAGGTCTCGAGCTGGTCCGCGGCAGCTGCTCGGAAGGTGTCCGCGGCGCCAAGGAGCACGTCCTTGTCCTCGGCGACCAAGACACGGGCGAGCTTGCCGACCGTGGTCGTCTTCCCCGTCCCGTTCACACCGACCACCATGACTACCGCAGGCTGATCGGTCCGGTCGGCGTTGATGCTGCGGTCCATCGTCGGGTCGACGAGCTTGATCAGTTCGGCGCGCAGGATGGCACGCGCCTCTCCCGGCGCGGAGACCCCTTCCACCCGAAGCTTGTTCCGCAGTGAGTCCACGAGCTCGGTGGTTGGAGCGACGCCAAGATCGGAGGTGATCAGGGTCGCCTCGAACTCCTCCCAGGTATCTTCGTCGATCCGGTCGCGCGTAATCAGCAGTAGCAGGCCACGGCTGAGTGAGCTATTGGACCCGGCCAGCCGACGGCGCAGGCGTACCAACCGACTCTCGGGAGCTTCAGGCCGGTCCAGAGCCGGCGCCTCCGGAACGAGCTCGACCTCTTCAAGCTCGACCTCAGGTGGCGCGGCGGCGATATCAACCTGCGTTGCGGACGGTTCGTCACCCGCGTCTTTGGCGGGCGCCTCCCAACCTCGTGGTGGGGCCTCAACAGGTGGCGGCTGTTCACCGGTGCGCAGCGCACGGCGCCGGCCAACCGCGAGGAAACCGACAAGACCGAGAACCAGCAGCAGAATGACGCCAACGATCAACCAGAGAGTCGTCGCATCCACCGGCTCATCCTAGGCGAGGAGGGCCGGTGCACCTGATTAGCGACTGCGGGTGGACTCGATCATCTTGACCAAACGAGCCGGAGGTTCCGCATCGCCGTTGAGATGCTGCGCGGCGCGGGCCATTCGATGGGCCAGCTTGGGCGCTCGCTGCCTACCACGGCCTTCGATTCCGAGCAGAACGAGCCCGACGGTGGCGGCCACAACGACCAAAATCACAATCATGGCGACGACGATGGAGGTCACGACTTTCCTTTCAGACAGTCGGTGGTGATGCGTACGGGGAAGGAACTGTCTTACGGGTGGTGCAACGTGCTCCATATAGCGGTGAAACAGCGGTGCCGGTGTAACAGCTCTGAAGGTAAGTCTGCCAACTGAAGATCACGATGCCCGCATCGAAAAGCCGATTTCAAGCTCTCGATTTCATCACGCTTATTAAGCGTGAAGGCTTCAGGCGACCGACTCGATCTCACGCAGTCGCGAAGAGATCACGGTTGAGACACCATCGCCACGCATGCTGATTCCATACAGCGCGTCGGCGATCTCCATGGTCCGCTTCTGGTGGGTGATAACCAACAGCTGACTATCGGCCCGCAACTCCTCATAGATCTCCAGCAGGCGACCGAGATTCGTGTCATCGAGGGCGGCTTCGACCTCGTCGAGGATGTAGAACGGGCTGGGCCGCGCGATGAAGAGCGAGATCAGGAAGCTGACCGCCACCAGGGCACGCTCACCGCCGGACAACAGCGAGAGCCGTTTGATCTTCTTGCCTGGCGGCCGTGCCTCGACGTCGACTCCGGTGGTCAGCCAGTTGCCCGGTTCGGTCAAAATCAACCGGCCTTCGCCGCCTGGGAAGAGTCGTGCGAATACGCGCTCGAATGCTGCTGCCACGTCGGCGTACGCCTCGGTGAAGACTTGCTCGACCCTGTTGTCGACCTCGGCAATGATGTCGAGGAGATCCTTACGGGTCTTCCGCAGGTCCTCCAGCTGTTCAGAGAGGAACCGGTGTCGCTCCTCGAGTGCGTCGAACTCCTCCAATGCCAGCGGGTTGACCCGACCCAACAGGTTCAGCTCCCGCTCCGCGACACGCAGTCGCTTCTGCTGTAGCTCTCGTACGTAGGGCCCCGCCGGAGGCTGATCGTGCGCCTCTTCTTCCGCGTCATCGCCCTCGGCCCTCAGCACTGGCACCGGCAGATTCGGCCCGTACTCGGCCAGCAGGACCGAGGACTCCAACCCCAATTCAGCCATCGCGCGCTCCTCGAGCGCCTCCACCCTCATCTGCTGTTCGGCTCTGACCAACTCATCCCGATGTGCGGCGTCCACCAGAGACTCGAAATCGCGAGTCAATGACCGTACGGACGCGCGTGCCGCGCTCAAGGCGGCGTCAGCATCGCTTCGTGAAGCCTCCGCTTCAGCTCGCTCACGCGCTGCCAGGGTCAGGGAGCGTTCGAGATGCTGAGCCAGGATCGCTGCACCAGCATGGACAGCGGCCGCAGTCCGCGCTTCTCGCAACATTCGCTCCCGGCGGGCGATCTCCTTGATGCGCGCCTGGCGTTCATGTTCAGCCGCACGGCGCAGCGCGTCGGCGCGGCCAGCGTGGGCACGAACCTGTTCCTCGAGGGTGCGCAGCGCGAGCCGCGCGTCCATTTCGGCGGCGCGGGCCAGTCTGGCCTGCTCGGCCAGCCGGTCACGTTCGGCCGGGTTCGGCTCGGTGTCGCCGACGGTCTCGGCGGCCATGTCCAGCCGGTGTTCCAGGTCGGCAAGGCCCGCGACATCCCGGTCGCGGGCCTCTTCGGCCAGCGCCATTGCGTTCCGGAGACGATCGGCCTCTGCGTACGCGGAGCGCGCAGTCGAGCTGAGCTGGCCAAGTTCTTCGGCAAGCGCTGCCATCGCAGCGTCGGATTCATGCAGTCGAGCAAGCGTGACCTCGACCGAGGCGCTTGCCTGACGATGCTGCTCATCCAGCTGGCTCTGGGCGAAACGGAGCCGATCACATGCATGACTGGCTTCGGTCAAGCGCCTCTCGGCGTCGTCAACGGCAGACTGCAGCTCGATGAGTGTTGGGGTTACCGATGATCCGCCGGCGGCAAAGTGGGCGCTGAGCACATCTCCGTGCGGGGTGACGGCGACGACATCGGGCAAGTCGGCAATCAGGCTCCGGGCGGCAGCCAGATCCTCCACGAGCGCCACCTTGCGCAGAATCCGCTGCACTGAGGCAGCAAGCCTGTCCGGTACGTCGACCACCTCGATGGCGTACCGGGCTGGGGACGCTAGTGCGGGCCAGTCGGAAACCTGCTCGGCCTCGACCAGATCGCCGATCAGCAATCCGGCACGTCCCAGGTCCTCGGCCTTGAGATGTTCGAACGCATCAACGGCCGCTGGTACACCAGTCACGGCTACCGCGTCCGCCGCTGCGCCGAAAGCGGCCGCGATAGCGGGCTCGTGCGGAGACTGAACCTTGATCAACGCCGCCACCGATCCCAGCAAGCCGTCGAGTCGATCCGTTGCCGCCAGCAGCGCTGAGGAGCCATCCTTCCCGTCGAGTCCGACACGCAGCGCCTCGAGGCGCGCCGCGAGTGCTGCCCGCTCTTGGCTGGCGACCTGCTCCTGACGCCGTAGCTCCGACTGCTGCCGCTCTAATCCGTCCAAGGTCTGCAAAGCCACCTCGTGCTCAGCATCGAGCCCATGCTCACCTGCGTCGAGACCAGCGACCTTGGTCTCCAGCGCGGTAAACGCTCGGGACGCTTGCTCGGCTCTTTCGGCAGCCTCGTGTTGCGCTGCGGTCAGTCGACTGATTTCGGCCGCCGCCGCCTCACCCCGGCTACGCAACGAATTGACCTGGCCGGTAAGCCTGGCCAGCCCTTCCCGCCGATCGGCCGCGGCGCGGATCAGTCCGGCCAGCCGATTTTCCTCACCTCTATGAGCGTCCTCGCAGGTGGTTCGA
>Ga0307286_10000174_pt1 | contig 16936 bp, 14 predicted proteins | sample ER_DNA_140_FD_194478 | JGI IMG/M metagenome (GOLD analysis project Ga0307286, IMG submission 194478) | Bulk soil microbial communities from the East River watershed near Crested Butte, Colorado, United States - ER_DNA_140 | ecosystem: Environmental > Terrestrial > Soil > Floodplain | place... | reverse complement strand
GCCCGCCACCACCCACTAACGCCGAGTTGTCAGAATCTCAGCACCAAATAGGGTGCTGAGATTCTGACAACTCAGCGTATGAGTTTGATGTTGAAGTTGGGGTGGCCGAGCTGACCGTACATCCGGACCCACAGCGGGATGAACATCTCCAGCCCACGTGCGGCGGTCAGGTCGCCTAGATCGAATACGTCGGTCCAGCCAAGATCAGCGGCCAGCGAGGCAGCGGTCTGCCGCGCGGCGGCGTCGTTGCCGGCCACGAAGATCGTCGAGTCTTCGCCGAGCGCGCGCGGATTGACCATGACCTCGTTGGACATGGTGTTGAACATCTTCACCAACCGAGCAGCCGGCAACTCGCGCTGCAATTGTTCGGCAAGTGAATCGGTGTTGCTGACAGAGAGTGAGGGTGGGAATCCTTGCGAGAAGTCGAGCGGATTCGAAGTGTCGATCACGACTTTGCCGTTGAGTGCGTCCCCCACCGTCTGGAGTGCGGCAAGCGAACCGCTGCCGCTTGTCGCATTGATGAAGACGTCTGCGTCAAGATCCTGATACGCCGCAAGCGGCAGGTCGACTCCGGTCCACTGCTCCCGCGCCCTGGTCTGCTCGGGATCACGCGTACCGATCGTGACATCGTGGCCCGCCACGCGAAATGCCTTACCCAGCGCGGGTCCAACGGCGCTGGTTCCCAAGATGGCAATCTGCATACACCACATCATTTCCGACTTGTCAGACTCTGAGCGGGCTATAGCCCTTTGAGAGGCTGACAAGTCGGAAAGGATTGGGGCAGCGATGGGTGACAAGATCGCAATGGTTACCGGAGCAGGGAGTGGAATCGGCGCGGCGGTGGCAACGGCGCTCGGCGGCGACGGGTGGACCGTGGTGCTCGCTGGCCGGCGGCGTACGCGCTTGGAGGAGCTGGCGAGTGCCCACCCCAACCTCTCGCTTGATCCGGTGCCAACAGATGTGACCGACGAGGAGTCGGTGAGGAGCCTCTTCGATGTCACGACAACGCGCCACGGTCGGGTGGATTTGCTTTTCAATAACGCCGGCATGGGAGCGCCGCCTCGGGAGCTCGACGAGATACCGCTCGAGGAATGGCAGGCGGTCGTCAATGTCAATCTGACCGGCGTCTTTCTCTGCACCCGAGAGGCATTTCGCGTCATGCGGCGGCAGCTGCCGCAAGGCGGCCGCATCATCAACAATGGCTCGATCTCGGCGCATTCGCCGCGCCCTCGATCAATCGCCTACACCGCTACCAAGCACGCCATCACCGGCCTGACCAAGTCGACCGCGCTGGACGGCCGTCCTTACGACATCGCGTGTAGCCAGATCGACATTGGCAACGCCGCCACAGACCTGACCGCCGAGACTGCACAAGGCGTCGCCCAGGCCGACGGCAGCATTCGGGCCGAACCACGGATGCGTGCTGAGGATGTGGCGCGCGCTGTCGTGTACATGGCGAGTCTCCCGTTGGACAGCAATGTCGCAACTATCACAGTGATGGCGACCAAGATGCCGTTCGTGGGTCGCGGTTAGCCCGTTCGACGGGCTCAGGGCACAGAGTGAATGCGCGCTGAGCTCGTCGAAGTGCGCATGACATTCTCTAAACATGCCGATGATCTTCATCAAGCAGTTTGACGAGCTGGGCCGGGACGATATCGATCAGGCGGGCGGCAAGGGTGCGAACCTCGGTGAGCTGACCCGCGCCGGCCTCCCGGTACCGCCAGGCTTCGTGATCGTCACCGATGCCTATCGCAACTTTGTCTCCGACCACCACCTCGGAGGAAAGATCGCTGAGCTGGCGACGCCAAGCGAGGACCGGGCTGAATACGACGATGCGTCCGAACAGATCCGCGCCCTGTTCGCCGATGAGGTCTCCGAGACCCTCCGAGCCGAGATCGCCGACGCATACGCGGCTCTGGGTGACGACCTCCCGGTCGCCGTCCGATCCTCGGCAACGGCTGAGGATCTTCCGGAGGCAAGCTTTGCTGGTCAGCAGGACACCTATCTCAACGTCCGCGGCCTGGAAGACCTGCTGGCCGCGGTCCGCGATTGCTGGGCCTCGCTGTGGACCGCCCGCGCTATGGCGTACCGGGCGCGTCAGGCCATCGATCCGACCAGCGTCAGCCTCGCTGTCGTGGTTCAGCAGATGATCGACGCCGACTCCGCAGGCGTGATGTTCACCGCCAACCCGAGCAATGGGCATCGTGACGAGACGGTCATCAGCGCTGCGTGGGGTCTCGGCGAGTCCGTCGTGAGCGGATCAGTCAACACGGACAACATCGTCGTCCGGGAAGCTGATGGCTCCGTCCTGTCCAGCGAAACGGCCGACAAAGCTCTGATGATCGTCCCGGCCGAGCACCGTACGGAGGAGCGCCCGGTCCCTGACGAGCAGCGCAGCCAGCCGGTGCTCGGTGAGTCTGATGCCGCGGTACTAGCCGCGTACGGGAGCCGCATCGAAAACCACTACGGCGCACCACAGGACATTGAGTGGGCGCGCGCACACGGCCAGTTCTACATCGTGCAGGCTCGCCCGATCACCGCATTGCCGGAGATTGAGGCGCCACCGCCGACGGATTGGACCGTTCCCGAGCCCACCGCCATGTACGCCCGGGCCAGCATCGTCGAGCAATTGCCCGACCCGCTCTCGCCGCTATTCGCCGACATGATCGACCCTGCGGTCACCCGCTCACTTCAGAGCCTGTTCCGAGAGTTTCTGGATGAGGACGTCATCAAGGACAGCGATGTCGGACTGCCAACCATCAACGGGTACGCCTACTACCGCTACAGCCGTTCCGGGATGGGCCGGCTGATGTGGAAGAGCCCGCGGGCCTTTCGGATGCTGTTCACCCGCGGAATCATGACTGATCGCTGGCGCAACAACGCTCATCCGAAGTATCGCCGGATCGTCAGCGACTGGACCGCACGCAATCTCAGCGAGATGAGCGTCGAACAGCTGATGGACGGCGTGGCGGCGTTGGTAGCAGCGGCCACGGAGTACTACACAGCGGTGCAGACGATCATTCCCGTCGCGGCCAGCAGCGAGGTGCTGTTCACCCGGTTCTATGACGCGGTCGTTCGCAGCAAAGATGATCCGCCCGCTCAGGTGTTCTTGCTGGGATCGGACAGCGAGCCGATCAGGGCGGAGAAGTCCCTTTACGAGCTCGCGACCTGGACTCGCAGTCATCAAGGGCTGGCAGCGTCGCTGCTCGCCCTGCCGCCGCAGGAATTCTTGACACAAGCTGCTACATCGGACGATCCGGTCTTGCATGAGTGGCACACCAGATTCGAGGCCCACCTCGCGGCGTACGGCCACACGGTCTACAACCTCGACTTCATGAATCCGGTGCCAGCCGATCAGCCGGCGCCGCTATTGGAGACGATGCGGTTCTTCGTGAGCGGCAAGGGTGCTGATCCCTACGAGCGACAGCGGCGCCTCGCGCGCCGCCGCGACGAGGCCACAGCCACTGTTCTGGCCCGACTGGACCCGGCACGCGCCAAAGTATTCCGCCGGCTCGTACGGTGGGCGCAACGCGTGGCACCCATGCGGGAGGATGCGCTCGCCGATGTCGGACTGGCCTGGCCTGAGCTGCGCCGCATGCTGGCCGAGGTCGGGCGGCGACTGCAGCGAGCCAGTGTGATCAACGAACCCGACGATGTTTTCTGGTTGCAACGCTCGGAAATCAACGAAGGGCTGGGCAGCCTCGCTGATCAAGTGGCGCAACGTAAGGAGCTATGGCGGGGGCAACGGCGGGCCACGCCGCCACAACTGTTGCCTAAGGGCGGCTGGGGCGACATGTGGAGTAAGTGGATGCCCGCCGCATCTGAGGATCAGACCGGCGACGTGATCAAAGGCATCGCGGGAAGCGCCGGAACCATCACCGCACCAGCTCGAGTACTCGGCGGGCCGCAAGATTTCGGGCAGATGCAACCGGGCGACGTGTTGGTTGCCAGCATCACAACGCCCGCATGGACATCGCTGTTTGCCATGGCCTCGGGGGTCGTCACCGACATCGGGGGCCCGCTCAGCCACAGCTCGATCGTGGCGCGGGAGTACGGCATTCCGGCGGTGCTGGGTACCGCCGTCGCGACCCGGCGGATTCACAGCGGCCAGCTGATCCGAGTCGATGGCGACGCAGGGACCGTCAGTCTCCTCGATGGGACCGAGCAATCACGGATCGAACCGGCAGCGCAGAGCAGCTCGCCGCGTCGCAAGATTATCGCTACAACCGCCGGCGCTGCCGCTGCCGTTGGACTCACCGCGTGGGTGGTGCAACGCCGCAGGTCACACAAGCTGAGCTGAGCCTCTGCACATTTTCGACAGGCTCAGCGCACATCAGGAAAGGCTGCCGATCTCGGCTACTTCCAGCTCGTTGGCAATGCGCTTGGCGATCTCCAGCGAGGCCGTGGCTGCCGGGGACGGGGCGTTGAGTACGTGGACTTGGCGTGCTTTTCGCTCGTAATAGAAGTCGTCGACCAACTGCCCGTTACGCCTCAGCGCCTGCGCGCGTACGCCGGCGTGGGTCGGCACAAGACAGTCGTCGGGAAGGTCGGGAACGAGCTCACGAAGGCTCGCGAGGAACCGCTTCCTGGAGAGCGATCGTGCCGCCTCGTCGAACCCGGTCCGCCAATATCGCTTGCCCAATCGCCATAGGCCGGGCCAACGGAGGCTGTCCGCTACGTCACGGGGATTGATCTTGAGCTTGGTGTAACCCTCCCGCGCCAGTGCAAGGATCGCATTCGGGCCAGCATGGACCGAGTTGTTGATCATGCGAGTGAGATGCACACCTAGGAAGGGAAACGCCGGATCGGGCACCGGGTAGATCAGACCCTTGACAAGCAGGGAGGCCTCCGGGGTCAGCTCGTAGTACTCGCCCCGGAAGGGAATGATCCGGACATCAGGCGTCAGTCCCGCCAGTCGTGCCAGCCGATCGCTGTGCAGGCCGGCGCAGTTGACGAACTGGTCGCCGCGAAACTCCTCGGTCGCTGTCGTCACAGTGACCGCGTCTGGACGCGATGCGATGCCAACGATCTTGTGGTTCAGTCGGATTTCGCCGCCCGTCTGCTCGATCTGTTGTCGAAGTGCATCACAGACGCCCCTAAAGTCGACGATCCCCGTCGATTCGACCCGCAACGCCGCTACGGAGGAGACGTGCGGCTCGTACGCTTTGGCTTTTTCGGAACTGATCATCCGACATGGCACGCCATTGGCCTGGCCGCGTCGGTGGAGCTCCTGGAGGGCCGGAACTTGCGACAGTTCCGTTGCCACGACGAGCTTGCCGCAGATCTCGAGAGGGACTCCGTTCTCTTCGGCGAAGCGTCGCATCGACGTCGCTCCAGCCGTACCAAGCTTCGCCTTGAGGCTGCCGGGCTTGTAGTACAGCCCCGAATGGATGACGCCGGAATTGTTGCCGGTCTGGTGCTGGGCGATGCCCGATTCCTTCTCCAGCACGGTGACCGTGTGTCCGCGCCTGATCAACTCAGCGGCGGTCGCCAGCCCTAGAATTCCTGCCCCAGCGACAATGACGTGACTTCGCATTGGCTTATGTCTACCAGCACTGCGCCGCAGCTGGGGACGATTTACCCTTGGGGAGTGATGTGGGGCGGGTGGTCGCAAACCATACTCAGGCCAGTCCTACTCGACACGGAGGTTGACATGGGCTTTTCGAGCTTCTTTTGGCTGTTGGTGTGGGCGTTTGTTTTCGCTTGTTATCTCATCGTGCTGTTCCAGATCATTTCCGATCTCTTCCGAGATCGGGACTTGAGCGGATGGTGGAAGGCGGTCTGGATCGTCTTCCTGATCATCGCGCCCTTCTTGAGCGCACTGATCTACGTCATCGCACGGGGCAGGGGAATGGCCGAACGTCGTCAGGAGGCTCTTGGGGGAGGACGACGCCGGGATGAAGACGTATACGTGCCGCCGCCGATCATGAGCATCCCTAACCCAGCCGAGCAAATCGAGTCCGCTCAAAAGCTTCTCGACAGCGGCGCCATCAGCCAGGCCGAGTTTGAGCAGCTGAAGCAGAAGGCGCTCGCGTAATCCTTCAGTGGAGGCATCATGACCACGCCAGAGTATGAGAGGAATCTCGCCAAGCGCAGATCCTCAGCCCGCGCACACCGCGGCACGAAGCGGCGCTTCTCGCGGCCATCGTCTCGGCTGGCGGAGCGGTGGACGACCATCGATGACGTCGATATCTTCTACCGCGAGTCGCCTCACCCGCCCGATGCGCCGGTCATGATGCATCTGCATGGGTTCGGGCTGTCGGGCCGCTACCTGATGCCGACCGCCGAGGCCCTAGCTGATGAGTTCCATACCCTCGTACCCGATCTGCCTGGATTCGGGCGGAGCGGTAACGCCATCGAGCCGCTCACCGTCGAGGAACTCGCGCACGCGGCGGCCGCATTCCTCGACACCCAAGGCATTGACAAGGTCACACTGGTCGGAAACTCCATGGGTTGTCCGGTGATCTGTGAGTTTGCCTACTCGTATCCACATCGGCTAGAGCGGGCCATTCTGGTCTCACCGGCGGGCGGCATCAACAATCAGCCGCTGCGTCGTGCAGTGCGGCAGCTCAGCCACGACGGCCTCCGCGAACCAGTCCGGATGTTGCGCGTCGCCGTGCCGGACTATCTGCGTTTCGGCGTTCCCAGCACGTTCCGGATGTTCCGGGCGCTCATGCGGTATCCATCGTTGGACCGGCTGCTTGCCTTGGATGTGCCAACGCTTGTGGTTGCCGGCAGCCGCGACCCGCTGATGCCGGGTCCAGCACGCATCGAGGAAGTCGCGAAACAGGTAGAACACCGCGTCGTCTTCGTCGCCATTGACGGAGCGGCCCACGCGATCAATTTCTCGCACCCAGGCGAGCTGTCCAACGTCATCCGACAGTTCATGGCTGATCAGCCCATCGTTGACGATCCGAACTCTCCAGGAAACGCACGTGCGTGGGAAATTCATCGAGGAATCCACGCGCCCAAACCGCGCGACGCGTCTCCGCCCTAGATCACGAGTCTGACATCAGGAACCACTAAGTCCTGCGGTGAGCGCAGCGAGCTCGTACGTCGCTCCGAGCGCACGCTGTGCCTCCCGCACGGTCTGGTCACGATCAGCTCTTTCGGCAGCCGGTACGGTCGCCTGAATCTCTGCCCTCAACCCGTCCGCAGAGGCCAACTGACGGGCGGCTTCGGCCGCATCACCCTGCTGCAGCGCGAGCGCGGCCAGCTCGTCGCGTACGCTCGCCTCCCGCCACCGGTCGCCCAGCTTGTGATGTTCGGTGAGGCTCGCGAGCTGCATTCCGAGGGCGCGTTCGGTTTCGCCGCGCAGCCGGGCTACCACCCCGAGCTGGTTGAGCGTCCAGGCGATCCCCTCCCGAAAGGACAGCTCCTCGCACAGGTCAAGGCACTGACTGAGCAGCAACCGGGCGCCGATCAGGTCACCCCGGTAGCGCGCCGTGGTACCCAAGTTGATCAACGCCCAGATGACGCCTTCCTGGTCGCCGAGCTCGCGCATCCGACGGAGCACATCGGGGCCCAACGTTTCGGCCGTATTGAGGTCCCCGCTGAGCCACGCCAGGAAGCACAGATAGTTGAGCTGAACTGCGGCGTCATGATCATCGCCGGCCTCCTGAGCTAGCCGCAGCGCCTCGCGATGCAACTCTGCTGACTGCTGGTACCTGCCTTGCTCACGAGCAATTGCCCCCAGCCTGCCGATCGACCACACCAGGCCTGCCCGATCGCCCGTCGCGGCGAACAGCGCCTGCGCCTTCTCGACCAAGGGTATGGCTTCGGCATAGTCGCATTGCAGAAACGCCAGAGTGCCGGCGAGTACCAGGACCGGCGCTCGGAGCGCGCTGGGCGCATCCGCCCACGCTCGCAGAGCGCTCGAAGCCCAACGCCGGCCGTCGGTGTAGCGGCCTCGCAAGTAACACCAGCGCCCCAAGGCGGCGACGGTGCGCATGGCGATCTCAGGCTTGTGCTGGATCGACCAGGTGATGGCGGGACGGAGATTCCCGACCTCGCGGTCGATGATCGACAACCATTCGTGTTGATCACGACCAGTGAGCTGCGGCGCCGCTCGCTCAGCAAGATCACGGTAGTACTCGGCGTGCCGGCGCTGGGTAGCAGCCCGGTCAGGGTGTAGCGCAAACTTGCTCCGCGCGTACTGCCTGATGAGTTGAAGCAGCCGGAAGCGCGCCTGGGTGCTGCCCTCATCCTCGCGTACGACCAGCGACTTGGACACCAATGAGGACAGCACATCGACGACCTCGATCTCGCTCAGGCCGGCCCCGCACACGTCGGTAACCGCTGTCCGGCTGAAGCTGCCCCCGAACACCGAGAGCCGTTCGAAGATCAATTGCTCGGTGCGACTCAACCGCTGATAGGTCCAGCCGACCATGGCGTCCACGAGCTGCTGCGCTCCGCCAGGGCCTGGCGCCTGCAGGATGCTGAGTTCGCTCTCCAGGGTGTCAGCCAGCTCGTGGACGGTGAGCACATTGGTTCGAGCCGCAGCCAGTTCCAGAGCCAGCGGCAGTCCATCCAGGCGATGGCAGATCCGGATGACAGCCTCGGCAGCTGGCTGGTTGAGTCGGTTGTTGATCAACGATCGGGTGAGGAACAGCTGGCAGGACGGAATCGTGCCTAGCTGGGCAGCGGGCATCCCTGGAGGAGGCAGCTGCAGCGGAACGATGGGAAAGGCCTGCTCGCCCGGCACACCGGTGAGGTGGCGGCTGGTGATCAAGATGGTGAGCTTGGGGGCACCGGCCAGAATGGCGCGGCAGAGCTTTGCACAGGTCGTCAGATGATGTTCAGCGTTGTCGATCACCAACAGGCTCGACAGCGGGCGTACGTGGTCGATGATCTCCTCAACGGTTGCCTTCGGCGTGCTGCGTACGCCGAGGGCGCCAGCCAGGGCGCTGAGCACCGTCGATGGATCGTTGAGTGTCCCGATGGGAAACCAGTGGACTCCGTCGGGGAAGCGCGCGGGCTGGGTGGCGGCGTACCCGACAGCGATCCTGGTCTTGCCGACTCCGGCTGGTCCAAGCAGCGTCAACAGCCGGGTATCGTCGCGTTCGATGAGCTCAGCCACGTCGCGGAGTTCCTTGTCGCGGCCGACTGGATGGTCAGCAAAAACCGGAAGCGAGGGGGCAGCGGGCTCGTTCAGGTTGGCCGCGGCAAACAGCGCGGCGCGGTCGGCGTCGGCGAGACGCAATCCCTCGGCCAACAAGCGCATGGTGGTCATTCGTGGTGAGCGGCGACCGCGTTCTAGCAGCGATACGGCCTCCGGGCTTAGCCCGGCACGAGCAGCGAGGGTTTCCTGGGAGAGACCAGAGCGCCTCCGAAGCCGCCGCAGCTCCTCACCAAATAGGGTCATCTTTTCCTTGCTAGCTTGAAAAAGCGCATTGCCAGACCTTCGGATCTGGGCTACCTCAGCGGCCTGGATGCGCACCGATTGTTCGTCTGCTGTTCGTGGTCGCGCAACTGCCGCACTGTTCAAGATATGTGAGGCAGGTCTGAGGGGGATAGACCGGCTTCGGGGGAATCCAGTCGATCTCGCGCCTCTGGGACGGGCGCGTTAGCGGCATGGAGCGTGGAGGGTGTTGGTCAATCGGGGGCCCGCGTGGCGTAGCGGGTTGACCGCACCCTCCGATTAATTTGTGACTGCTCGCGCATCGCGCGCTCGTATCCGCCTAGTTCGTCGTCGCTGGCGGAGGAAAGAACGCCTCCGCTCCCTCCTCCTCACCACGGCGGGCGCGCGATTCCCGACGCTCGCAATCTATTTGTGATTGCTTGGCGCATCGCGATGACCGTCCCCGTATTCCGATCGCGCTGAATCAAGCCGGGGCGGCTAGTTTTAGGGCGTGACTAGCCCGTTCGCGCCTGAGTTGTGGCATGCGGTGGATGGCTTTGACTTCACCGACATCACTTATCACCGGGCCAACGACGCCCCCGTCGTCCGGGTGGCCTTTGATCGGCCCGAGGTACGCAACGCGTTCCGGCCGCACACTGTTGATGAGCTCTATGCGGCGCTGGACCATGCTCGGATGTCCTCCGACGTAGGCGCGGTGTTGCTCACTGGGAATGGGCCGTCGCCTAAGGATGGGGGATGGGCGTTCTGCAGCGGCGGCGACCAGCGGATCCGCGGGCGCGCCGGGTATCAGTACGACTCGGCGGCGAAGGGCGACGCCGCCGCATTGGGACGACTCCACATTCTCGAGGTGCAGCGGCTGATCCGTTTCATGCCCAAGGTGGTGATCGCGCTCGTCAACGGCTGGGCTGCCGGCGGCGGCCACAGTCTTCATGTGGTCTGCGATCTCAGCCTGGCTAGTTCCGAACATGCCCGCTTCAAACAGACCGACGCCGATGTCGGTTCGTTCGACGGCGGCTTTGGCTCGGCGTACCTGGCACGGCAGGTCGGCCAAAAGGTGGCGCGGGAGATCTTTTTCCTCGGCGAGACCTACTCTGCCGAGGACGCGTACCGGATGGGCATGGTCAATCGCATCGTGCCGCACGCCGAGCTGGAGGCGGTCGGCTTGGAATGGGCGAAGATCATTTGCGGCAAGAGCCCGACCGCGCAGCGGATGCTCAAGTTCGCGTTCAATGCGATCGATGACGGGCTGATCGGCCAGCAGGTCTTTGCCGGAGAGTCGACCCGGCTGGCGTACATGACGGATGAGGCCGTCGAAGGGCGCGACGCCTTCCTCGACAAGCGCCCGCCCGACTGGTCACGCTTCCCCTACTACTACTAACTCTCCAACCACCGACTTGTCAGAGTCTCAAAGTGCTGTAGCACTCTGAGATGATGACAAGTCGGCAAACAGAGTCGGGGTTAGACGACGCCGTACAAGCGATCGCCGGCGTCGCCGAGGCCGGGCAGGATATAGCCGACGTCACTGAGCTTTTCGTCCAGACCGGCAAGCACCAGCGTGCAGGGTACGTGGAGCTGGTCGACCACGTCCTCGAGTCGGGCGATGCCCTCGGGTGCGGCGATCAGACAGATGCAGGTGATGTGGTCGGCGCCGCGCCTGACGAGGAATTCCACGGCCGATGCGAGGGTGCCGCCCGTCGCGAGCATGGGGTCCAAGATGTAGCACTGACGTCCGGTCACATCGCTCGGCAGCCGTTCGGCGTAGGTCGTTGCGACCAGGGTCTCCTCGTTGCGGGCCATGCCGAGGAATCCGACCTCAGCCGTCGGAATCAGGCGAGTCATGCCTTCGAGCATGCCCAGACCAGCTCGCAAGATCGGCACTACAAGCGGGCGTGGTGGTGACAACTTCACTCCGACCGCAGCCTGCAGCGGCGTCTGAACCGTGCGTGACACGACGCGGACATTGCGGGTCGCCTCGTACGCGAGGAGAGTCACGAGCTCTTCGGTGAGTCGCCGGAAAGTGGGTGAATCGGTGGTCTCATCCCGTAACACGGTGAGCTTGTGAGCGACAAGGGGATGGTCGACGATGCGTAGTTCCACGCTGGAACCGTAGCGAGGCAGAGGCCCTCAGATTGGGATTGGCCTCGTATCCGGTTGAGGCGTCTGACACGATGGTGCGGGTTCGCGATGCTGCGGAGGAGGGGAGTCATGTCAGAGTTCGACGACGAGGAGTACGAGTCGTTCGAGCTGGATGGCGCGGGCAGGAGCGCTGAACCGGTGAAAAAGACGACCGGCAGCGGTGCGAGGGGCGATGACGATCTAGAGGACGACGACGATTTCGACGAGTCTGATCTTGAGGACGCCGCCGACGACGAGATCGACTTCGTACTCGCCGCCTATCGGGAGGACGGCCAGCCCTATGTGCAGTCGCTCGGTAAGGATCTCGCCAACGACCTAGACGAGTTGATCATCCAGCTACGTCGATTGCCCGGCGATGCCGGAGCGCTCGGTTTCGTCAGCTTGGTCGAAGAGGTGTTCGTGATCACCCGGGTGCGCGGTCAGCATGTCCAGGTACTGCTCTCCGACGCTGCGGCGGCGGCCGACTGGCCGATCGCGCGAGACGTGGTGGACTATCTCGGCGAAGAGCCTATTGATGAGGACGAGGAAGAAGGCGAGCCGATCGGTGATCTTGGCATTGTCGCTGATCTTGGACTCAGTGACTTTGACATGGGTGCCATCATCGACAACCTCGATCTGAGCAGCGTTGAGATGTTGGTCGAGGTGGCCGACAAGATCAAGCTCAATCCCCAATTCCGCAAGGCCGTTGAAGCAGCCGTTGGGTGAGCGAATACAGCGGGCTGAGCCAGTGGGAAGATCCGATGCGGCTGGCTCTCGATCAGGCGCGAATGGCGGGAAGGCACGGCGATGTGCCCGTCGGTGCCGTCATTGTTGATCAGGCCGGCAGCGTGTTGGCGGCGGCCGGCAACGAGCGGGAGATCAGACATGATCCCACCGCGCACGCGGAGATCTTGGTGCTGCGCGAGGCGTCCAGGCGGTTGCGATCGTGGCGGCTGACCGGCCTCACCCTCGTCGTTACGCTCGAGCCATGCACGATGTGCGCCGGCGCACTGGTCCTGGCTCGAGTAGCCAGACTCGTTTTCGGCGCCTTTGACCCCAAGGCCGGGGCAGTCAGTTCACTGTTTGACGTAGTACGCGATCCCGCCCTCAACCATCGCGTCGATGTACGCAGCGGCATCCTCGAGGACGAATGCGGCGCATTGTTAAAGGAGTTCTTCGCCAGCCGCTGACCCTCGTTGAAAGATCGTGCGCGTTTGACCCGTGAGTTCACGGGTCAAACGCGCACGATCTCTTATCCACAGCGCCTTCGGAGCCGCAATCCACAGTTTCTGGAGCAGGTGCACGATCCGCCGCCGCGTCCGCAGACTCTCGACATGCGGGCACGTCATGAATTACCTCTGGCGCTGATCCAGCTTGCTGAAGCCCAGGCTGGCGTGGTCAGTCGTGAGCAGGTTCATCTGGTTGGCGTTTCCGACGCTGTGACAGAACGTCTCCTTCGAGAAGGTCGGTGGCGATCGGTGGCCCCAGGCATTTACCACACAGCTTCGTCGCAGCCGACCTGGAACGGCCTTGCTTGGTCGGGTGTTCTCGTTGGAGGCGACGGAGCAAGACTCGGGCCGCAATCGTCGGGCTTCTTGCACGGTCTGGTTGAGGACGAGCCCCGACCGGTTGACGTCTTGGTTCCCACCGGCCGAAGCGCCAGGCTTGGAGGCGAATGGCGCTTTCAACGAGAGCGTCCCGGCGCGAGATCGCCGCGCTCTGTGCATGCGCCACCGCGATTGACGATCGAAGACACAGTGCTGGATTTGTCAGCCACAGCAAGCGAAGCGGACCTTGTGTCCCTTATGACAACTGCGGTGCAGCGAAGAAAGACCACGCCTCGTCGGCTACTAGCTGCGATGAACGAGCGCAGCCGCTACAAGTATCGGAAGCTGGTCACCGACATTTTGGGTGACGTGGCGGCAGGAGCCGAGTCGCCTCTTGAAATGAGGTTTCTGCATGACGTGGAACGGCCTCATGGACTGCCCCGCGGCAATCGGCAGCAGAGCAGACGCGGCCTGCCATACGCAAGCGATGTCGGTTACGACGAGTATCAGCTCTTGGTTGAGTTGGACGGTCGAAAAGGCCATGAAGGCGTTGGCCTGTTCCGTGACATGAAGCGTGACAATCAATTCGCCCTTATCGAGTGGATCACGCTGCGCTACGGCTGGTATGACGTGGTGCACCGACCCTGTGTTGTCGCTTTCGAGATTGCCGCCGCCCTGGCAGCGCGCGGCTGGAATGGCCTGCCGACCCGGTGCCTCCGTTGCGTCCATGCAACCGATTTGGACCTCCTTGGATGATCGTGCGCGTTTGACCCTCCAAGACACAGGTCAAACGCGCACGATCATCCGCGCAGGGTTCATTTCTGATTCGCGCGGCCCCAGCACGTTGGGTAGTCTCTCCGGCGGTGGCGTGTCTGAGCGGCCTAAAGAGCGCGCCTCGAAAGCGCGTGAGGGGCAACCCTCCGCGGGTTCAAATCCCGCCGCCACCGCCAACTGACCAGGCCAAACTTTGCCGTTGCGAACCACGGGCGCCGGTGGTCGAATGAAGGTTGGAAGCTACGGCTCCCGTTCCCCGACCCCTAGGCGAGCGAGGCAGGCGATGAGCGACAATCTGTCCCTGGATCCAAAGACGACGGCTGTCGTACTGATCGAATTCCAGAACGACTTCACCTCCGACGGAGGCGCCCTACACGGGGCCGTCGCTGACGTGATGGATGCGACCGGCATGCTGGACAACACGGTCCGGCTCGTGGCGGCGGCTCGAGCTGCCGGCGCGACAATCATGCACGCCCCCATCACCTTCGCTACTGGCTACAACGAGATCTCCGCCCACCCGTACGGAATCCTCAAGGGCGTCGTCGACGGCAACGCCTTCGTGAAGGACAGTTGGGGTGCGGCGATCGTTGACGTGCTCGCTCCGCACACCGGCGACATTGTCGTCGAGGGGAAACGCGGGCTCGACACGTTCGCGAGCACCAACCTGGACTTCATTCTCCGCAGCAAGGGGATCACCACAATCGTGCTCGGCGGTTTCCTCACCAACTGCTGCGTCGAGTCGACCATGCGCACCGGGTACGAGAACGGATACCGCGTTTTCACTGTGAAAGACTGCGTCGCCGCGACGTCGCAGGCTGAGCACGACAACGCCATCACATATGACTTCCCCATGTTCTCAATTCCCGTCTCGGCCGAAACAGTCATCGCAGCGCTGTCGCCGTCCGCCAGTGACGCAGCCTGAAACCCAGCGACTTTGGGCTCGGCCCACAGGAAGCCATTCAGCCGGCTCGCAACAACGTTTAAGAATCGGCGCGATCACCTGCGCGTAGCTCAGAGATCGGCGAGGGCCTCGCGTGCGGCGCGGCGTCCGGCCTCGACGGCGCCCTCCATGTAGCCGCTCCAGGCATTCGCCGTCTCGGTCGCGGCCCATTTGATCGGACCGATCGGCTTGCTGAGCGCCTCTCCGAAGTGGATCAGGCCGCAGGGGCCGGTGTTGGCGTTGTAGCAGCCGCGGGTCCACTGGCGACTGGCCCACTCGCCTTCGACGATCCGGCTCGGCTTGGCGGCGCGCGGCCCGAAGTGGCGGCCGAGCTCCGCGGTGAGGGCCTCCGCCCGTTGGGCGGCCGGCCATCGGCCCGCCATTCGAGCCGACTCCCCCTCCAGGAACGCGAGGATGATGCCTGGGCCGCTGGTTTCGTCTGGCATGCAGCTGTCGTTCGACATTCGTGCTGGGCCCACTTCGGAGATGAGTTGGGCGTTCAGACCTTCGGCCCGCCAGAAGGGTTCGTCGTACAGCACGAACATCTTGTGCGCTGACGCCTGCGGCATCCGCTGGGTCAACTGATCGCGTATCCCGGGGAGCGGTGGGTCGTACATGATCCGGCCGGCGAGAGTTGGCGCCAGAGCCACCACGACCTGCCGGCCGGTGGCGGCCAGTCCTCCTCGGCACGTGACCGTAACCCGGTCATCGGAATAGTCGATGGTAAGCACCGGTGAGTTCAGCACGACCCGATCCCCGAGGGTGGCGGCCAGCCGGAGCGGGATCAGCGACGTGCCGCCTACGAAGCGCTTGGTCTGGGCTCCGCCCTCGGACTCTGCAAGCAGCTCGGCCGTCACCCCACAGACGGCCACGTTCTCCAGCAGGCACAGCAGTGAGACCTCGACCGTCGGCATCGCCAAGATGCCGACCGTGCAGATCTCGAGCAGAGTGCGCGCGACGGGGGACAGGCCCTGGCTGTCATACCACTGGCCGACGGTGATGCGATCCCACTCATCGGCCCGGGGCGCGGTCCACGGAGCCTCCACCGGCACCGTGTCGGCCATCCGATCGATCTCGCGGAGCACCCGCTCCAGACCAGCCAGCTCATTGGCGTACTTGGCGTGGAAGGTGTCGCCGCGCAGCACCTCCCCAGCGAACTCGTACGTGGTCTCGCCGTCCTCGAACTGGTCGTAGATCTTGACACCGAGCTCGTCGGCGAGAGCCTCCATCCGGTGGTGGGTGTCGCCGATCCATTGCGCTCCCAGCTCGAGCGGAACACCATCCACGTCCTGGGTCAGGATTCGTCCGCCGATCCGCTCGTCGGCCTCCAGGACGAGCGGCTCCCGGCCGGCGTCGAGAACCTCACGGGCCGCGACGAGTCCCGACAGTCCTGCACCGACGATGATCACATCAGCTTCGCGTGCCATGCTGACCTCCAGATTGCGTTGGTTGGTTGCCGATCATTAGTGCCGAGCATCCGAAGTCGCTTGACGTATGCGCCGCCCAGGCGGCGCCCCGCTGCGTTCTCGTCGTCGCCCATAGAACACCGCTATGGGACTCCTCCTCGGCCTTGCGGTGCATTCACCTGGACGACGCCTACTGTCAAGGGACTTCGAATGCACGGCACTAGGACTCAAAACCCAGTCCCATCTTGTCGAGGCTGCGCAACCAGAGGTTTCGGTTTCCTCCGTTGCGGTCGGCATGATCGATCGACCATCGGGTCAGCTGGATCCCGCCATAGCGAAATGGCTCGGGTGGGAAGGGGATTGGCTTGGTTCGCACCATGATCAGCCTGGTGCGCTCGTTGTCAGCGCCGTCCAGAAGGTCGAGCATGACTCGGGCCCCGAACCGGCTGGCGCCGACGCCGAGGCCGGTGTAACCGACGGCGTAGGCCAGTCGATCCCGGTACGCACGGCCCCAGAATGTCGTGAACCTGCTGCAGGTGTCGATGACTCCGCCCCATCGGTGAGTGAAACGCAGTCCCTCGAGCTGAGGGAACGTGGTGAAGAACTGCTCAGCCAGTGCGGCGTGTGTGGCCAGCCGCTGATCCTGCTCGGCACGGATCCGGTTGCCGAAGTGGTAGATGACGTCATATCCGCCCCACAGGATCCGGTTGTCGGCCGTGAGCCGGTAATAGTGGAACTGATTGCCGAGATCAGCTAGTCCCTGCCGGCCCTCCCAGCCGACGGAGTCTCGCTG
>Ga0307286_10000172_pt1 | contig 17132 bp, 13 predicted proteins | sample ER_DNA_140_FD_194478 | JGI IMG/M metagenome (GOLD analysis project Ga0307286, IMG submission 194478) | Bulk soil microbial communities from the East River watershed near Crested Butte, Colorado, United States - ER_DNA_140 | ecosystem: Environmental > Terrestrial > Soil > Floodplain | place... | reverse complement strand
CCGTGATCAGGGCGGCCATCCTCGATGGCACCTCACTGTTCGAGCAGCTGAACTTCGCCGAGCACGTTGCCAACCTGCAGTCTGAACGAGCTACCTCACTCGCATTTCGAGTGCAATGAGAGCGATTGGCTATCACGCTTCGATGCCTGATTACCGGGCCACCCGGCTCGTCGAGCTTCCAGCACTCGCGGCCGAGCTCGGCGTGGGCGCTGTGCTGGTCAAGGACGAGTCCGATCGGCTCGGCTTGTCAGCGTTCAAGATTCTCGGCGCGTCCTGGGCGGTGAACTGGGCGCTGAGCAGGCGCGCCAGCTTCGATGCGCCGGCCAAAGACCTGGCTGAGCTGCGGGAACGCGTCGGCGAGACGCCAATCACACTGGTCACAGCGACCGATGGCAATCACGGTCGTGCCGTCGCTCGGATGGCCGCGCTCCTCGGCCTGGGAGCGCGCATCTACGTTCCCGCGGGAACGGCCGAGAAGACCGTAAAAGCCATCACCAGCGAGGGCGCGCAAGTCATTCAAACCGAGCTCCGCTACGACGACGTGGTACGCGCCGCCGCCAGTTCAACGACGAACAAGTTGGACGAGATCCTCATCCAGGACACCGCCTGGCCCGGTTATGAGGAGATCCCGCAATGGATCGTAGACGGCTACGGCACCATGTTCGACGAGATCGACGCTCAGCTCGGCGAGCGCATGCCAGATCTCATCTCCGTGCCGACCGGTGTGGGATCGCTGCTGCTAGCCGCACTACAGCACTACCCTTCGACAAGCTCAGGAGCCAAGCAGGCTCGGCCACGATCGCCTGCGCTCCTTGCGGTCGAGCCGGTGACGGCCGCATGCGTGACGGCGAGCCTCGCCACCGGCCGGCCGATCAGTGTGGACACCTCCGTACCCACCATCATGGCCGGGCTCAACTGCGGCACCATCTCCACGATCGCCTGGCCTGCTATCCGCGACGAGGTAGCTGCCGGCGTCGCCGTCACCGATGAACAGACTCGTGCCGCCATGCAGCGGCTGCACGAGCTCGGAGTTCCGGCCGGTCCGAGCGGCGCCGCATCACTGGCCGGCGTACGAGCGGCGCTGGGCGAGGCGGACCACTGCGCCGCATTGGCTACTCGGTCGGACAGCGTCGTGGTCTTGATCAGCACTGAAGGCGCGGTCTAGTGTCGCGCTAGATGAGAGTCGGAGCATCCGCTCTAGGAGTTGATCATGGTCGATCGAATCAGTGCGTCCGCATACAACAGCTGGTGGCAGTTCCGGGCTGACTCGTGGTCACGCCTCGAGGAAGCGGCCGGGCGGATCGTCACCTCGTTGCGGCGCGGGAAACCCATCGACCACGACATGACCGAAGCTGTGCATGCACAATGCGCGGCGCTGGCGCCGCTAGAGCAGTTTTGGGCTTTTCCAGGCCACGCTGCCTTCGGTGTGGTCCAGGAGTTGGCGGCGGCCGGAGCCTGGGAACGGCTGGCACGGATGATGGCTCGGATCAATCGCGCGCTCGTCACCGAATCCTACCGGTCCGGGTCATTCGACGACATCTCCTACGGAGAGCATCGCGACGACAGCGAGAATCTGATCATTACCGGGATCCATGATCATTCTCGCAAACCGTACTTCGAGGTGCTCGTTGTCGAGACCATGTCGCCGGCCCAGGAAGAGCAACTCCGCGAGGAGGTGCATACCTGGCGCCGACCGACAGATCCATTCATCTACGAGCTAGTTGTGGTCGGCAGCGGTGTCGAGGCGGCAGTCGCCATGCAACTGAACGCAAACATCCAGGCGTGCGTAATCAGGAGACGCTTCGCCCACGCCGCGCTGCGTGATCTCAGCAGCCTGGCGAACTTCGCCGACACCACGCTGGCAGATGATCTTGCCGACCACTCCCCTGATGAACGCGCCGAGATTCTGGCGCCGCGGCTGGCGAAGATCCGTCCCGAGGTCGATCTCTACCTGATGACCGAGATCGCTGTCGAAGAAGTCGCCGGCATGGTGAGCCATCACTTCCGACGGGTATTCCACGCCCGGGAAGGGGCACTCGAGCTCCACTTGACCGTACTTGCTGGGGTCGCCGAGCGGTACCGTACGCCGTTTTTCGAGGCCCTCCGCGCCTATAGCCAGCGGCCGACCGGAGTGTTCCACGCACTGCCGATCTCGCAAGGAAAGTCGATCGTGAACTCGCACTGGATCAGCGACATGGTTGGCTTCTACGGCCTCGAAATCTTCTTGGCCGAGACCTCGGCAACCACCGGCGGGTTGGACTCGCTGCTCGAGCCAACCGGTCCACTGCGCGAGGCTCAACAACTCGCGGCCGAGACCTTCGGCTCGCGGCAGACCTACTTCGTCACCAACGGAACCTCCACGGCGAACAAGATCGTCGCACAGGCGTTGGTGGCGCCGGGCGACATCGTCCTGGTCGACCGGAACTGTCACCAGTCACACCACTACGGGCTGGTGCTCGCCGGTGCGGAAGTGAGCTACCTGGACGCGTACCCGCTCAACGAATTCTCGATGTACGGAGCAGTACCGCTGGACGAGATCAAATCCAACCTCCTCGCGCTGCGTGCCGCAGGCAAGCTGGATCGCGTCAAGCTGCTGATGCTGACCAACTGCACTTTCGACGGCATCGTGTACGACGTCAGCCGGGTGATGGAGGAATGCCTCGCCATCAAGCCCGATCTGGTGTTCCTGTGGGACGAGGCGTGGTTCGCGTTCGCCCGCTTCCATCCGGTGTACCGGCCGCGTACCGGAATGGAGGCAGCCCGGGCACTTGCCGAAAAGCTGCGTTCGGCTGAGTACCGGGCGAAGTACGAGGCGAGCCTGCCTCGCGATGAGAGCCCCGACGCGATGCTCAGGCAACGCCTCATTCCTGACCCGGCGCGGGCTCGGGTGCGGGTCTACTCAACGCATTCGACGCACAAGACCATGACGGCGCTGCGTCAGGGCTCCATGATCCACGTTTATGATCAAGACTTTGCCCTGAAGGTGGCGGAAGGCTTCCATGAGGCCTATATGGCGCATACCTCCACCTCCCCCAATTACCAGATCTTGGCCTCTCTTGATCTTGGTCGTAGGCAGGCCGCGCTGGAAGGCTTCGAGCTGGTACAACGCCAGATCGAGTACGCGATGAAGCTGCGCGATGCGATTGATCATCATCCGCTGCTGAGCAAGTACATGCACTGCCTGAGTACGGCAGAGCTCATCCCGGAGCGGTACCGCGCTTCCGGCATCGCCCAGCCGCTGCGTACCGGACTGAGCAACATGGTCAGGGCGTGGGAGCAGGACGAGTTTGTGCTCGATCCGTCGCGGGTGACTGTCTACGTCGGCCTCACCGGTATCGACGGAGCAACGTTCAAGCGCGAACAGCTGATGGACAAGTTCGGCATTCAGATCAACAAGACCTCGCGCAACACGGTTCTCTTTATGACCAATATCGGGACCACGCGCAGCTCGGTCGCCTACCTCATTGAGGTTCTGGTGAGCATCGCGAGGGATATCGATACCCGGGCCACGGAGATGAACCTTGCCGAGCGGGCAGCGTTTGAGCGCGCTGTCATGCATATGACGAATCCAACCGCTCCGTTGCCCAACTTCAGCGGCTTCCACCCGGCCTTTCTCAGCCAAAGTGAGCCACCGACTCCGGAGGGTGATGTCCGAAAGGCTTTTTTCTTGTCCTACGACCACACCAGGTGCGAGTACCTGCCGGCCGACGAGGTCACTGAAAAGATGGATAACGGTGAGCTCGTCGTGTCCGCGACCTTCGTGACGCCGTACCCGCCAGGTTTTCCTGTGCTGGTACCCGGGCAGGTGTTCAGCAAGGAGATCTTGTCCTTCATGGGCAGCCTCGACACTCCCGAGATCCACGGTTACCAGCCAGCGCTCGGATATCGCGTCTACACGTCGAAGGCGATGGAGATGGTCGGCGAGAAAGCCAGCGGCTGACACCTATCCTGCGGCTATGACCGAGATCGGGTCTGTCGGTACGCTCGGCGAGCTGTTGGCGTCACGCCGGCGGCGCCGGTTCGTCGGCCGTACGTCCGAAGTCGAGCTGTTTCGCGTCGCTCTCGAGTCGCCCGAACCGCCGTTTCTGTTGCTCGACATCCACGGACCGCCAGGCATCGGCAAGACGAGGTTGCTGGATGTCTACGCCGAGCTCGCGACCGAGGCAGGGGCGAGCGTGGCTCGTCTGGACGGGCGAGACCTCGTGCCGTCGCCGCCCGCGGTGCTTCAGGCACTGGGGGCACTTGAGGTGTCCGAGTTGGACGGCACCATCGCTGGGCCTTCCCACGACGGCCGGTTAGTGATCATGTTCGACACCTACGAGCGGCTGGCGCCGCTGGATGACTGGGTACGCACCTGGCTGCTGCCGCGCCTGCCGGCTACCGCCCTGACGGTAATCGCTGGTCGGGCAGCACCGGATTCGGCCTGGCGCTCGGACCCAGCCTGGCGAGAGTTGCTGCGAGTAGTGTCGCTGCGCAATCTGAGCCCGGATGACAGCCGCACGTACCTGCACGCATGTGGCGTGGACCCCGGCCGCCATGACCAGCTGGTTCAACTGGCCCATGGCCATCCGCTGGCGCTGTCGCTGCTGGCCGATGTCGTCGTTCGCGGCGGCGAGGCGGCGGCCGATCCACTGACACCGGATCTTGTGGGCACCCTTCTCCGACGGTTCGTCGAGACCGTCCCCAGTGGGGACCATCGCCGTGCCCTCGAAATGTGCGCCCTCGCCAGGGTGACCACCGAGGCGCTGTTGCGAGAAGTGCTCGGATTGGAGGACGCACACCAAGCGTTCGGCTGGTTGCGAGAGCTGTCCTTCGTCGAGTCGGAGTCGGAGGGTGTGTATCCGCACGACCTGGCTCGCGACGCCTTGGAGGCCGATCTTCGCTGGCGTGATCCCGACGGTTACCGCCAGCTGATTCGCGGGGTCCGCGGCCATATCAACCGTCGCATGCAAACGTCCGGGGGCCAGGAACAGCAGCGCGCCATCGCCGACGCCAAATACCTATTCCGCCGCCTTCCTGGCGTTCCGTCGCCGGTTGACTGGGCCGCCTGGGGGCACCAGTATCCGGAGCCAGCACGACCAGCGGACCGCGAGCCGATCCTGGACTTGGTCCTCGCATGGGAGGGGGAGGCGTCGTCGACGATCACGGCGCGCTGGTGGGAGCGGCAGCCCGAGGGCTTCTTCGTGGTCCGAGGCCGAGACAGCGGAATCGCTGGCTTCGTCGTCGTCCTGGACCTGACCCGAGCATCCGCCGAGGACATCGCAGCCGACCCCGGCGCCCGCTCAGCCTGGGACTACGCGGAGCGACACGGTGCGCCTCGACCCACTGAGACGATCACCCAATCCCGGTTCATCGTCGACCGGGATGCCTACCAGGGCCCGTCCCCTGCCCTCAACGCCGTGGCGACTCTGGCGATGCAGCGTTATCTGGGAACCCCGAACTTGGCGTGGGATTTCCTTACGCTGGCCGACCCGGAGCGGTGGGACGCCTACTTCGCGGCAGCCGACCAGCCGCGCGCGGACGGCGCCGACTTTTGGGTGGACGGCCGCCGTTACGGGGTGTTCGCCCACGACTTTCGACAGGTCCCAATGGGCGCCCTGCTGGAGCGGATAACCGAGCGCGCGCTCGCCCAGGAGACCACGCCGTCCCCATCGACGATCAAGCCGGCGCTGCTGGTGCTCTCCCAGAAGGAGTTTGACGACTCCACACGACAGGCGTTGCGTGACCTCCGCCGACCAGACCTGCTCGCCCGAAACCCGCTGCTGCGGACCCGTTTGGTTCATGACCGCGCCGGAGAGGAGGAGCCAAGCGGAGCGACACTGGCGACGCTGCTGGCTGCGGCAGTGGAGACGCTGAGAGAGCACCCTCGCGATGACAAGCTGCGGCTGGCTGTCGAGCGGACCTATGTGCATCCGGCGGCCACTCAAGAGCGAGCCGCTGCGGCACTCGGGCTCCCGTTCAGCACCTACCGCCGCCATCTCACCCAGGGTGTCAACCGAGTCGTGGCGTGGCTGTGGGACCAGGAGGTCTACGGCAAACACCACTGAGCACAACTGGGCAGCTTCTGGTCTACACAACGAGCAACGTCTGGGCGCAGTCTCTATCTGACCAAGGAGGTGGCTGCGATGAACAAGCAGATCGGAGACCAGGCGATAGTGCTCGGCGCAAGCATCGCAGGGCTGCTGGCAGCCCACGTGCTCGCCGAGAGCTACGGGCAGGTGATCGTTATCGACCGAGATCCGCTGACAGAAGCATCCACGCAACGGCGTGGTGTCCCCCATGGCCGCCACCTTCATGCGCTGGCAGCGCGTGGACAGCAAGTCTTGGAGGAACTGTTTCCTGGACTCACTGCGGAACTAGTCGCCGACGGGGCGCCGGCTGGGAGTTTGCTGACGAACGTACGCATGTACCTCAGCAGCCACCGGCTTCGGGAGACCGACACCGGACTCATCCTCCTGTGCGCCAGTCGGCCATTCCTGGAGAGCCATGTACGCGCCCGAGTACGGGCACACCCGAACGTAACCTTTCTTGACCGCTGTGACGTCGCCGGGCTGGCCACCACCCCGGACGGTCGCCGGGTGACCGGGACCCGGATACTGCGTCGGGCCGACAGCAGCGCCGAGGAGCTACTCAGCGCCGACCTCGTTGTGGACGCCAGCGGCCGCGGCTCGCGCGCCCCAATATGGCTGAAGGAGTTCGGCTACCCCACGCCGGAACTCGAGCAGGTGCGGATCGGGCTGGCTTATGCGACCCGTATTTACCGGCTTCCGCCCAACGCGCTCGATGGCGACCTGGCAATCCTGGACGCAGCTACGCCGCAGCTTCCGCGTACCGGTGCCCTCCAAGCACTCGAGGGCGATCGCTGGATGCTGACGCTCGCCGGCATTCTCGGTGACCACCCGCCCATCGACCCGCACGGCTTCGTTGACTTCGCCCGGTCGCTTGGCCACCCCGACATTCACGACGCCCTCCGCGACGCTGAACCGCTGGATGACCCAATCAGCTTTCGCTTCCCGGCCAGCGTTCGACACCACTACGAACGACTACCACGCTTCCCGGCCGGCTTCTTGGTGATAGGCGACGCGGTGTGCAGCTTCAACCCGATCTACGGCCAGGGCATGAGTGTGGCTGCGCTCGAGGCGCTCACCTTGCGCCGCCACCTGGGGCGGGGCATCGAGCCGCAGCCCAGTCGCTGGTTTCGTGACGTGGCCCGCCTGGTCGACGTGCCGTGGGACATGTCGGCGGGCGGCGATCTGGCCTTTCCCGGCGTTCCGGGGCGCCGAACCCTCAAGGTTCGGCTGCTGGGCACTTACCTCGCCCGTCTTCACGCTGCCGCGGCAGACGACGCCGCCCTGGCCGCCGCGTTCATCCAGGTCGCCGGACTGGTCGCACCGCCGCAGTCACTGCTACGTCCAGGCGTTGTACTACGCGTACTGCGAAAAGGCGGGAGTAAGCCAGCCGACGCTTCTCGCGACCTCTCCGTCACGCCGACAGGTTGACTTAACTGCGTTGAGGCTCCTCGGCCCTACGACCTCGGTCGCGCCAGAGCAGCCAGGCCACGACTGCGACCACGACGAGCTGAAGTGCGATACCTACCATCTGGGCCACCGCGTCCCCGGTGGGAAAGTCCTCCAGGTGCAGTGCGTGGAAGACCGCGTGCGGCACCGCGTAAACGGCACTCGCAATGATCGCGACGACGCTCAGCAGCCACTGGCCGGTCACCGCGGCCGCCACGAGTACGACCGTAAGCGCGAGGCTCAGCTCGCCAACATCTCGGGTCAGGTGCTCGTTGTACGGCGGGAGCAGCGAGACCCATGTGTGCCCAGGTAGCGGGAAGCTACGGTAAAAGCTCGTAGGTGCCAGCAGCGCCCACACGCCGACAAGCGCCTCCAAGGCGGCGAGGATCCACAACCCCGCCCGCACCACGACCGATGTCGTTCGCGCCTGTCGCGCCGGCTCGGATCTGCTCACGACGTCGCTGACGTCTCCGCCGGTGCGGCTTTACGCCTGGCCAGCGACGAGTTGATCACTGCGTTGCCGATCCGGAAACCGAGGTTTCGACTGACAATCTGGAAACGACTCGTGGTGTGGAACTGCGTCGCCGCGCGCCGCGACGCGAGCACCGCCTTCCGGCCACGTGCCGCGATGCCGGACGCAACGCGCTCGGCATCGGCGGGAAGATATCCCGACCCAAGCAGCTCGGCCAGCGCCAAGGCGTCGATCATCGCCGTATTGGCCCCCTGGCCCTGAAACGGGCTCATCGGGTGCGCCGCATCGCCGAGCAGCCAGACGTTGCGATCGCGGACCTGCTTGTTGGGATCCCGGTCGTAGTAGCCGCGCGGCTCGATCGATTGCGGATCCGCCGCTGCTGTGATCGATCGGACCAGGGGATGCCAGTCCTCCGTCGCCTTCCGCACGCGATGCAGCAGGTCGGGCTGACTCGTCGACTCCAACACGGACGGCTCGACATGGCAGGTATAGGAGAAGTGCACTCCGCCTGGCTGGCGGTAGCAGAAGAAGGAGTCACCGTGATCACCGAGGGTCATGAAATAACCACCGCTGAGGAGCGGGTCGTCCGATGCCAGAGCGGCATCGCCGGCGATCGCGGAGAGTCCGAGGAAATGGGGTGCGTCGTCGATGAGCTGGCGCCGCAGCGCAGAGCCCACCCCATCACAAACCACCACCACATCGCCGTCGGCATGGCGACCGCCGGTGAAGATCACTCGGCTACGGCCGTCCATCTCTTCACAACCGAGAGCCTGGAATCCGTACCGCACCGAGTCGTCGGGCAGCGCCTCGGTCAGCACCGACTGAAGATGATCACGTTGTACGCGGTAGGTCTGCCGCGAGCCGTCGGTCCCGGACGGAAGGGCCAGCAGCGTATCTCCCTGACGGTCGGTGATCACGAAGTTCGTCACCTGCTGGGCGCCATCGGCGAGCACGTCGTCTCGCAGGCCGAGTCGCTCCAGAACGGCCAGCCCCGTATCTCCCTTGAGGCCAATTGCGTAACCCTTGCGCCGATCGGTAGCCGAGGCGTCGCGCTCGAACAGCTCCACCTCGTGCTGCGGCGCCAGCTGAGCCAGAGCAGCCGCGAGGGTCAAGCCGCTGACGCCTGCACCAACGATGATCACCTTCATGATCGACCTCCTAACTGATCAGCCTGCTCCGCAACAGCGTGGCCGGATTGGGAGCCGTTGAGCGCCGGGTGCTGTTGAGAGCGGCAAGCGCGATCAGGCCAGCCGCGCTCGGCAAGACCCAAAGTGCTCCGCCGACATACTCCTTCAGGGCGTTCCAGCCCACCGACCGCCGTATGCTCCGAACGAAACTCTGCGGGCTCGAAGGTGCGCTCATGGTGCGAGTCAGGCTATCGCCATCACACCCGCTGCCCAGCTCATGCAAACTGCCGCCTGCAGGCGATGAACCGGACGCTCGCTGCCGTGAAGATTGCGCGTGCCAGGATCGGGCTATGACCGAGGACTCCGCGCTGCCTGCGGGCACGTCCGCATCTGTGGCCGACCAGGTGGATCGTGACGATCTACGCAAGGAAGGCTGGACCATGGCTCTCTATGTAGCCATTTGCCTGATCGCTGCGCTGACCGCCCTGGAAGACGTGCACGTTGTCCCCGGCCACATCCTGGGGCTGGTCTGGGGCACGACGGTTGGTCTAGCAATCGCGCACGTGTTCGCGTTCCGCGTCGCTGGTCGCCTCGTACACGACGGTAAACTTCCCAGGGCCGATCGCATCGTTTCCGGCGTCCAGTTGGCGGGTGCCGCGGCCGTCGCGGCTATCGTCAGTATCCCGGTTCTCCTGACACCGACAGAGAGTGAGCTCGACTGGGCTCGCTACACGTGCGCCGCCATCATCGGTGTTGTCGGCTATTCGGTCGCCCGTAGCGCAGAGCAGGGCCGGTTCCGTGCCGTGCTGTTCGGCGTCGGGGTCCTCGTCGTCGCCACTGCAATCGCCGCGATCAAACAAGCGTTGGCTGGTCACTAAGGACTGAGCCACTTGGCATCAGTTGCTTGACATGGCGACATCTGCAGCCGCGCAGTCCTGGCCTCGTGCGGAGCAACGCGGCCCAAGGCCCGGGTGAATTGAGCCACATTCGCGGCTCCGTGCGAAGAAACGCGAGAGTGGCAGAGCCTGTTAGGGCTTGCCTTCATTCGCATGCTGCTGGGCGAGGCGGAGCATTTCACGAGCAACCATCGGGCCGGCGTTCTGGTTCTGGCCCGTCACGAGATTGCCGTCGATCACCCAATGATTGGCAAGGATGTCGGTGATTCGGGTACTGGATTCGTACAGTGCGCCCTTCCGGCGAAGTTCGGTCTCCGGATGCTGCGGCGTACCGGTAATCCGAAGGTCACGCACCTGGCGATTGCTGACTCCGGTGACATGCCGGCCCTCGACCAGCGGCCGTCCGTCCGGGTCGGTGGCGTTGATCAGCCCGAGAGGGCCGTGGCACACTCCACCGATGATCTTGTCGGCCGCGTTTGCTTCGGTGATCTTGTCGGCTAACGCGTCGGAGAATCCCAGGTCGAAGGCGGCACCCCAGCCGCCCGCCAGATAGATGATGTCGTACGCGTCGACGTTCACGGCGTCGATAGGTAGCGAGTTGCTGATCTTGGTCCGAAGCACTTGATCAGCAAGGAAACGATCGTCGGCCGCCGTGCGAATGATCGAATTCACCGACAGTGGATCGACCGGAATCAGCCCGCCGGCCGGGCTGGCCACGTCAACCTCCATGCCAGCGTCGAGGAAGGCGTAGTAGCCGGAAGTCAGTTCGCTCGCAAAGACCCCGGTGGGCTTGCCGATGTCAAGCATCCCGGAATTGGTCGCAACGACAAGCGCGCGACGGCCGGTCAGATCCACCTCGAGTGGGTCGGGGTCATCCGGATGCAGGCCCAGCTTCTGCACGATCTTGCGCAGCAGAAGTGCCGGCGGTGAAGGTCGATTCATTGCGGCGTACCAGTCCTCTCGGCCGTTTGGGCATGGGCCGGAGCTACCGCCGCTACTCCGGCTGGTTGTCCTCTGGCCCGGCGATCCGATAGGGAGTGTCCAGTCCTTCATACATGAGGTGCGCGACCATCCCGTCAGCCGAGTGCTTCAGATTGTGGCAGTGGTCCATCCAGATGCCGGGGTTGTTGGCCAGAAAGGCGACGTCGTAGCTCTCACCGGCGGCAACGTTGAGGGAGTCTACCCACCACGGGCTCCCGGTGGCCCGCACGTCGTTGCGAGCGAGCACGACCATGTGGTGGCCGTGAAGATGCATCGGATGCACCTCGCTGCTGCGGTTCTCGATGTGCGTCACAACTACATCGCCCTCGCGTACCACGTACATCGGGACGTGTGGATAGATGTGGCCGTTGATCGACCACCACATCCCCGGACGGCCACGAACGAATCCGGGTCGGCGTCCGATCACGTAGTCGAAACGGCGAGATGCGCGCGCTGGGTCGAAGCCGAGCGGCGCGGGTGTTCCGTAGGTCAGCGGGTCCAGCTTCTCGGCTGGCTGCGGCGGCAGCGGTGCGTTGCTGCCCCTCGGGCCGATGATCGCCGCGATCGCCTTCGACAGTTGGATTCTTGCCGGTGAGCCGTCATCGGGTACCTGAACTTCAAGATCGGCCCGTGCGCCGGCTGTGAGGGCTAGCGATCGGCCAGACACCTCCGACGGTTGGTGCACGTCCGTGCCGTCAATCGCGAGCAGCCGGTACGAGCCGCTCGCCCACACTTCCATCGGCCCGTTGTCGGTGTTGGTGATGCGGAGCCGGATCCGCCGACCCGGGCGCGCCGGCACCTGCAGATCCTCGGCTTTGCCATTGACGGTGCGTACACCCCCGTAGGTGTGAGCAACCGCCGACACATCCAGCAGCTGGGCGATGCCCGCCTTGGGCGTCACCACCAGTGACCCGAACAATCCGCCAGCCACCTGGGGATTCGAGACCTGATGCGAGTGGTACCAGAAGGACCCCGCATGATCAGCAACGAAACGGTAGGTGAACTCGCCGCCGACCGTCACCGCATCTTGGGTGACTCCGGCAACTCCGTCCATCGCGTTCGGCACATCGAGGCCGTGCCAATGCAGCGTGGTACCGGCGGTGACCGACTCGTTGCGGAGATGTACCTCGACCAGCTGGCCCTGGATCGCACGGATTTCAGGTCCCGGCGACGTTCCGTTCAGCGTGTACCGGGCAAGGGACCGGCCGTCGTTCGGCTGCTGCTGACGGGCAACCAGATCGACCCGTACCTCCGCCGGCCGGCTGGGGTCTGCGATCAGCTCGGTGATAGAACGGCTCGGCATCGAGGGGTGGCCCGGTTGGCCGTGAGCATGCTCAGCCATCTTCAGATCGGGCTGCACGCCGCCATAGTCGGGGTAGCCCATGTCCATCACCGAGTACGTCGGCGGCAGCCGGCTGGCCAGCCACATCCAGGTCAGCGGAGCCACGATGGCCACGGTGGCGAAGACGGGAAGGACGACCCGAAGTGTTCGGCGCGCGCCAGTTGAGCTCATGCCCGATCAGCCCGAGTCGAGAGTTGTGGAGGTCTGTCACTCGGAGTACGTGGCCTGTTTGCATGATCAAGAGAGGACCACGAGGCGGCCACCAACGCCACCCGGGCAATGGCGACCGGCCAGGGAAGTGGCAACGCGAACGTCGGCGACGTCTTCATCGGCCAAATCTCCGTTTCGAAAGTCCTGACCTGTCAGAGTGGCGCCGTCACCCGCTCCTGCGCCGACGACGCTGCGGTGTGTGTCTGATTGCGCATCCGACGGCCGGCGTAGAGAGCGGTGCCGAAGAGCACGAGTGCGGTGAGCCCGTGCAGCAAGCCGACCGCAGGAATCTCGTGGCCGAGGAAGCCGAGCTGGCCTTGGACGACCACCAACGCGAAGACGATCACGGCCCACTTGATCGCTCCGCGCGTCTTGGCGAAGAACGAGGTGATCACCAGCAGCAGTGCGATTCCGGGGATCACGAACGTCCCATTGATGCCATGCACGATGAAGCCGACGACCTCAGGGAAGGGGTTGTCCTCGCTTTCCATCACGGCCTTGTCGAGTACGCCGCCACCATCGACCCACTTGCCTAGGCCGGCAATGGCCCAGACCACAGCCATTGCCTGGATTGCCACCTCGGCTGCCACCAGGTACGCGAGCACCTTGTACGCGGTTCTCATCGAACTCCTTTCTCTACAGATGGGAGCGGTGCCCCTGTGCTGAAGACCAGGCGCGCCAGCGCCAGAGGCCAGGCCGGAAAGGCCAGCCAGCTCATCGCGCCTAGCACGATTCCCGGTATGGCGAATGCCAGCGGGTGCCCGAATCCCGAACCGATCAGATAGCCCGCGGCCGTGATCAACAGCGCACCCGGAAAGCTCGCCCCGAGCAACAGGCCGAAGCGAGTCACCGATCTCGGCAGCGTCGCCTGTCGATGACCCGTCGAGCTGACGATGAACACCCACAAGTAGACGAGCAGGAACGCCGGCACAACGAGCAGCACTTCTACGTCGAACTCCACGACACCGGCAACCAGCATCAGCTGCAGCACAGCAACTGCAAGCATGGCTCCGACCGCCATCACCGTGGCCACCCGCACCAAGCGGGTGCGCGGCAGCCATCGATCCAAGGCCAGCGCAACTGGAATCATGGCCAGGAACTGCACGGGAATCACCCAGTCATTGGCAGTACCGAGCCAGCCAAAGCCGTTCTGTACCTCGCTGAATGGACGCGCCAGTAGATAGAACAGCACCAGCAGCACATTGGCGACCAACCCGGCGATGCCTGACGTCAACGCCCATAGCACTGGACGCCGGATTCGCTGATCTGGCGGATGGATCTGGGTCAGCATGCCGCCAGGCTCCGGGGGGAGACATCCCACTGTCACGGGACGATGTCCCATCACGGCCGGGATTGTTTTCTCAGTTGTCCCCGCGGACCAGCTGAGCCCCAGAATGAGGTGTGCGCGCGTCAGCGGCGGTGAGTAATCCCTTGCGTCGCGCCTGGCATCAGCGTGCTGCTCGCCGGGCACCGGTGGTGAGTAATCCCTTGCGTCGCGCCTGGCATCAGCGTGCTGCTCGCCGGGCACCGGTGGCGATCGCGGTCGTACTTGTGCTGCTGGGCCTGATCGCGGTTGCGGTCCGGCTGGACGCCCCGGCTGATGGCACCGCCGTCTCGTTCTGGCAGGTGGACGGCGTGATCGTCGACGTGCCCGGCGCGGCGAAGAGCTCTGGACTGCAGTCAGGCGACCTCGTGACCCGGATAGCAGGACATCGCCTGGCCGAGGGGCTGGGCGGCGTCGCCCGACCGACCCCCGGAGATCAGCTCGTCTACGAGGTCGTCCGGAACGGCCTCGATCAGGTGGAGGTTCAGGTCCAGCAGGTCGATCCGTACCCTCTGCTGGCGGCCGGGTGGGGCAACCTCATCTTCGTCGTCGCCCTGGCAGCACTGGCGAGCGCGCTGTACCTTCGGCGGCCTGAGGAGCCGGCGACCACGCCGCTCGTGATCACTGCTGCCGGACTGCTCGGTAGCACCCTGGCGCACGAGGCCGGCCTGCCGGCTCTCGCTCTCGCCACCGGCGGACCGCAGTTGTGGCTGTACAACCTGAACATCATCGTGGTGTACGCCATCGCTTGGGGGGCCGCCCTCGCCTTCGCCCTGGAATTGCCGGGAGACGATCGGTGGCGCCGGCGCAACCTGCTCGCGATCGCCTACGCCGCACCTCCGGCATTGATGACGGCTTGGATGGGAGTCGCGGCGATCCTCGCGCCCAACGCCCTGCGCTGGTTCGATCTGGTCTACGCCGGCAGCACAGTGCTCGTGGCTGGAACTCTGGTAATGGGCGGTGTGCTAGGCGTTGTGGCCTACCGCCGCAGTCACGACCGGCTGACTCGGAGCAGGCTGCGTTGGGTCGCCGGCGGGAGCATTGCGGCTGCTGCGCTCAGCATCGCGTTCTGGCACCTGCCAGAGATCCTGACTGGGCACCAGTTGTTGCCGGCAGGTGCGCTCGGCCTCTCCGCGCTGCCATTCGTCCTGGGCATAGCGGTGGCGCTGCGCCGGCACCAACTGTTCGACATCGAGCGGCTGGCGAATCGGTCTCTGGTCTATGTAACGGTGGTGGCGATCCTCGTTGCTGGCTACGCGGCTCTGGTCGCCGTACTCGTAAGCGGGCTCGGCCTATCCGGAACAGTCGCTGCCGCGCTTGCCGCGGCAGCCGCCGCGCTCGCCCTTGCCCCGCTGCGCAATGCGGCGCAGCACATGGTGAACCGACTGATGTACGGCGAGCGGGACGACCCGGCCGGGGTGCTTGCCCGGCTCGGGACGAGGATGCAAGCAGTCCTGCTGCCAGACGAGGTACCTCCTGCCGTCGTGGAGACCGTCGCCCAGTCGCTACGGCTGCCGTATGTCGCGATCGACCTCGCAGACGGTGAAGGCGCGTTCCGAATGGCAGCCGAGCATGGCGCGCCGATCGGCACCGTGCATATCGAGACGCTTACCCACCACGGTGCCGAGGTTGGCCGCCTACGGGTTTCCGAGCGTGGCCGAGACGAGCCGTTAGAGCCAGCCGACTTGGAATTGCTTAGATCGCTGGCCGGCGAGATCGGCCCGGCGGTCCAAGCCGTCCGACTGCACCAGGATCTGCTCCGGTCCAGGGCCGAAGTCGTCGCGTTGCGGGAGGATGAGCGGCGCCGGCTGCGACGTGATCTCCACGATGGGCTTGGTCCAGCTCTGGCAGCCATCGGTCTCAAGGCCGGGCTAGCGGCGCGCGAAGTGCCGCCGGATTCTGCGGCTCGGGAGTTGCTGGGTGAGATCGACAACGAGGTGAAGGAGAGCATCGGCGACATCCGGCGACTTGTCGAGGCGCTCCGGCCGCCCGCCCTCGATGAGCTCGGCCTGCTGGGTGCCGTAAAGTCCCGCGCGGCCGCGCTGGCCGGCGACGTGACCATCGACGTCTCGGGGCCCGAGTCGGCCGACGGGCTGCCAGCAGCGATCGAAACCGCCGCGTACCGGATCGTGGTCGAGGCGATGACCAACGCCGTACGCCACAGCGGCGGCGCCTACTGTTCGGTATTCATCAGGGTCGAGGATGACGCCGTTGAGGCTGTTGTCCGGGATGACGGCCGTGGCCTGGCGGCGGATCGCAAGCCAGGTGTGGGACTCCGATCCATGCAGGAGCGCGCGGCCGAGGTGGGCGGGACGTTGTCGGTATCGTCGGCTGCGGAGGGGACCGTCGTCTCTGCCCGGTTGCCGTTGAGCCTGAGAGGTGCAGTTGATCACACTGATCCTCGCTGATGATCACCCGGTCTTCGCCTCCGGGCTGCGGGCGGTGTTCGACGCCGAACCGGATGTGACTGTGCTGGAGGTCGCTGCCACGGGACGGGAGGCGGTGCGTGCAGCTACCGACCACAAGCCTGATGTCGCGGTGCTCGACATCAACATGCCGGATGGTGACGGGCTCTGGGTCTGTGATCAGCTTCGCGCCGCAGGACTCGGCGTGCGCGTCCTCATCCTCACCATGTACGACGACGACGAGAACGTGCTGGCCGCCCTCCGCGCCGGCGCGTACGGCTACACGCTCAAGGGGGCAGGACCCGACGAGCTCGTCGCCGCCGTCCGTGCCGTCGCTCGCGGCGAGGCGCTCTTCGGTGCCGGGATCGCGGCTCGGATGCTGCAACTCTTCGGCCGCTCGGCGGTTTCGTCGCCATTTCCTCAGCTCACTGAGCGCGAGACCGAGGTGTTGGGTTTGTTAGCGGCCGGGCGGGACAACGCCGGTGTCGCGCGGCGCCTGGCGGTCAGTCCGAAGACGGTACGCAACCACGTGTCCAACATCATCACCAAGCTGCACGTCTCGGACCGGTCGGGCGCCATTCTGCGGGCGCGGGACGCCGGCCTGGGCGGAGCCGGGCCGAGCTGATTCGTACCGTCGACGCTGCGGGTGTCATGATCGATGATCATCCAACTCGCACCATGACAGGCGGCCGTTTCGCCGACTGCAGGAGCTCGCCTCTGAGCTGGACAAAGGTTGGCATATATGTTCGCGAGCGACGAAGGAGGCGAATCTCGAGGACGCCTGTCAGAGTGCAACAAACACGCACTATTACAGGCGGACGCTTCGCCGACTGCAGGAGCTCGCGGCTGAGCTGGATA
>Ga0307286_10000167_pt1 | contig 17387 bp, 17 predicted proteins | sample ER_DNA_140_FD_194478 | JGI IMG/M metagenome (GOLD analysis project Ga0307286, IMG submission 194478) | Bulk soil microbial communities from the East River watershed near Crested Butte, Colorado, United States - ER_DNA_140 | ecosystem: Environmental > Terrestrial > Soil > Floodplain | place... | reverse complement strand
GCAGGAGCTCGCGACTGCGCTGCATGCAGAGCTGGCTCCTGTTCGCGAGCGACGAAGGAGGCGAATCTGCCGGCTGCCCGTCAGAGTGCAATCAACACGGTCACTGCAGCTTGAAGATCAACGAGCGCTGCACAATGAAGTTGACCGTGGTCGCAACCCCCTGGGCGATCACGAACGCAATGATCTGGACGGGAAACCGGCTCAGACCCTGCGCGGTCAACATGGTGAACAAGACGCTGAACAGACCGACCTGCAATGCGAACGTCACGGCGTACAAGATGACGACTGCGAGGAATCGGCGCGTAGAAGGAGACGCCCGGAACGTCCAGCGCCGGTTGATCAAATAAGCGGTCGTAGTGCCGGCGATGAACGAGATGGCCTTGGCCGGGGTGTGCCCTAGCCCCAGGGCCATCAAGATCACCAGCAGTCCGAAGTCGACGATCGCTGAGAACCCACCGGTGATGATGAAGCGGGTGAGCTGGGAGGACAGCGGTAAGGCGCTCTCCCGCTCGTCGATCGGCAACTCAACTGGCTGCGGAAGGTGCTGCGGATGCTCGGTCATCCGCCGCTCTCCTGCCAGCTTGGCCAGCGCGGAGCTCTACGCACATTGAATGCTTCGATGCCCTCAAGCCGGTCGGCCGAGAATGCCGCTTCCTGCCACGCCTGGTTCTCGATCTCCAAGCCGGTGATCAAGTCGACGTCGATTCCCTGCCTCAGCGCACGTTTGGCGGCACGCAGACTGAGGGGTGATTTCGTAGCGATCTGCTGCGCCAACTCGAGGGCCCTCGTTCGCGCCGCACCCTCCGAAGCGAGCCTGTCTGCGAGTCCTAGCTGTAGCGCTTCGTCAGCACCAACCCTTCGCCCGGTAAGCACCAGGTCAGCCGCCTTGTTCAACCCGATCCGGCGAGGCAGCAACTGGGTACCGCCTTCGCCCGGAATCAAGCCCAGTCCGACCTCCGGAAGTCCGAAGGTTGCCGTGGCCGATGCCACGATCAGGTCACAGCACAAGGCCAATTCGCAGCCGCCACCCAACGCAAAACCCTCTACCGCAGCGATCATCGGAACAGGGACCGCGCGGAGGGCTGCAAATGCTTCCCGGAACACGTCCCTCTGCCGAAGAAGATCATCGTTGGTGACGCCGCGACGTTCCTTGAGATCAGCCCCGACGCAGAAGGCTCGTTCGAGTGCACTTGAGATGATCACCACGCTGACTTGATCATCGCCGGCAAGCTGAGTCGCGGCATCGCCGAGCCGGCGAACCTGGGCAGTGGACAGCGCATTCAGAGCCTCGGGGCGGTTCATGATCACCTCGGCGACATGCGCAGAGGGCCGCCCGAGCTCGACCGTCATGAGCGCGGAGCAGGTGGGGTTTGGGAACTCTGTTGTGGCCCGAACAACAGTTGAGTGATCTGAAGATTCACATGCTCGACGTCCGGTACGTCCTTCAGCACAACGGTGCCGTCCTCGGCGGCCGTCTGCACGATCAGCGATCCACAACCGAGAATCCGATCCATCAGGCTGCGCTCGTGAGACACCTCATTGATCCGATTCAGGGGCAGGTCCTTACCGATCTTGTTGAGAATGCCGCTACGGGTGATCAGCCGGCGATTGGTGACGGTGTACGTCGTGGTCCGCCAGCGCAGGAAGGGCAGGAGAACGAGCCAAACAGCCAGCACCACACCAAGCACCAGGATCGCGATCTGCCCGATCGGACGGGCCTGGTGCGGGATCAAGGCAGCGCCCACGCCGACCGCTGCGGCGATGAGGACGAAAGCGAGTGCCGGCAGCAGCATCGCCTTGACATGCGTCCTGGTATGGATGACCACATGCTCGTCTGCGCCCAGCACCTTTTGAGGAAGACCCACGTCTTCAATGCTGACACACGCGCGAGGTGCAGAGCTTTGTCAGAGCACGCATTCCTCTACGACTGCAGATGAATGACGTCACCGGCGCCGTAGACCGAGGATCCGGTGTCCGTGCGAACCACGAGTCGGCCGTCCGAATCGATGCGATCCGCAATGCCCTCAATGCTGCGCTGCTCCCCCAGCATCACGCGAACAGGGCGACCGAGCGTCTCGCAACGCTCGGCATAGGCAGCGGCCAGAGAGGCGTCATCCCCTGCCTGTGCTTCCCAACGGCCGTAAAGCAGCTCGAACGCTGCGAGCACCGTGGCGATCACCGCGGTACGCGAGGGAACCTGGATGCCGAACTGGCGTGCAGCAATCGCGAGGGAGGTAGCAGTCGGCACCGGTAGCTCGTTATCTGTCAGCCCGACATTGATGCCGATACCAACCACACAGGCCGGGCCCTGCGGGGTGTCGACGCGCTCGGAGAGAATGCCGCACACCTTGCGCTCAGCAACGAGGACGTCGTTTGGCCACTTGAGTACGGCCGGCAGATCAGCAGTACGCCGTACCCCGTCGCTCACCGCGAGGCCAGCCAGCAGGGACAACCAGGTCCAGCGGTTGGGATCAATAGCCCCTGGTGTTACCAGGATGGACATGGCGATGCCAGAACCCGGTGGCGCTGTCCAGGTACGGCCCTGGCGTCCGCGGCCCGCCGACTGGTAGTCGGTGATCAACACGGTTCCGGGAACTTCGCCTTGCCGAGCGCGGGCTGCCAAGTCGGCATTCGTAGAGCCGGTCTCCGCTATCAGGTCGACTTTCTGCCATAGGCCGCCGGGCCGTATCAGTTCCTGCCGGAGCTCCACGAGATCGATGACGTCACCGGTCGGCATACCCGGACCCTAATGCCTCGCTGCGAGCGTCGGGAATCGCGCGCCGCTGTGCTGAGGAGGAGCAAGCAGACACGTTTCATCGTCTACGAGCGACGACGAAGTAGGCAGGCTCACAGCGCGATGCGCGAGCAGCGAAACAAATAGCTAGATTCTCAGTCATGGATCGCACGATTCCAGCGCCGGACATCCGCAGCACTGCCGGAAAGTTGGCCGATCTGGACCGCCGGATGCAGGAGGCTGTTCAGGCAGGGTCGGCTGCCGCAGTCGAGAAGCAGCACGCCAAGGGCAAGAAGACGGCCCGAGAGCGCATCCAGCTCTTGCTGGACGCTGACTCATTCACCGAGCTGGATGAGTACGCCCGACACCGCTCGACATCGTTCGGCATGGAGATGCGGCGGCCTTACGGCGACGGAGTCGTCACCGGCTTCGGCACGATCGAGGGGCGTCCGGTGTGTGTGTTCAGCCAAGATGTCACTGTTTTCGGCGGCAGCCTGGGTCAGGTCTATGGGGAGAAGATCGTCAAGATCATTGACTTTGCACTGAAGACGGGCTGCCCCTTGATCGGTCTCAACGAGGGAGGCGGCGCTCGGATCCAGGAAGGCGTCGTCTCCCTCGGTCTCTATGGCGAGATCTTCCGCCGCAATACCCACGCATCCGGAGTCATTCCACAGATTTCGTTGATCATGGGCGCGGCTGCTGGTGGACACGTCTACTCCCCTGCTCTCACCGACTTCGTGATCATGGTTGATCAAACGTCGCAGATGTTCATCACGGGTCCGGATGTGATCAAGACGGTGACCGGCGAGGACGTGTCGATGGAGGACCTGGGCGGCGGGCGTACCCACAATACGAAGTCTGGCAACGCCCACTATCTCGCTGCCGACGAGGAGGATGCGATTTCTTATGTGCGGTCGCTGATCGGCTTCCTGCCACAGAACAACCTCGAGGATCCCCCGATCTTCGACGTAGCCAATGCGCTCGAGCCGACTGACGTGGACCGTGATCTTGACACCTTGATCCCCGACTCCCCCAACCAGCCCTACGACATGCACGAGGTGATCTCGCGCGTACTCGACGACGCAGAATTCCTCGAGGTGCATGCGCTCTTCGCACCCAATCTGATAGTTGGCTTCGGCCGGATTGATGGGCGCAGCGTCGGCGTGGTGGCGAATCAGCCGCTCCATTTCGCCGGATGCCTGGACATCGACGCGTCCGAGAAGGCTGCGCGCTTCGTACGGACCTGCGATGCGTTCAACATCCCGGTGATTACCTTCGTCGATGTGCCCGGCTTCCTGCCGGGCACTGATCAAGAGTGGAACGGCATCATTCGGCGCGGAGCAAAGTTGATCTATGCGTACGCGGAGGCGACGGTTCCGCTGGTCACCGTGATCACCCGCAAGGCGTACGGTGGCGCGTACGACGTGATGGGATCCAAGCATCTCGGGGCGGATTTCAATCTGGCATGGCCGACAGCCCAGATCGCCGTCATGGGAGCACAAGGAGCAGTAAACATCTTGTATCGCAAGGAACTTGCGACGAGCGATGATCCTGAAACAATGCGCGCCAAGCTGGTCACCGAGTACGAGGATGAGCTGGCCAATCCGTACCTCGCTGCCGAGCGTGGCTACGTGGACGCGGTGATCAAGCCCCACGAAACGCGCGTGGAGATCACGCGGGTACTGCGGTTACTTCGTACCAAGCGTCAGACGCTACCGCCCAAGAAGCACGGCAACATCCCGCTATGACCAACCCTGATGATCAAGATCCGCTGTTCTCGGTAGTCAAAGGCTCACCCACCGAGGACGAGCTCGCAGCGGTGATGGCTGTGCTGACCGCCCAATTCGCGCAGCAGCGCCAGGAGGCTGCGACGCCCGGTCGGTCAGGCTGGTCGGCGTACTGGCGATCGGTACGCAGCCCCATCCAACCTGGTCCCAGCGCGTGGCGAATGTCGGGGCGCCCGCAGTAGTGTCGCTCGTAGTACTCGTATTCGACTGGGCGCTGCCCCTCGGCAGCTGGCAGAAAGGCTGAGCGGTGAGTGCTGTAGACGACATCCTGACCGACATTCCGATGGACCAGCTGGCTGCGCAGTTGGGAGTCGATGAGGCCACGGCCGAACAAGCGACCCGTCAGGCAATCCCAGCGCTACTGGGCGGAATGCAAGCCAACGCCGAAGATCCCGCCGGCGCCACGTCGTTGGCCGGAGCGCTCGGCGATCACCCGAGTGATCTCATCGACGGCGGAGTCGAACTTGATCAGGTTGACGCCGATGACGGTCAGAAGATCGTTGGCAACATCTTCGGTGGCAACCAAGATCAAGTCGCGCAGACCCTCGGCGGCAATCTCGGCGGTCAGGGCGGTGGGCTGATCCAACGCCTACTGCCGATCTTGGCGCCGATCGTGCTCGCCTACCTGTCCAAGCGCCTCATGGGCCAGGGTCAAGGCGGCCAGAGCGACCCGCTCGGCGCGGGGACTGGGTCAAGCAATCCGCTCAACGACATGCTGAACTCGATGCTCGGCGGTGGCGCGGCGGGTGGCAGCGGTGCAGGGCGGTCGGGCGCGGGATCCATCCTCGACATGCTCGGTGGCCTGCTGGGAGGAGGGCGTCGCTGATCACTGGGCGTTTGGCGCTGGTACCTTCCGGTCAAACAAGCTCAGCCTTCCGATATTGCGGCCAGCAGCCGCTCGGTCGCTATGCACGAGATCAAGCACCGCTCCTTCGCATTCGAACCCAGCTGTGCCGTCCAGTCCGTCAGGCCGCCGTCGCCAATCTCGTATGTGCGTCCACCGGCCGCCACAACAAGCCGAATAGCGAAGCCTTGGTAGTACCCGGCGCCGCGCGTTCGCTCCGAATTCTCCATGAGTCGCGGCAGGTTCGGCCGCAATCGTTCGATGATCAACTCAGTTAGCTGCTGATCACCGAAGGTGGAGAACTCCATCGTGTACGCCCGCTGGTCGCCCACCGTCTCAGAGAGCAGTGCGGACCACGCGCGAAGGTGAAGGGCCAGGAAGTCAAGCTCGGTGCGCCGAGCACCGCGATCTCGGCCGCTGGAAACCAATGCGAACAGCTCGAAGTGCGCCGCAGCGCTCGGGTCGGCAAACCTCTGACCACGCAATACGCGGTGGCAGGTGGCGAGATGGACGTCATCGCCGGTCCGCCGCCTTCGGTCCGCTGCTGCGATCGCCAGAACATTGGTTGGATCACTGACGACCTCGCTGCCGCGCACAGTCGACACGATCCGGTTTTGATCGACGGCTGCTACGGCTGCACAGGTTCCGAGCGGCGAGACCGGGGCAAGCACGATCCCTTCGAACTCTGTAGGGAGGCTTCGCCAGAGATGCGCATTCAGCTCGGCCAATCGACGCGGATCCGCAACAGCAGGGCGTACGAATCGGTCCTCGCCCCACCGACGCATCAGGCGAGCGGTGCCGACCTGCCGAGCCCGAGCGCGGGACACGCTGAGCAGGAGCGTCTGTAGGTCGGTCGGCGTCATACCAATCATGAGCGCCTCGCGCGACTCCGCCGAGAGGGCCTGCCAGACGCGTTCGACCGCCTTATTCGGTTCCGTGGCGGGCTGCATGGAGCGACCATAGGCCCAAGGCCGGCTATCCCGTCCGTGGCCAACCTGACCCGGCCCTCTACGCTGTCCGCATGTCCTCGCCCCCAGGGACTCAGCCGGACCCAGCTCAGCCGACGCCGAGCGTCCGCGAGGTCGACCTCATCGCGGATCGCTACGTCGACGAGTGCGTCGCGCGCTATCCCGAGACGGCCACCTACCTGGGCATTCCCGATCATGACGACTCCTGGAGCGATTACTCTCCCAGCGGCTTAGCTGACCGAATCGGCCATATCCGTCGTACGATCGCGGCTCTCCATGCGGCTGCACCGTGCGATGAGCGGGAGAACACCGCCAAGGAAGCAATGCTGGAGCGGTTGGGCATGGATGTCGAGCTCTACGACGCCCACATCACCGCCGCCCGGGTGAGTGTCATCGCCGGCCAGGCACAAGAAATCCGCGCCGTCTTCGACCTCATGCCGACCGATTCTGAAGACGCGTGGCGCAATATCGCCGCCCGGCTCCACTCGGTCCAGCGCCCCCTCAGCCAGGTTCGCGAGACGCTGAGCGCTGAGGCGCGAGATGGAAACATCTCTGCGGTTCGTCAGATCAACGCGACCGTTGACCAGATCCGGTCCTGGACCGGTGAGACCGGCAGCGACGACTTCTTCGCGGCATTGGTCGCCCGCGCGCCAGATCAACAGGCACTCCAATCTGATCTGGGCGCAGCGGCAGATGAGGCACGGCAGGCGTTCTCGAGCCTCGCGGACTGGCTGGGAAGCTCACTGGCACCTCTTGCGCCGAGCCTTGACGCAGTCGGCGAGGAACGATACGCCCTCGACTCTCGGTACTTCCTCGGCGCGGTCATCGACCTCGAGGAGGCCTACCAATGGGGATTCGAGGAATTGCATCGCATCCAGCAGGCCCAGCGCGCCATCGCCAAGGACCTGGTCGGCGAGGCAAACATCAAGTCCGCGTACGTGGCGCTAGACGACGATCCAAAACGTCGGATCTCCGGCGCGGAAGCCTTCCGCGGGTGGATGCAGGAACTTGCTGATCAAGCCGTGACCAATTTGGCGGGCAAGCACTTCGATATCCCGGATCCGGTCAAGAAGATCGAGTGCTGCATTGCCCCGACCCACGACGGCTCGATCTACTACACCGATCCTGCAGAGGATTTCTCTCGGCCAGGCCAGATGTGGTGGGCCGTTCCGGAAGGCATCGACACCTTCTCCACCTGGAAAGAAGTCACCACCGTCTACCACGAGGGCGTACCTGGTCATCACCTGCAAATCGCCCAGAATGCCTACCGCTCCGAGTTGCTCAATCGATGGCAGCGCAAGCTGTTCTTCTGCTCGGGCCACGGCGAGGGCTGGGCCCTCTATGCCGAGCAGCTCATGGACGAACTGGGATATCTGGAGCCCGGCGACCGGATGGGCATGCTCGACGCCCAAGCGTTTCGAACCATCCGTGTGATCATCGACATCGGGATGCATCTGCAGCTGCAAATCCCCAAGATCAACCCATGGCGCTACCGGCCGGGCCAACGCTGGACTCCGGACGCCGGCTTTGAGTTCATGATGAACAACTGTTCTACCGACGAGCCGACACTGCGTTTTGAGCTTGATCGATATCTCGGCTGGCCGGGACAGGCGCCGTCCTACAAGGTGGGTGAGCGGATTTGGCTCGAGGCTCGGGAGGACGCGCGCCGGCGCCAAGGCGCCGCATTCGACTTGAGCAAGTTCCACGCCGATGCGTTGAATCTGGGGCCGCTGGGACTCGATCCGCTGCGTTCTGCTCTGGCTCGGATCTGAGCGCAGGTGCCTACTCGGATTCGGCTCATTCTTGCGTCGGCATCGGAGGCTCGGCTCAGGACCCTACGCTCGGCCGGCCTGTATCCGGAGGTGATCGTTTCGGAGATTGAGGAGGACGCAGAGCTTGCGGACGGCGTGGCCGAGCTGACCGCGCATCTCGCCCAGCTCAAGGCAGAGGCCGTCAATACCCGAATCGATCATGGGGCAGGGATTGATCACGGGCCGACGCCAACACTGGTGATCGGATGTGATTCGATGCTCGAGCTCGACGGCGTGGGCTACGGCAAGCCGGGAACGAAAGCCGCCGCCGCGCGACGCTGGCAGCAGATTCGTGGGCGCGTAGGAATACTGCACACGGGTCACCACGTGATCTTCTCTAGTGGTTCAGAGGTCGCTACGCGTACGGCGGTGGCTTCGACGCTTGTGCACTTTGCCGAGATCACCAATGAGGAGATCGAGGCGTACGTGGCCAGCACTGAGCCGTTGTACGTCGCCGGCGGCTTCACCATCGACGGTCTCGGCGGCGCATTCATCACCAGGATCGGCGGTGATCATCACAATGTGATCGGGATCAGTCTGCCGCTGCTCCGCACCATGCTCAATGAGCTCGGTATCTCGTGGCCGAGCCTGTGGCAGATGAGTGAATGACGACGAAGTAGGCGGACTCCACGCGCGATCGTGCGAGCAGCTCCCAAGAAACTGAAGGGTTGCTGAAGGACCGTCGCCGTTAGCGGGGCTGGGTGCCCTTCGCGACCCACACTGGGACAAGCCCGGGAGAGGTCCGCGGGTGAGAAGTCCAGGAGGAGCAGGCATGAAGCAGCTAACGAAAGGCATCGCCGCCGGACTCGGCACCGTCGCTCTGGTCGGGGGCATTGGCGCCGGACTCGCGTACGCGGACACGCCGACGGATGAACCGACAACAGATCCCACCGCGACCAGCAGCAGCACTGCAACACCGGTTGCTGAGCCCAGTGCCAAGCCTGATCACAACGGCTTCCGCAAGCGACTCGTTCGCCGGCACCTGCGTTTTGTCGGACGCGCGCTGCATGGTGAGGTCACCCTGGCCGGCGAGAAGCATCGCGTAATCGCCTTCCAGCGCGGTGGTGTTGAAAAGGTCAGCCGGACATCGCTCACCGTGAAGAGCAACGACGGCTTTGTCGACACCTACATGCTCAGCGAGGACACCAAAGTCCGAGAGAAGGGGCACGACTCAAAGGTCTCCGAAATCGACGCCTCGGACCGGGTGCTGGTGGTCGCTACCAAGGACGGTCCGAGGCTCAACGCTCGCCGGGTGATCGTTCGCAGCGACTGATCGGAATACCTCTACGGTCCCACGAGGGTCAGCACGATCAAGATCACATTCAGTGTGGTCACGATTCCGATCACTAACCAGGCGATGCCAATCGTGGCTCGCCTGGTTGGCACCAGATGCATCAGATCACGATCAGCCGCAATGCGAACCAGCGGTACCAACGCAAACGGAATTCCGAATGACAAGATCACCTGCGACAAGATCAGCAACCGAGTTGGCTCCAGGCCCAGTCCGAGCAAGATCAACGCGGGGATCGCAGTCAGCAGTCGGCGCCAGATGATCGGGATCCGGCGGTGCAGCAAACCGTCCATGATCACCGAGCCTGCATATCCGCCCACCGAGGTGGAGGCCAGACCCGACGCCAGCAAAGCCAGGGCAAACAGTCCGGCGATCAGCGGCCCCAGGTTCGCTGCGATGGCGCTATGCGCGGCCTGCAGGCCGTCCACATTCAGCCCGCTCAAGGTGCTGGCAGCCAGCAGCAGCATGCCAACGTTGACGGTGCCCGCGACCAGCATCGCGAGACCGACGTCCAGCCGGATGGTCCGCAACATCGGCTCAGCGCAATCCGGGTCGGCCTGTCCATGGCGGTCGCGGATCAATGCCGAGTGGAGGTAGATGACGTGTGGCATGACGGTTGCGCCCAACATGCCAACCGCAAGAACCGCGCTTTCGGTGCCGTCGAGCCGCGGCACCAGTCCAGCGAGGGCCTGCCCAGCGTCAGGGGGCGAAGCGATCAAGCCAGCGAGGAAGCCGATGGTGACGATGGCCAGCATGCCGGTAATGACTCGCTCGAAAGTGGATTGCCTGCGACTGTTTTGGAGAAAGAGCAATCCGGTCGACACCGCTGTAGTGATGAGTGCTCCGGGCACCAGTGGCAAGCCGAAAAGCAAGTTGAGTGCAACCGCGCCGCCGACGATCTCGGCAAGATCGGTCGCCACGGCCACCAGCTCGGCCTGGATCCAGTAGCAGATTCGCGGCACCCGCGAATTGCGGCGAGCCACCAGCGCCGGCAACGTCTCGCCGGTCAACCAGCCCACCTTCGCCGAGAGGTATTGCACAAGACCGGCCATCAACGTTGCCCCGACGAGCACCCACAACAGCAGATAACCAAAGGCGGCGCCTGCCTGGGTGTTGGTAGCAACATTGCCGGGATCGACATACGCGACCGCGGCGACGAACGCAGGTCCGAGCAGCCGGGTGCGCTGCAGCAGCGCGTCCCTCTGCAGCAACATCAATTCAAACGCCCTGACCTCGTACGGATCCCGCCTTCTTGGAGGCTACCGGCCAGGAACGACGGGGCTGTAGCACCAGGTCACTGCGGCCGCAACAGAACCGCCGATGCCTGATGATCGCTGGTGAAGCTGCCGGTCCAGCCGTAACCAGCAAAGGTCATGCTCTTGGCGTCGGGCCTGTCGGCCGTAATGGTGAACCCGGCCGCCGGCAACGTACGGCGGAGGTAGGACTCGATCGCCACCGGTGATGGAGACGACATCACAGCCACCACATTGTTCGGCTGGTCGACATTGGTCGTGATCCGCACCGTACGCGGCAGTGAGAACTGCGAGATCGGGCCGTTGAGGTAGCCGAGTGCGGCGAGCGTCATCCCGTCGGAAGGGATAGACGGGGACGAGCCCGCCGAGACCGTTGGTGGCGCCGGAGTCGAATCGTTCGACGGGTCAGCACCGCATCCGACAAGCACGGACACACAAAGCGTCACAGCTGCCACGAGCCAATGACCCTTCGTGCTTCTTGGAGCTGCTCGCACAATGCCGACGCTCACAGCTCGCGGGTTGATCCGCACGCGCTCAAAGGTAGTGCGGGCAGCGCGGTGACTTTGGATTCCGGCGGCTCGCTAGTGTTGCGTCCTGATGTCCGAATCCACGCAGGTTGCCGTCCGCCGCAGCCGAGTGCCGGCCACGGTCCGCGCCATGCGTCCCCGTCAGTGGGTCAAAAACCTCCTCGTGCTCGCGGCCCCATTGGCGGCCGGCCGGCTCTTCGACCCAACAATCCTCAAGGGCGCAGCACTGGCCTTCGTCGCATTCTGCCTGGTGAGTGCATCGGTCTATCTCGTCAACGACGTCCGTGATGTGGAAGAAGACAGGCAGCACCCGACGAAGCGGTTTCGGCCCATCGCCGCCGGAGAACTGAAGCCTGCCACTGCAGTTGCGGTAGCAGCTGTGCTCGGTGCCTGTGGGCTCGCTCTCGGTTTCTTTGTCTCCATACCACTTGGCATCACGATGCTGGTCTACATAGTGCTTCAGCTGCTCTACTCCGCCTACCTCAAGCACTTGCCCGTGGTCGACCTGGCAATGGTCGCCAGCGCCTTCCTGTTGCGGGCAATCGCAGGTGGGGTAGCAACCGGCATCCCACTGAGTCAATGGTTCTTGCTCGTGGCCGCGTTCGGCTCATTCTTCATGGTTGCAGGCAAGCGCTATTCGGAGCTGAAAGCCCTCGGCGTCGATGCCGGCACCCGGCGATCGCTGACTCGATACTCCGAGTCCTACCTCCGCTTCGCCTGGATGTTGGCCGCAGTCATGGTGCTGATCTCCTACAGTCTGTGGGCATTCGAGAATCGCGGTGAGGGCGCGTACGGCGTCCCGTGGACCGCAATATCGATCGCACCCTTCACCTTGGGCCTGCTGCAGTACGCACTCGAGGTCGACGCCGGCACCGCAGGCGAACCAGAAGAAGTCGTACTCAAGGATCGTGTGTTGCAGGGACTTGGCGTGGTGTGGCTTGTGGTGATTTCCATCGCCGTCTTCTTCTAGCGAGAGAGCAGATTTTTGAGATGAGTGACGAAGCCGTGCCGGCCATCAAGCCCTCCTTGCCAGAGGAGCAGCCGATGATTCCGCAGCCACTCGTGGAGTTGCACGGCTGGGGCCGGGCCTCCGGAACCATGGCCCATCTGGCCCAGATCGACTCGGTGGCCGACGCCGTGTCTGCCTTGCGCACGTCCGACACGACGCGCGGGGTCGTACCGCGCGGTCTTGGCCGCAGCTATGGCGACGCGGCCCAGAACGCCGGTGGCACCGCGCTGGACCTCACCAAGATGAACCGCATTTTGTCATTGGATGCGGTGGGCGAACCGCCGACCGTGACGGTCCAGGCCGGCGTCAGTCTTGATCTCTTGATGCGCGCCCTGTTGCCTTTCGGGCTTTGGGTTCCGGTGCTCCCTGGTACGCGCCAGGTGACCGTCGGCGGCGCGATCGCCGCAGATGTGCACGGCAAGAACCATCACACCGAAGGTAGCTTCGGCAACCACGTGCGCTCACTTGATCTGCTCATGGCTGACGGCCACGTGCGGAAGGTAACGCCGCAGGGCGACACGGCGGCGCTTTTCTGGGCAACCGTTGGCGGGATGGGTCTCACCGGGGCCGTGCTTCGCGCCACGGTTGCGCTGCAGCGTGCCGAGACCGCGTACTTCTCCGTCGACACCGACCGCTGCTCCGACATCGACGACCTGATGCAGAAGATGTCCAACGGCGACGAGGGCTACACCTACTCGGTGGCCTGGTTCGACGCCGTGACTAAAGGGCGCCATCTGGGTCGGGCCGTGCTCACCCGAGGGAACAAGGCCCGCCTCGCCGAGCTGCCGATGAAGCTGAAGCGTGACCCGTTGAAATTCGTGGCCCCCTCGCTCGGCACACTCCCTGAGGTCTTTCCCAACCGGATGATCAACAAGGCGACCGCCAAGGCCTTCAGCGAGGTCTGGTACCGCAAGGCCCCGAAGCGTCGAGTCGGTGAGCTACAGAACATCACGCAGTTCTTCCACCCGCTCGACATGGTGGCCGAGTGGAATCGGGTCTACGGGCCGCATGGCTTTCTGCAGTACCAATTCGTGGTGCCCTTCGACCAGGAAGATCCATTCCGGCGCTGCCTGGAAATGATCGTCAACTCAGGTCACCTGTCATGTCTGAACGTGCTCAAGCGATTCGGCGAAGGCAACCCGTCGCCACTGTCATTTCCCATGCCTGGTTGGACGTTGACCGTCGACCTGCCCATTGAGCACGGCCTCGACAAACTTTGCGATGCCTTGGACACCGAGGTCGTCGGCGCCGGCGGCCGGGTATATCTCGCCAAGGACTCGCGGCTGAGCGCTGCAACCTTCCGCAAGATGTACCCCCGGCTTGACGACTTCCTGGCGGTACGCCGCGAGGTCGATCCCGACGGGATCTTCAACTCCGATCTGGCTCGCCGCCTGGAACTCAGCAAACCGATCCTCGGCGGTGCGGCATGATCAATGCTGTGGGCGCACCCCAATCACTGCTTCTACTCGGCGGCACCTCCGACATCGCTTTGGCGATCGCGCACCGATATGCACGTACCGGAGTACGGATCGTGCTCGCGGCGCGGCCGAGTGAGCGTCGTATTGCCGCAGCGAATGAACTCAAGGGCCTCGGCTGCGAGGTTACTGAAGTTGATCTCGATGCTCGTGATCATGACTCGCACGCCACAACGATTGATCTTGCCTTCGCAGGCGGCGACATTGACATCGCGGTGATCGCTTTCGGGCTCCTCGGCGACGCCGAGCGTGCCTGGCAAGATCCTGATCTTGCCCTCGAACTGGCCGAAGTCAACTACGCCGCTCCCGTGCATCTCGGGGTGCTGCTGGGACAGCGCATGCAGGCCCAGGCGCACGGCTGGATCGTGGCGCTGTCCAGCGTTGCGGGCGAACGCGTACGGCGCTCCAACTTCGTCTACGGCTCTACCAAGGCGGGCGTCGATGGTTTCTTCCTCGGGCTAGGTGAGGCGCTACGTGATCATGGCGTACGCGTGCTGGTGGTTCGCCCGGGCTTCGTGAAGTCCAAGATGACTTCGGGCTTGAAGGAGATCCCACTCTCAGTGACACCGGACGACGTAGCTGAGGCGGTGACGGAAGCCATCAACGGCAAGCGCGAGCTCATCTGGGTGCCAGGGACGCTGCGCGTAGTGATGTCGGGCCTGCGACACGTACCGCGGCCGCTGTTTCGAAGGCTGCCTATTTAGGCTGCGATCGCTCGCGTCTCAATCGCGGCGGCTGCTTATCGACTGAGGGCTGGCCAACAGCAGGAAACGGTGTGAGACGGCCTCGATGGGCTTCGAGCGGGATTGCGCATGCAGCTGCTGGAGGCGTGCCCGTGCACGTCCCAAGTCAAGATCCTCGAACGCCCATGGAAGTGTGCGCAGGTAGCCGACGAGCGCAGCGATGTCAGAAAACTCCATCGTCATGCGATCTTCGCGAAGGTCCTCTACAGTCCAGCCAGCGGCCTGCAGCTGGCCGACAGCGACATCGGCCGACCATGCGCGGTTGTCAACGGGCAGGCCGAGCAAGGCGCGAACCGAGGCAGCCTCATCACTACCGACCTGCTCGGTCAGGAACGTTCCGCGCGGCTTGATGATCCTGCGAACGTCAAAGGGATCAAAAGCTTCGTGCCGGTTCAGCACAACATCGAAGGCTGCGGCTTGAAAAGGGAGGCTCGGTCTACGCCGTTGATCTTGCTTCGGCACATTGTCGATACTGCCGAGAGCGACGACCAGATATACGCCGAGCGGCCTTAGCGTCGCCTGCGCTGCCGGGACGGTTGGCCACCACTCCTCGTACGCAACTGTCAGCCTGGGTAGAGGCGCCAGCCCTGCCAGTACCCCACCCTCGCCGGTACCCATGTCCAGGGCGGACTCGGCCCGGGTAAGGATCGGTCGCGCGATGGCCTCGTATGACCAGTTGGGTTCATCGGCACGGTAGCGCTCGGGCAGAAACCCCGCGCCCCAGTAGGCCTCGACATCCAAACTCAGGCCCTCGGCCAAGAGTCGATCAAACTCCACGGTCGGAGTGTAAATGCTTGACGAGAGTCTCCCGCTACACCGGCGGTACGCCGTGCCGCCGAGTGGAAAAGTGCCGGTCTTTGGTTGCGGCGGCTGCGAAACGGGCGATCAGCTCGCGGCGTACGTCACGCGGCTCGACGATGCCGTCGATGACCAGCTCACTGGCCAACCGCAAGATGTCGATGTCGACCTCATACTCCTTACGCAACCTCTCCACGTACGCCGTCCGCTCGGCCTCGTCGGTGATCTCAGCGATCTTGTTGGCGTAGACCGCGTTCACCGCGGCCTCAGGGCCCATCACCGCGATCTTGGCAGTCGGCAGCGCAAGGCAGGCGTCAGGACCAAAACCAGGACCACCCATCGCGTAGAGCCCAGCCCCGTACGCCTTGCGCAAGATCAACGAAACCGTTGGCACGGTAGCCTCGGCGACCGCGGTGATCATCTTCGCACCATGTCGAATGATGCCTTGCCGCTCCACGACACTGCCGATCATGAATCCTGGGACGTCGGCGAGATAGAGCAACGGAATGTTGAAGGCATCGCACTGCCAGATGAAGCGCGCACCCTTGTCGGCGGAGTCGACGAACAACACGCCGCCCTTGACGGCGGGCTGATTGGCCACGATCCCGATCACTTCGCCGTCCAGCAGGGCAAAGCCGGTCACCAGCTCGGGGGCGAACAGCGGTTTGACCTCGAGAAAGGAGCCGGAGTCCAGGATCGCTTCGATCACGGTGCGGATGTCGTAGCCCGCCGACTCCTGTGTTGGAACAAGATCATCGGAAAATCGTCGCGCTGGCTCAACCGAGTCGTAGCTCGGCAACGAACTTCGCCAGTTCTGTGGCAAATAGGAAAAATACTGCTTCGCCTGTTCGATCGCCTCGGTGTCGTCGGCGGCCAACTGATCACCGCAACCTGAGATCGTCGCGTGCATCCGGGCGCCGCCCATTTCCTCCAGCGTCACTCTCTCCCCCACCACCATCTCCGCCATCCGGGGGGAGCCGAGATACATCGAAGCATTGCCCTCGACCATGATCACCACGTCGCAGAAGGATGGGATGTAGGCACCGCCCGCGGCGCTAGGCCCAAAGAGGCAGCAGATCTGCGGGACCTTGCCGGACAGGGCTACCTGATTATGGAAGATCCGACCCGCACCCCTACGCCCGGGAAATAGATCAACTTGGTCAGTGATCCGTGCTCCGGCCGAGTCGATGAACCAGAAGATCGGCAACTCATCACGTAAGGCCACTTCGGTCATGCGAATGATCTTTTCGACCGTCCGTGCGCCCCAGGAGCCAGCCTTGACGCTCGAGTCGTTGGCCACCACGAGGGCCGCCCGTCCCTGGACCAGCCCACGTCCGGTAACAACACCGTCCGCGGGCAAATCCTCAGCCATCGCATTGGCGAGCTGGCCGTCCTCCACAAAGGTGCCCGCGTCGAACAGCAGGCCGATCCGATCACGTACGAAGAGCTTGTTCGTACTTGCCAGCTTGGCGGTCGCCCGTTCCGTCGGCGTGAGAGTACGGTCACGTGCGGAGCTGATCTGATCCATGATCGACTACTCCACCGGGAGACCCAGCCGACGGGCGATCAACATCCGCTGCACCTCCGAAGTACCCTCGCCGATCTCCAAGACCTTCGCATCACGATAGAACCGCGCCACCGGATACTCCTCCATGAACCCGTAGCCGCCGAATACCTGCGTGGCGACGCGTGTGGCGCTCACCGCTGATTCCGTTGCGTAGAGCTTGGCGATCGCTGCCGCTCGATTGAACTCCCGTGCATCAGCACCATGATCACGCATCGCCGCGGCCGCATACACCAACTGATGAGCCGCAGCAGCCATCACGTCAAGATCAGCTATTTGGAAAGCGATGCCCTGCTTGCGGCCGATCGGCACACCAAACGAAGTGCGCTGCATCGCATACTGCGTTGACAACTCCAGGCAGGCACGGATGCATCCGAGAGCCAAAGCTGCGATCGCAACGCGCCCGCCATCCAAGATCGATAGGAATTGCTGATATCCCCGGCAGCGCTCACCGAGAAGATGATCTTCAGGCACTCGCACTCCACTGAAGCTGAGCGGATGCGTGTCGGAGGCATGCCAGCCGAGCTTGGCATAGCTGGGACCTACCTCGAAACCGGGTGTCCCAGCAGGCACGACGATCGCA
>Ga0307286_10000166_pt1 | contig 17388 bp, 18 predicted proteins | sample ER_DNA_140_FD_194478 | JGI IMG/M metagenome (GOLD analysis project Ga0307286, IMG submission 194478) | Bulk soil microbial communities from the East River watershed near Crested Butte, Colorado, United States - ER_DNA_140 | ecosystem: Environmental > Terrestrial > Soil > Floodplain | place... | reverse complement strand
GAGGGCGACGGGTCCTGTCTGGACGACTGAGTGAGCACGACCCGTGGAAGAACCGATCGCGATCCGCACATCTGTAGTCGTGCGAGCGCGGGAGGAAGACAGGAGCTGTAGAGCCTGACCGGGCGCGAGCCCGCACGCAATAATGATCGCGTGGCAGAGCAAGGGCGTTCCGATCGCTCGCGACACAAGAGGTCGGATGAGCGCCGGAAGACTCCGGGACGTCCCGCAGAACGGCAGCGGTCGCAGGATCGCGGTGATTCGCAGCGCCGCGGGACAGCTGACCAACGTCGGCCGCCATCCACTGCCGCTCGACCTGGCCTGGGCCGTCGACCGAACGAGCCGCCTGTCCCGGAAGGTGTGGACACGAGGTCCTTGCACGCCTCGGTCCGCGCCGAACTACGAGGGTTGCCGAAGGATCTCGCAGAGATCGTTGCCGCCCATCTGGTGGTAGCTGGTCAGCTCGTGGATTCCGATCCTGAGCTGGCGTATGCCCACGCCGAGGCGGCGCGGCGCCGAGCTGCTCGGCTGCCCATCGTCCGCGAGGCGGCCGCAGAGACCGCGTACGCGGCTGGTCGTTATGACGTTGCGCTGAGTGAGTTTCGTGCGCTGCGGCGCATGACGGGGACGCAGGATTATCTACCGGTGATGGCCGATTGTGAGCGCGCGCTCGGTCGTCCGCATAATGCTGTGAAGCTGGCGCGCGAGGCGGAGCGCGTCGGTCTGGAGCCAGCGCTGCGGATCGAGATGATCATTGTCGAGGCTGGAGCGCGCCGCGACTTGGGCCAAGATCACGAGGCGCTACGGCTGCTGGAGCGGGCCGTTGCCGCCGTACGCCCCGAGGTCGCGCCTCCGGGCGCCGTGGCTCGGCTGCGATACGCCTACGCCGATGCGTTACTGCAGGCTGGCAAGGATTCCGAGGCCCGACACTGGTTTGCCGCGGCGGCCAAGCTCGACCATGATCAGCAGACCGACGCGCAACAGCGAGTCGACGAACTCGACGGGATCGTGATCGACTACGACGACGATGAGGACGATGGCCCGCATCAGGACAGCAAGTGACGGCGAGTGAGCTGATCATTGACTACTACGATGCGGTCTTGTTCGATCTTGACGGTGTCGTCTACCTCGGTCCGGTTGCAGTACCGGGCGCGGCGGAAGGCATCGCAGCCCTTCATGCACGTGGTACCAAGATCGGTTTTGTCACCAACAACGCGGCCCGTCCGCCTGTCGCGGTCGCTGATCACCTGGTTGAACTCGGCATTCCGGCGACCGCCGCCGATGTCGTGACGTCAGCTCAGGCGGCCGCGCATCTCCTGATCGACCGCTTCGGGCCGGGCGCCAGAATCCTCGCGGTTGGCGGCGAGGGAGTAACTGTGGCACTCAGCGAGGTGGGACTTGTTCCGGTGCATTCCGCCGAGGACAATCCGGTGGCGGTGATGCAGGGCTACGGCTTCGATCTGGCGTGGCAGGAGCTGAACGAGGCGGCGATTGCAATCCATCACGGGGCGCATTGGGTAGCGACGAACATCGATCCGACTCGCCCGACCGATCGTGGAATGGTTCCAGGCAACGGGGCAGCAGTCGCAGCCGTACGGATGGCCGTAGGAACGGAGCCGGAGGTAGCCGGCAAGCCCTATCGGCCGCTCCTGGACGACACCGTGGGCCGACTCGGCGCTCATCACCCGCTGTTCGTCGGGGACCGGCTTGACACCGACATTGCAGGGGCGGTCAACGCCGGTCTCGACAGCATGCTGGTGCTCTCCGGTTCGCACCGCGCTGCGGAGTTGTTCGACGCCGCACCCGGAGAACGACCAACCTTTGTCGGGCAAGATCTCCGTGCGCTATTGCGGCCAGCACTTGCCATCAGCCAAAACGGAGGCGAATTCCACTGCGGTAAGGCGAGTGCCTCCGTCGTAGAGGGTCAGCTCGTCGTCCAGCACAACGGATCGAGCGACGTCGAGGCGATCTGGGCCGCCGCTCGGGCCGCGTGGTGGGCTACTGATCATGGTTTGGTCATCGATTCCCGCAACGCGGTTTGGCAACTTGCCAGGAATGATCACCTCGAGTAACGCTGCGGTAGCGTTCAATGCGGCGCTGCGGCGCCCACCGGCCGGCGTCTCAGCGGTAGAAAGGCATCCATTGTGTCCGAGGCATTTCAGACCTACATCAACATGGTGACCGGTGTCACCAGGAGCACCCAGGCGAAGGCGTCAGCGACGGCTCGGGCGTTGTTCAGACAAGCCGGCCTCGAAGATGTGGCTGTGGAGGCTGGCGAGCGCGTCACCAAGCTAGCCGAGGAAATCATGAACGCGAGTCGGATCAACAGAGAGCTGACGCAGCGCTTCGTGACCGCGGAGGTGGACAAGGCTGCGGGGAGGCTCGGCTTCGCGCGCGCAGACGAGGTCGAGGCACTACGTGCCGAGGTCGCTTCGTTGCGAGCACAACTGGATGACGCCGTAGCGCGTGCGGCACAATCCGCTCCAGCAACGAAGACGGCGGCAAAGAAGACACCCACCCGAAAAGCGAACCCGACGAGGACGCCCACCAAGAAAGCGACCGCGGCGAAGTCCACCAGCGGGAAACCGGCGCGCAAGTCAGCGGCAACCGCAAAGCGCACCAGACCGTCCGGAGAGAAATGACCGAGCAGAGTCGGGACGAGCCCGAGGACCTGGAGCCGACGATCGCCGCACCACAGACCGGTAATCCCGCCGTGGACGATGCGCTACTCGAACTAGCTGATCTTGCTTCAGCGCCACTCGAGGAGCATCACGATCGGCTCGGATACGTTCATGCTGCATTGCAGGAAGCCCTGGATCGACCAGATGAGGATTCGCACAACGCTGAGCCGGCCTGAACAGTGACCGAGCGCCTTGATCTTGAAATGGTCAGGCGCGGGTTGGCCCGATCGCGAACTCATGCCCAGACCATGATCAGCGCCGGTCAGGTCGTCGTGAACGGTGCAATCGTGAGGCGGTCTGGTGACCGCGTACCGCGGTCTGCAGACATCGACGCACCCGCTGATCGGTACGTGTCGCGAGGTGCCCGGAAGCTTGTCGGCGCACTTGACGACCTCAACCTCCGAGTGGAAGGACGGGCCCTCGACGCGGGGTCGTCAACTGGTGGCTTTACCCAGGTTCTGCTGGAACGTGGCTGCCAGGAGGTGATCGCCATTGACGTTGGCAGTGATCAACTGGCCCCGGTTTTGCGGGCCGATCCACGGGTTCGGCTGTATGAGAAAACAAATCTTCGAGATCTGCAACTCGACCATGTCGGAGGTGCTCCCGTTGATCATGTCGTTGCCGATGTCTCCTTCATCTCATTGACGCTTCTCATCACCCCGCTGGTGTCGGTCACTCGGGACGATGGCTGGTTGTTGTTGCTGGTCAAGCCACAGTTCGAGGTCGGACGGGAACTGTTGGGCAAGGACGGTGTAGTGCGGTCGGCGGCTCATCAGGTGCTCGCACTATCGAATGTGATCGAGGCAGCGGCGGCGCGCGGCTGGCCGTGCGTCGCCGCGGTACCGAGCAGGCTGACCGGCGCCGCTGGCAACCGTGAGTTCTTCGTCTTGCTGCGGCAGTCGGCGGATCCGGCGCCAGACCTAGATCTATCTGCCGTAGTCGAGATGTGATGGGAACCTTGGCCGCGTTCGACGGTCAGTTCCCGACCGTTGCGGGCTTCTAGCTACAGAATGCCGACTTTGGGCTCCAAAACTCCGCAACGCTCGGAAATTTGCATGGTCGGAAATTTGCATAGGGGGCGCAACAGCGCGATGCCGGGCCCGCAATCCGCGCCCGCAATGTTCGCGTCGCCGATCTGCAGGAGAAGCCGACGAAACCTGGCGAGACCGAGCTAATTCCCTAACAAGGTGGTTTCGTCGGATGCGACGAAGACGGCGGCTCCCGGCGAAGATCGCAGCGGGCGGAGCGAGCTATCGGACAGAGCGAGCGAAGGGAATGGAGCAATCCAACCGGATTGCGGCCCCGCTGTGCTGAGGAGGAGAGAGGGGACATGTCTTTCGTCCCCGAGTGACGACGAAGTAGGCGGGATCCCAGCCGCAATCCGCGCGGAGCGAGCGAAGCGAGTGGAGCAATCGGACAGAGCTCGCACCGCGAGCGAGGCAATCAAATCCAGCGAGCAATCAGATACTCAATATGCTGTGGCAGGTGACCAAGGCTGCAGCCCAGAGAGATGGCCAGCACAGTGGTGCAGGTGCAGATTCGGTACGCCGCGTCGCCGTACTCACGCACATGGGCCGACCAGCCGCAATCGCCGCAGCGAATCGACTCGTCGAGGGGTTGAGCGCGGCCGGCATCGTGTCGGCGCTGCCTGCGGGTGATTTGCCCGAACTCGATGATCGGCTGGCGCACGCAGTGATGCCGCTCTCCAAGCCAGTCAAGCTCGAGGACGGAATCGAGCTGATGGTCGTCTTGGGTGGCGACGGCACGATCCTGCGCGCGGCGGAATGGGTGGTGGCCAGCGAGATTCCGCTGCTGGGAGTCAACCTCGGACATGTCGGTTTCCTTGCCGAGGCGGAGTCTTCGGAGATCGACAGCATCGTCGCTCATGTGGTCGCGCGCTCATACACGGTCGAGGAGCGATTCACCATCGATGTCACACTCCGTGACACCAAGACCTTCCAGCCAGCGTGGTCGTCGTACGCGATCAATGAGGTGTCGATCGAGAAGGCCGCGCGAGAGCGGATGCTTGAAGTCTTGGTCGAGGTCGATGGCCGGCCGCTGTCGCGTTGGGCTTGCGACGGAATGCTGGTCTCGACTCCCACCGGCTCGACCGCGTACGCCTTCTCCGCCGGTGGTCCCGTGGTCTGGCCGGGCGTCGAAGCACTCGTCGTGGTACCGCTCAGTGCGCATGCGCTGTTCGCCCGGCCGCTCGTGCTCAGCCCGACGTCGACGGTCGTTGTCGAAGTTCTCGACGTCTCCCCGACACACGGCGTGGTCTGGTGCGACGGGCGCCGCTCCGTCGAATTGCGGACGGGCATGGAGATCGAAGTGACCAGGGGACGGCAGCGGCTGCGACTAGCCCGACTCTCTCAGGCCCCCTTCACCGATCGGCTGGTCCAGAAATTCGGCCTGCGAGTGGAGGGCTGGCGCGGCTCAGCCGACCCGGCAATCACCGTGATCGACACTCCTGCATGATCACCGAGCTGCGGATCGCCGACCTGGGCGTGATCAGCGATGCGATCATCAGTCTGCATCCCGGTCTCACAGTGGTCACCGGCGAAACCGGCGCAGGCAAGACGATGATCATCAGCGGGCTCGGCCTGCTGCTCGGCGGCCGGGCTGACCCGCGGTCGGTACGTCGCGGGTCGGAGCGGGCTCGCGTGGAAGGCCGCTTCCCAATCGACAACCTCGAGCTGGCGCAGATTGTGCAGGAGGCCGGTGGTCAACTCGATGATGACGAGCTCATCGTCGCCCGCCACGTCACCTCGGCCGGGCGCTCCCGTGCCTACGTGGGCGGCGCCCAAGTGCCTGCCAGCGTCTGCGCGGAGCTGACGGCCGCACTCGTCCGGATCCACGGCCAAGCAGAGCAGGAGCGCCTCACCGAGGCGGATCGTCAGCGGCAGCTCCTGGATCGCTTTGCCGGTGTCCCTGCACTCGAACCGCTGGCGAGATACACGAGTCTTTGGGCAGAGGATCGTGCGGCGCGGGCGGAGTTGGCCCAATTGCGTGCCGAGGCCCAGCGTCGGGCTCGCGAGATTGATCTGCTGAGGTTTGGTCTGGACGAGATCGAGCGGATTGCTCCGGTCTCCGGCGAGGATGTCGCCCTGGCAGCCGAGGCGCTGCGTCTGCAGTCCGCGGACGACCTTCGGGATTCGGCCGAGTCGGCCGTCCAGGCGCTCGCCGGGCCAGATGATGAGCCCGGTGGTGCGCTGGCCATGCTCTACGCGGCCCGCAAAGTCTTTGAATCGGCCGTCTCCCGGGATCCCGCCGCAACCCAGTTGGGTGAACGGTTGGTGGATGCGAGCTACCAGCTCAGCGATCTCACCGCCGACCTGGCGCGATACCTAGACAGCCTGGAGAGCCAACCCGGCAGGCTGGAGCAGATCGCCGAACGCCGGGCCCAGCTGAGCACGCTCACCCGGAAGTACGGCACCACGTGCGACGAGGTACTCCAATGGGCTGCCGAGTCCGCTGTCCGGCTCACCCAGCTCGAGCAGAGCGATGAGCGGATCGCAACCTTGGAACGGCGAGTCGATACGCTCGCGGCGGACCTCGCGTCTTTGGCTGGCCAGATCAGCAGAGCGCGATACGAGGCGTCGGGCAGGTTCAGTGAGTTGGTGCTTGGCGAGCTTGCCGCCCTCGCCATGCCGCATGCCCGGCTGAGCTTCGACGTAACGAGCGCCGAGCTCGGGCCGTCGGGTGCCGACCGGGTGGAGCTGACCTTCGCTGCCAATCCTGGGAGCGAGCTTCGAAGCCTCGGCCGGGTGGCTTCTGGTGGCGAGTTGTCCCGCGTCCGATTGGCGTTGGAGGTCGTGCTCGCAGCCGGTCACGAAGCCGTCACGTTGGTATTCGACGAGGTGGACGCCGGGGTTGGCGGAAAGGTCGCCGTCGAGGTGGGCAGACGGCTTGCCCGGCTCGCCCAGCACAGTCAGGTCGTGGTCGTCACCCATCTCGCACAGGTCGCCGCCTTCGCTGATCGGCACTACGTCGTGGTGAAAGCCGACGATGGTCAGGTGACGACGAGCGGCGTTGTCCAGGTGGCGGATGAGGATCGCGCGGTGGAGTTGGCCCGCATGATGGCAGGGTTGGACACCACGGAGTCCGCGTTAGCTCACGCGGGCGAGCTCGTGGAGTTGGCTGCATCGGCGCGAGAGTCGAATTAGGATCTGGCGCTCCGGGTATGGCGCCGCCTTCGGCACCAGGATCGCCCGCCCCGCGGACGTTGCCGGCATCGAGGTCGTGGAGTGCATCGGTCGCGGCGTCCAGGGATAGTTCTTGGTGTGCAGGGTCACCCGACCTTGCTGTGCCAGCGCCATCAGCTCCGGCCAAGTCGTTGTACGTACCCACGATGTTGCCGATGATGTTGCGCTCGGTGGAGATGATGTCCAATGTCGGAATCGTGAGGGTGCCGCCGTAGCCGATGACGAAGTAGGAACCGGCGGGCCGGGTCATCGTAAACCCGTCGTTTTCGGCCCCCTGCTCCGCGACGAAGTCCAGCACGACATCGGCGCCGGCACCTTGGGTGAGGTCCCTGACTGCCTCGACGTGCCCGCCGTCGGCGACAACGGTGTGCTGGGCGCCGAGTTTCTCAGCAAGCGAGCGCGTCTGGATGGCGATCTACGACGATGATCCGCGTTGCAGTTAACGCGGCCAGACACTTAACCCCGATGTGCCCGAGGCCGCCCGCGCCGATCACGATGCACGTGGTGCCCGGATAGAGCAGGGGAATCGCCTTACGGACGGCGTGTTAGGCCGTGATGCCGGCATCGGCGAGAGCGGCGACGTCTTCAGGCCTAGTGCTTGGGTCCAGCTTCACGCACGCCCGCGCCGAGGTGAGCAGGTACTCCGCCATGCCGCCGTCGTGAGACAGGCCAGGGAACGAGCTGCGTTCGCAGTGCATGTCATTGCCGGCCCGGCAAGCGCTGCACAGCCCGCAGGTTGGGGTGGGGTGCAAGATGACGGTGTCGCCGGCTTCGACATTCGTTACTGCAGAGCCGACCTCATGCACCCAGCCGGCGTTCTCATGGCCGAGTGTGATATATCGCTATCGTCAACACCGACGCGGGGCAATCCGCGCTCGACGATCAGTCTCATGAGGCTCTCATCTGCTGCTGCATAACTTTCCCAGCATGCGGGTGTTGGTCGTCGAGGATGACCTCCCGATGGCGGCTGCGATCAGGAGAGCTTTGCGGGGCGTCAACGTGATCGGAGATGTGGCCGGTACATCGGGCGCCGCGTGCGCCATGCTCGCGGACACGGCGTACGACGTCGTCGTGCTGGACGCGACGCTGCCGGACGCGGACGGCTTCGTTACCTGTCGTCGGCTGCGCAGCTCTGGTGAGTGGACCCCGATCATCATGGTCACCGCACGCGATGGCGTCGATGACCGGATCCGCGGACTGGATGCCGGAGCGGACGACTACCTCAGCAAGCCGTTTGCGTTCGGAGAGCTGCTCGCAAGGTTGCGGGCTCTGGCGCGGCGCGACTCGGGGGAGCGGCCGGTGATCATCACAGTTGGTGCGCTGCGGCTCGACACGGCGTCTGCTCAGGTCTGGCGCGGAGAGCACGAGATCAGGCTGTCTACCCGCGAGTTTGCGCTGCTCGAGGCGTTCATGCGGAGCCCCGGCCAAGTTCTCAGCCACAGCCAGCTGCTAGATGCGGCATGGGACATCGGACACGAGTACCGGTCCAACGTCATAGAGGTCTACATCCGCTATCTCCGGGAAAAGATCGATCGGCCTTTCGGCGTACGGTCGCTGGAGACTGTTCGCGGGATGGGTTACCGGCTGCGCCGCGACGGCGGCGGATGAGGCGGCTGCCCATCGCCCGTGAGTTTTCTCCATCCGCTGATATTTGAGGACCCACGTTGCACGGGTGGGAGGATGGACGGCGACATGCGACTTCCCACCCTGCTGCGCAAACGCGGAACACCGGCCCAGATCGGCGGTGTAGCGCGCCTTGATCGGCGTACCAAGAACCTCACCAAACGCCTCCGGGCTGGCGAGATTGCCATCATTCATCACAGTGATCTCGATCGGGTCAGCGCAGAGGCGCTCGTGGAAGCCGGTGCCGCGGCTGTGGTGAATGCGGTGTCATCGGTGTCCGGCCGTTATCCCAATCTCGGGCCTGGAATTCTGCTTGAGGCAGGCATCCCGTTGATCGACAACGTTGGCGATCACATCTTCACGCGAGTTCACGAGGGCGACCGGCTGACTCTCGACGGCGGCAAGTTGATCGACCCCTCAGGCAACGTCGTCGCGGAAGGAACCTTCTACACCACCGAGATCTTGGAAGATCATCTGGAGTACGCCCGCAACGGTCTGTCAGATCAAATCGAGGCGTTCGCCGACAATACGATGACCTACTTGCGAGTCGAGAAGGAGCTGTTGTTGGAAGGCGTCGGGGTACCTGACGTAGTGACCCAGATCGAGGGCCGGCATGTCTTGATCGTGGTTCGCGGGTACGACTATCGCAGCGACCTCGCTGCCCTGCGGCCCTACATCTCGGAATATCGACCGTTTCTGATGGGTGTCGACGGAGGCGCCGATGCACTCATCGAGGCCGGGTATCAACCCGACATGATCATCGGCGACATGGATTCGTGTTCCGATGAGACGCTACGGTCCGGTGCCGAACTCGTAGTGCATGCCTATCACGACGGTCGGGCGCCTGGGATGGAACGGATCGAGAAGCTGGGTTTGCAGGCCGTCGTCTTTCCTGCCCTCGGCACCAGTGAGGACGCCGCCATGCTGCTTGCGGATTCGAAGGGAGCAAGCCTGATTGTCGCGGTGGGCACCCATGCCTCGCTGGTGGAGTTCTTGGACAAAGGTCGGGCGGGGATGGCTTCCACGTTCCTGACTCGGCTTCGGGTCGGGCCGAAGCTGGTCGACGCCAAGGGCGTGTCGCGGATCTACCGCAGTCAGATCAAGACCTGGCATTTGATCTTGTTCGTATTGTCCGGAGTCATTGCGCTGCTGACTGCGCTGTTATTCACCGACGTCGGCTGGGCATTTGGCAATGTCATCGCTGCCCGGGTCCGGGACTTGCTCTACTGGATAAAGGAACTCGTCACTTGATCAACTTCCGCTACCACATCGTGTCGTTGATGGCGGTCTTCATTGCTTTGTCGGTAGGAATTGCGGTAGGCGTGTCGCTGAGCCCATCGGTGGACCAGGGACTGCTGCAGCAGGCCGCGCAAGACCGCAAGCAGGTGACCGATCTGCGAACTGAGCTGGATCGACGCAAGGCGCTGGACAGCTACCGCAATGACTACGACGAGCAGGTGGGCACCGCTGTCACCGCCGGTGTCTTGAATGGGCAGCGGGTCGCAATGGTGGCCATGCCCGATGCTCCCACCGATGTCCTGCGCTCCATCTCCGATGCTGTCGTCGGGGCCGGCGGAACCGTCGTACGCGATGTCAAGGTCAATGCTGAGGCCTTTGACCCAGCGAAAACCGAAAATGTCACCACTGCCCTGACCAACTATGTCGGTCCACTCGGCCTCAGCGACGCCATGACGCCTGCAACCCGGCTCGGGGTCGCCCTAGGCAGGTCGATCGGATCCAAGGAGACCGAAGATCGTGATGCGCTGGCGATCGCGGTCGGGGAATCGCTCGAGAAACGCGGCCTGGTCACGATCAGCAAGGATTCGGCAGCCCAGGCACAGCTGATCATTGTGGTCACGGCTCCGGCATCGGATCCGCGCCCGACCCCGGAACAGCTCGCTGCCCATGTTCAGTTCGACGTGGGCCTGAGCAATCGGGCTGGGGTGGTGCTCGCCGGTCCGAACAGTGAAGACATCGAGGGGACCGACGTGCTGGCGGCACGGTCAGACCCAACGTCAGTGGATAGCCTCAGCACTGTGGATGTTGCCGACCTCAGCAGCGGCGTCACGACCGTTGTGTTAGCGGGCAAGGAGCGCCTGCTCGGGCGGCCAACTCAGCACTACGGTGCGCTGGCCAAGGCGGATGCACCGCTGCCCGACCTGCCGGTGCGATAGGTGGGGCGCCGACTCTTGGCCTGCGCGGCCTCGGGGGTGACTGCCGCCGTCGTCGCAGCAGCTGCCAATCAGCGGGCGACTGATGCTCAGCAGGGGTCGCGCTGGACGCGAACCAACTTCGCCGGCCAGAACGTGACACTCGCGGAGGGTCCGATCGCGGTCGTCGCCCTGCTGGCCGGTGTAGGGGTAGACCGGCTGCTCGATCCATCGGGGCGCCGGGGTCTGCCCGTGGCCGTGGCCAGTGCCGGAGCTGCGCTGGTCGGAGCGTATGACGACCTTTACGGATCGGGCCAGGCCAAAGGATTCCGAGGTCACCTCCGGGCGCTGCGGTCTGGCCAGCTGACCAGCGGGATGATCAAGATCGTGGGCGTCGGCGTGAGCGCCGCCGCGGCCGCCGTGCTGGTAGGGCGCTCTCGGCCTGGCTGCTCGAAGCCGGTGTGCCGAGTGCTGGGTGGAGTGCTCGATACTGCGCTGATCGCAGCGACTGCCAACCTCACCAATCTGCTCGACCTGCGGCCAGGTCGGGCGGCCAAGGTGATCATCTTGCTCGGCTCGGGTCTGTCCGGTGTCGGTGCCGCGCCAGCTGTCGGTGCTGCCGTGGGCAGCCTGCCAACCGATTTGGGAGGCCGATCCATGCTCGGCGACTGCGGGGCCAACGCGCTGGGTGCTGCACTCGGGACCGCTGCCGTTCAAGCGTTACCGTGGCAGCCTCGGTTGCTTGCCTGTGCCGCCGCGGTGGCACTCAATCTCGCCAGCGAGAAGGTGAGCTTCACGGCGGTGATCGAGCGAACGCCGCTGCTGCGCAGGCTTGATCAGCTGGGGCGGCGTCCGGTCCCTGTAGGCCCCAGCACTGACGACAGACAATGCGTGTGAGGGCAGGTTTTGCCTCGGTCGCCGCAGCTGTCGCAGGCTTGACCCTCGCGTCTCGACTCGTCGGTTTCGGCCGGTCGCTGGTCTTCTCCAAGACGGTCGGCGACACCTGCCTAGGCGACACGTACAACGCCGCCAACAGTTTGCCCAACGTGTTGTTCGAGATCGTCGCAGGCGGCGTACTGGCGGGGGTGGTCGTCCCGGTAGTCGCGCGGCACGTGGGTGCAGGCCGAGCGGAGTACACCTCGCGAACCACCTCGGCGTTGATCACATGGACTCTGCTCGTCCTGACTCCCGCAGGGCTGGCCGTGCTAGCCGGGGCGCACCTGTTCGCGAACGCATTCGCTAAGGCTGACTGTGCCGGGAGTGCTGAAACCCTTGCCGCGCTTGTCGTGATGTTCGCTCCACAGGTGTGGTTGTACGGCCTGGCGGTGGTCAGCGCCGGAGTGCTGCAGGCTCATCATCGATTCCTGGCGGCGGCAGCCGCACCGCTACTGTCCAGCGTCATCGTGATCATCGCTTACCTCAGCTACGCCGCTCTCGCTACTCCAGCAGCGAATGAGGACCCATCCCAGCTGACAACCGAGGCGCTTGCTGCCTTGGGCTGGGGTACGACCTTGGGCGTGTTGGCTCTGGCGGCCTGCACACTCCTACCACTCGGCCGGATCGGGCTGCGGCTGAGGCCACGGCTGCGATTTGCCGATGGCGACCGATCGGTGATCATCACTATCGCCGCTGCCGGGATCGTAGGGCTGGTATTGCAACAGCTCAGTGTCTTGTTGATCAACTGGTCGGCTCAGCAAACTGGTGATCAAGGTGCATTGACCCGATTCACCTGGGCGAATGCCATCTACTTGCTCCCGTACGCGGTCCTTGCTGCACCGTTACTGCAGCTGAGCTTCCCGAGGCTGGCCGCTGCGGCCGAGCAGGGCCGCGACGACGTCAGCAATGTGCTTGCCGAAACAGGTCCGGCCACCGTGGTCATGGCATGGTTGGGCGCGGCGTTGCTGGTGGCGACTGCCGTGCCGGTGGCACGAGTGTTCGTCCTGGGCCCAGGTTCGGAGCGTACGAATGCGCTGGCCTGGCCGATTGTGGCGTTCGCGCCAGCTGTCGTCGGATTCACACTGCTGGGCCTGGCATCGCGTACCTTGCTGGCGCAACACCTCGGCAAGGCGTCCGGCGTCGCCAATGCGAGCGCCTGGGCTGCAGTGATCATCAGCGTTGCAGTGCTGCGGCAGATAGTTCCTGGCCCGTGGCTAGTGCCGATCATGGCGGGCAGCGTGTCGCTGGGAATGGTTGTCGGGGCCGCGGCAGGCTGGTTGCTGCTGCGGCGATCAGGTATGCCCGCCATCGGGCTGACCCGGCCCATGCTGGTCGGGCTTGCGGCTGCCGTGCTCGCGGGCGGGCTCGGTGCAGCGGGGTCACAACTGCTCAGCGATGTCGGCATTGTGGCGGCGGTGCTCGGGGCGTGCGCGGTGGCATTGGTGTGTGTCTTAGTGTTCACAGCGATGCTCAGACTCCTTGCACCCTCGATCTTGTCTCAGATGTGGGCCCTGCGCCGTCGTACGCCATCGGCTGAGGTGGGTTCGTCGTGAAGGTGGCACAACTATTGACCGGGAGCACCGGCGGCATTGGGCGACACGTCGCGAGCATCGCCCCCAGACTGGAGCAACGTGGGCACCAAGTCCGGGTGTTCTGCCCGGAGGCCACGGCTGAGGCACAGGGTTTCGCCAAGCTCGGCCTCGACGTTGGGCCGCTGACCAGCCCACGGCGGCTCATCGGCGCCGATCTGATACATGCTCATGGACTGAAAGCGGGCTGGCTGGGACTCCCCATCGCCTGGATGTACAAGTTGCCGCTGGTGGTGACGTGGCACAACGCGGTGTTGGGTGACGGGATCGCGCCAGCCGCAGCACGCCAGACCCTTCGAGCAGTGGCGCTGGGAGCTGATCTCACGCTGGGCGCAAGCCGCGATCTCGTGGCCCTCGCGACGCGGCTAGGAGCTCGGAATGTACGGTTCTCCCCGATTGCGGCGCCAGTTCTGCCGCAAGCCAAGATGAGTCGCGAAGAGCAGCGCCGGGTTCTCGGTGCTGCAGCTGATGACACGGTCAGTGTGACGGTGAGCCGGCTGGCCCCGCAGAAGAACCTGGGCATGGTGCTCGACATCGCCTCGGCCGTACGGGACCGGCCCGACCTGCGATTCGTGGTGGTCGGCGAGGGCCCCGAACATCAAAAGCTGCAGCGACGCATCACCAACGACCGTCTTCAGGTCGCACTGTTGGGTCGAAGCGATGACATCGCTTCGTTGCTTGGGGCCGCTGACTTCGCGTTGTTGACGTCGACCTGGGAAGCGCGTGCATTGGTCGCCCAGGAAGCGCTGCTGGCCGGTGTGCCGCTGATCAGTACTCGAGTCGGCGGGATCGAAGAGCTGGTCGATTCGGCCGCCGTACTTGTCCCTCCGGGTGATGTGGAGGAGGCGGCGCGGCAGATTGTTGCGCTTGCCGACAACCCGAGCGAGCGGGGCCGCTTGAGGGAAGCCGGTCTCCGCCAGGCGGCCACCTGGCCTGACGAAGACGATGTCGCCGATGATCTGGTGCGCGCCTATAACGGCGTCGCTCGGGACCGACGCTACAAGGGCTTCTGGAACTCCTCCGGCGGGTTCACCGTGCGATAACACTTCACGACGTAAGCTGGAGGCCCGTGGGATACCGCGAGAAATTCACCAAGCATCTTTTTGTGACCGGCGGCGTCGCCTCCTCACTCGGCAAGGGCCTCACGGCTTCCAGCCTCGGCAACCTCCTCGTTGCTCGTGGGCTCAGTGTGTCCATGCAAAAGCTGGACCCATATCTCAACGTCGATCCCGGCACCATGAACCCGTTCCAGCACGGAGAGGTGTTCGTCACCGAGGATGGCGCAGAGACCGATCTCGACGTCGGTCACTACGAGCGCTTTCTCAACGTCAACCTCTCGGGCGAGGCCAACATCACCACCGGCAAGGTCTACTCATCGGTGATCGCCAAGGAACGGCGGGGAGACTATCTCGGTGACACCGTGCAGGTGATTCCCCACATTACGAATGAGATCAAAGACTCGATGATGGCAATGGGCGGGCCGGACATCGACGTCGTCATTCATGAGATCGGCGGCACGGTCGGCGACATCGAATCGCTGCCATTCCTGGAGGCAGCACGTCAGGTGCGACACGACGTAGGCCGGGAAAATGTCTTTTTTCTGCACGTCTCGCTGGTGCCCTACATCGGTCCGAGCGGTGAGTTGAAGACCAAGCCGACCCAGCACTCCGTTGCTGCGCTGCGCCAGGTCGGCATCCAGCCGGACGCTGTGGTGTGTCGCTCCGATCGCGACATTCCGGAGTCGGTGAAACGCAAGATCTCGTTGATGTGTGATGTCGACGAATCCGCCGTGGTGGCCGCGATCGATGCGCCCAGCATCTACGACATTCCGAAGGTGTTGCACTCCGAGGGCTTGGATGCGTACGTGGTGCGCCGGCTCGACCTCCGTTTCCGCGACGTGGACTGGACGCGCTGGAACGACCTGCTTGATCGCGTACACCATCCCAAGGAAGAGGTGACGATCGCCCTCGTCGGCAAGTATGTCGATCTTCCTGACGCGTACCTCTCCGTCTGCGAAGCGCTGCGTGCTGGCGGCTTCGCGAATCACGCCAGAGTGATGATTCGCTGGGTGCCCTCCGACGATTGCCAGACCCGGGAGGGCGCGGCCCGGGTACTGAGCGAGGTCGATGGCGTCGTGATCCCGGGCGGTTTCGGCATCCGGGGTGTGGAGGGCAAGGTCGGCGCGATCCGCTACGCCCGCGAAAATCAGATCCCGATCTTGGGTCTCTGCCTCGGCCTGCAGTGCATGGTCATCGAGGTGGCCCGGCATCTCGCCGGACTGGATGGTGCGGATAGCAGCGAGTTTTGCCCGGACACGCCGCATCCCGTGATCGCCACGATGGCCGAGCAGGTCGCGATCATCGAGGGCAATGGCGATCTCGGCGGGTCCATGCGGCTCGGTTCCTATCCAGCCGAACTGCTGCCAGGCTCTATCGTCGCCAAGCGCTACGGGCAATCCCAGGTCGCAGAGCGGCACCGGCATCGCTACGAAGTGAACAACACTTATCGGGAGCGGTTGGAGGATGCTGGTCTGGTGATCAGCGGCATGTCGCCGGACTCCAAGCTGGTCGAGTTCATCGAGTTGCAAACTGATCTTCATCCCTACTTCGTCGCCACCCAAGCCCATCCCGAGCTCAAATCCCGGCCGACCAGGCCGCATCCGCTTTTCATCGGTCTCATTGAGGCTGCGCTTGATCGCAAGCTGGCGACGCGGTTGCCAGTCGACAGCGACCATCGATGATCATTCTCGGTCCGGACGAGCTGGTCGATGTGCCGCTCGCCTGGCCGGTGGTCTCATCGACCGTGCTCGCTCGCGGCAAGATCACCAGCTACGTGCAAGATCAGGTACGGACGCCCGACGGGCAGCTGATTGCGCGGGAATACCTCAAGCACCCAGGCGCTGTCGGGGTGATCGCGCTCGATGATCATGACCGGGTGGCCTTGGTCCGGCAGTATCGGCACCCCGTACGACACCGGCTTATCGAGCCCCCCGCCGGGCTCCTCGATGTCGGAGGGGAGGACTACCTGCAGGCCATCGAGCGGGAACTTGCCGAAGAGGTGGGACTCGCGGCGCGGCGTTGGGCTGTGCTGGTCGACCTGTTCACCACGCCGGGAATCCTCGGCGAATCACTGCGCATCTATCTCGCCCGCGACCTGACCGATGTTGATCATCCGGACGGTTTCACCCGGGAGGGCGAAGAGGCTCACATGGATACCGTGTGGGCGTCCTTGGACGATCTGGTCGAGGCGGTGCTCGGCGGCCGTTTGCACAACCCGACCGTTGTCTCTGGAGTGCTCGCTGCTTGGACAGCCCGGCAGCGGGACGGTTTCACGAGCCTCCGCCCTGCTGACGCTGACTGGCCTGCGCGCGACCTGGTCGCGAGCGAGTGAATTTAATTTCTGGCAGTGCTGAGCACGGCGTCGGCTTTGGCAAGAAACCGTAGAAGATGCGGCTCCAGCTGATCCGGGTCGCTGTCTGCCACTTCCGCGGGTGTCCACCAGCGTGCCGAGCTGAACACACGCTCGTCATGGTTGAGACAGTCGTGCCGCGAGCCGGCCAGTAGGTACCACAAACTGTGGGGTCCTCAGCACGCTCGACATGACCACTCGTCGGCAGCCAGAGTCCCGCCTTACGGTGATGCATCAGGAACGCGGAACCATCCGTCGAGTCACGAAGTAGCAAGTACGGGACCAGGTGCTTCGGCGGTGTCTTGGGCGCCGAACGACGAAAGATGTCTGCTGTAGATTTCAGCCAGCTCCAGGCGTTCGCCTGATGCTGAGCCTCAACGTCGTCGAATGCGACGATCACCTGAACGAGCTCTGTTACGTCGCTAGACGTCGTCGTCACGAAGCCAACGTAGAGCGGCTTGCAGTAACGATTGCCGGAACGCGTTCCCGCGGGAACGTCTGTCGCGCGACCGGCCCTGAAAACGCATCTCGAGTGCATCTCGGGACCTCTCACATAGCCGTTTGGAGAGCGCTGGGGTACGAAATCAGGGGCTCGCATACCGCGGGAGCGCGCCGACGCCGCCGGCTCGTGGATATCCGCGTCAGGTTAGACCGCGGCGCGGTCCCGCACATGTGTTTGGCTTGCTGACGCGCCACCTTCCGTCTCCACGCCCCACCAATAGATGGCGCGTCACCAACTCTGTGGGGCGTCACCAACTTGGTGGGGCGTCAGGGGAAAGCTGGTCGTCAATGGAAAGCTGGG
>Ga0307286_10000165_pt1 | contig 17408 bp, 19 predicted proteins | sample ER_DNA_140_FD_194478 | JGI IMG/M metagenome (GOLD analysis project Ga0307286, IMG submission 194478) | Bulk soil microbial communities from the East River watershed near Crested Butte, Colorado, United States - ER_DNA_140 | ecosystem: Environmental > Terrestrial > Soil > Floodplain | place... | reverse complement strand
CGGCAAGCAGCCCGCACTCAACTACCTGTCGATGGACGACGCGATCGTCCACTGCACGCGCGGAGCCGGCATCTGGGAGTGGGCCTCGAACGACGAGGGCGGCTCGCCTGACGTCGTGCTCGGCTGCTGCGGGGACGTCCCCACGCTCGAGACGCTCGCGGCCGCGGCGCTGCTGCGCGAGCATCTTCCCGAGCTGAAGGTCAGGGTCGTCAACGTCGTCGACCTGATGCGGCTGCAGCCGGACACGGAGCACCCGCACGGGCTCTCGGACGACGAGTTCAACGCCCTCTTCACAAGCGATCGGCCGGTCGTCTTCGCCTACCACGGCTACCCCTGGCTGATCCACCGGCTCACCTACCGGCGCGCGAACCATGCGAACCTCCACGTGCGCGGCTACAAGGAGGAAGGCACGACCACGACGCCGTTCGACATGGTCATGCTGAACGACCTCGATCGCTTCCACCTTGTCCTGGACGTGATCGACCGCGTGCCCGGCCTGTCCGAGACCTGCGGCCGGCTGCGGCAGGAAGTGGGCGACCGGCGCATTCGCGCCCGCGCCTACACGCGCGAGCACGGCGAGGACGACCCGGAGATCCGGGACTGGGTCTGGCCGTACTGACGCGTGGGCTCGGTCCTCGTCGTCAATGCCGGTTCGGAGAGCCTGAAACTCTCGGTCGTCGGGCCGGACGAGACGGCCACGAAGCTCGACTCGCTCGCGGCGGCGCCTGACGACGTCGTCGCGGTTGCCCACCGGGTCGTGCACGGTGGGCCGCGGTTCCTCGAGCCGGTGCTGATCGACGACGCCGTTGAGTCGGACCTCGCGGGGGTGGCGGAGCTCGCGCCATTGCACAACACACCCGCGCTCGCCGCGATCCGCGAGGCCCGGAAGCTGTTCCCTGGGCTCCCCCACGTCGCCGTCTTCGATAGCGCCTTTCACGCGACGATCCCCGACGAGGCGTCGACCTACGCACTGCCCGCGCAGCTAAGGGAGTGGGGCATCCGCCGCTACGGCTTCCACGGCCTTTCGATCCAGTGGGCGAGCGCGCAGATGCCGGCCTCGCGGCTGGTGGTCTGCCACCTGGGCGGCGGCTGCTCGGTCACCGCCGTCCGCGACGGCCGCTCGATCGACACGACGATGGGTTTCACCCCGCTCGAGGGCGTTCCGATGGCGACCCGGCCGGGCTCGGTGGATCCCGGAGCGCTCGTGTACCTGCTCCGCCACCACCTGACGCTCGAGAGCCTGGACGACGCCCTGGAGCACGAATCCGGGCTCGCAGGGCTCTCCGGCCTCTCGGGCGACGTTCGCGAGCTCGAAGGCTCGACCGATCCTGCCGCGCGGCTGGCACTCGACGTCTTCTCCTACCGAATCGCCGCCGCCGTGGGTGCGATGGCGGTCGCGCTCGGCGGCCTGGAGGCGCTCGTCTTCACGGCCGGGATCGGCGAGCACTCGGCCAACGTGCGAGCGAGCGTGTGCGAACGACTCGGCTTCCTCGGCGTCGAGCTCGACCCACAGGCAAACGCCTCGGCCGGCTGTGACGCCACCATCTCACCCTCCGGCAGCGCTGTTCGGATCGTCGTCCTCGAGGCTCGCGAAGATCTCGTTGCCGCCCGCGCTGCGCGGCAGCTGCTCGAGATCTAGAGGCGGTCGCCGTCGTCGTTGTCGCCCACATCAGGCCTGGGCACGCCGAGCTGAAGCGCGGCGAGCCGTTCGACGATCTCTCCCACCAGGCTCTGCTTGGCGACGGTGGCGATCGTCACCGTCCCACCTGTGCGCCGCTCGAGCACGACCGAGGGGCGACCGTCGATGCGTTCGCCGGCCAAGCGGCCGACCCGAATGCCCGCGACGAGCTCGTAAGGGATGTCCTGCGAGCCCTCGAGGCCGTCGAGACGAAGGCCACTCGGCAGAAGCTCGAGCCTGCCGGCAGAGAGCGGAGATTCCCCTTCGCGCCAGACCACGCCATAACTCGTTCGCATGCACTCATCGTCGACGCAGGCCCGCCCCGCCACATCGGGCGCACCCCGCATCCCACCTGCGGGAAAGCCGCAAACGGCGCGTCGTGTGGCTTAGGCCGCAGCGAGCCGGAGCACGACCGTCAGGTCGTCGCGGATCCGCTCCAGGGCTCTCGTCTCGATGCCCTCGGCTGGCGGGCCCTCGAGCAGGCTCAGCGCATCCTCGATCGAGCGCAGCGCGTGCCGCACGCAAAACTGGCGGATGTCTGCGGGGGTCGAGCCTGGCACGAAGCCCGACCCTCCGCCGACATCTACCTGGCCCCGTCCGTCTCCACTAGCAAGCATGCGCCCAGCTTGCCGTGACCGAGCATGCCGCCGCCTAACCCGAATGGGTCAATAGGGCCGGCTAGCGGCCGACATTGAGGATGCGGGCGCGCCAGGCCCCGCTCGGGGCTTCGATCTCGACCTCGTCCCCGGCCTTCGCGCCCATCAGCGCGCGGCCGACCGGCGAGTCCGGCGAGACGCCCCCGACGCTCGAGATCTCGACCTCGAGCTTGCCACCCTGCTCGTCCTCGAGCTCGACCTTCGAGCCGACGCCGACCTCCCCGCCCTCCGGTGGCTTGTCGTCCACGAGCACGGCCCGGTCGAGCCGGTCGCGCAGCAGCGTGATGCGCCGCTCGAGCAGGCCCTGCTCGTTCTTGGCGGCGTGGTATTCGAAGTTCTCGGAGAGGTCGCCGAAGGCCCGCGCGGTCGCGATCGCCTCGACCATCGCGGCGCGGCGAGGGCCCTCGAGCTCGGCCAGCTCGGCCTCGAGTTGCTCCTTCTGCGCCTGCGTCAGCGGCTCGGGCTTGTCCTTGGGCATCGCGGCAGGGTAGCGGGCGCCTGCTACGGTGTGAACACGGGACGGCAATCGGGCCTTCCCGGTGAGATGAGCTTCTCGTTCCTCCTTCGGGCGATTCGAGGTAGGCAAGTCTCGAACCCGAAAAGGAGTCGAACTAGATGTCAAAGCAGTCTTTCCGCGAGCTAGGCGTGTCCGCGCCCGTTGTGGATGCGCTCGCCACTCGCTCGATCGAGCACCCCTTCAGCATCCAGGAGCGGGTGTTGCCCGATGCCCTGCAAGGACTGGACGTCCTCGTCCGGTCGCCCACGGGCTCGGGCAAGACCCTCGCCTTCGCGCTGCCGATCGTCGAGCGCACCGAGCCGAGCGATCCACGGCCGTCGGTGCTCGTGCTCGTGCCGACGCGTGAGCTGGCGGCGCAGGTGACCGCCGATTTCAAGCCGTTGACCGACGCCCGCGGCCTCTCGGTCGCGCCCGCGTACGGCGGCGTCCCCCTCCGCTCGCAGGCCAACCGGATCAAGGATGCGCAGATCCTCGTCGCCACCCCCGGGCGGCTCGAGGACCTGGCGCAGCGCCGCCTGGTCGACCTCTCCAACGTGCGCACCTTCGTCCTCGACGAGGCCGACCGCATGCTCGACATGGGCTTCCAGCCGCAGGTCGACAAGCTCGTGCGCCGGCTGCCGCGCAACCGGCAGACGATGTTCTTCTCGGCCACACTCGACGGCACGGTCGGCGAGCTCGCGCGCGCCTACACCAACAGCCCCTCGCGCATCGAGGGCGAGCTGTCGGCGATGCAGCAGCCCGGCGAGATCGAGCACTTCTTCGTATCGGTGACCGCCGACACCAAGGTCGAGACGCTGATCGACCACATCCGTTCCTCGGGCTCGACGCTGGTCTTCGTGCGCACCAAGCGCGGCGCCGACCGGCTCGTGCAGAAGCTCGCCCGCCAGGGCGTGACAGCAGCCGCGATGCACGGCGACATGTCGCAGAACGCGCGCGAGCGGGCGCTGTCCCGCTTCGAGAGCGGCAAGGTCGAGACCCTCGTCGCCACGGACGTGGCCGCCCGCGGCCTCGACCTCGACGACGTCACGCACGTGATCAACTTCGACCCGCCCGACGAGGACAAGGGCTACGTGCACCGCACCGGCCGCACGGGCCGCGCCGGCCGCAGCGGCACCGCGATCACCTTCGTCCTCCCGGAGCAGCAGGCCGAGACGAGCCGCGTCGCGCGGCGCCTGGGCCACCGCGAGCAGTTCGAAGATGCCGGCATGCGCTCGGCGCCCGCGAAGCTCGTCTACACGAGCCGTCGCGGACGCCGATCGAAGTGGTAGCCGCTGACGACTAGGACGGCCGCGCGGGCAAAAGCCCGCAGGGCCTCCATGGGCGGCGCCGCCTAGTCGGCGCCTAAGCGGCTTCGGCGAGCTCGTCCTGGAGCTTCGCCAGAGCCTCGGCCTCGAGCTGGCGCACGCGCTCACGCGTGATGCCGAGCTCCTTGCCGATCGCCTCGAGCGCCTGCGGCTCGCCGCCGACGCCGAAGCGCAGCTCGATGATGCGCCGCTCCCGCTCGGGAAGCGCCGCGATCGCCTGCCGCACCTCGCGGCGGCGGAGCGAATCGACCGCCTCGGCCTCCGGATCGGCGGCCGACTGGTCGTCGAACAGGTCGCCGAGCTCGCCGTCATCCTCGGAGCCGACGGGCCGGTTCAGCGAGACGTTCGCCTCGACGGCGTCGAGCGCCTCCTCGACGTGCACGAGCTCGAGCTCGGCCTCCTCGGCCAGCTCCTCGCGGGTCGGCTTGCGGCCCAGCTGGGCCTCGAGCCGGCCCTGGGCGCGCGAAAGCTTCACGCGCCGCTCGTTCACGTGTGTGGGGATGCGAATCGTCGCCGACTGGTTCGAGATCGCCCGCTGGCAGGCCTGGCGGATCCACCAGGTGGCGTAGGTCGAGAACTTGTAGCCGCGCCGCCAGTCAAACTTCTCGACGGCACGGTTCAGCCCGATCACGCCCTCCTGGACGAGGTCGAGCAGCGGCAGGTCCTTCCGCTGGTAGCGCTTGGCGATCGAGATCACCAGGCGCAGGTTGGAGTTGATCATGCGCTCCTTCGCGGCAGCGTCTCCACGCTCGACGCGCTTCGCCAGGGCGACTTCCTCCGCCGCGGTGAGCAGCGGGAAGCGGCCGGCCCGGTGCATGAACAGCGAGAGCGCGTCCGTGGTGACGGGCGCCGCAGCAGGGGCGACCGGCTCCTCGGGAGCTGCAGCAGGCACGACGATCTCGACCTCCCGGGCCTCGAGCTCCGCACGCAGCTCGACGAGATCCTCCTCGTCGAGGTCGTGCTCGAGCGCGAACGCCTCCAGGGCGGTCTCCTCGATCGACGCGTTCTCCTCTGCTTCCTCGAGGAACGCGGGGACAGCAAGTTCAAGCGTGGTGCTCAGAGTTCCTCACTTCCTTCGTTCGTGGGTGTCGGGCGAGCGCAAAGGGCGTTCGCCGCCAACCACTACAACGGCCCCGGAGGCCGTCGTATTCCGTCCTGGACCAAAAAAATTCGCCGAGCCGGTGACGCTTTCGTCCACCTCACCGGCTGACCTTCCGCTTCCGCGTACTGCCCTCCGGCAGGGCTTCGACCTACTCGCGCTCCGTGCTCGGCGCAAGAGGCAACCTAGCGACGGGGACGGGTCCGTACAAGACCCTTCGAGAACACGTTCGCGCTCTTTGCGAGCTTTTTCTCTTCGGGTCCCTACACGCCGCAGTCGAGGTCGCCGGCCGGATCGGCCGGGAGCCGCTCGAGCAGGCCGCCGAGTGCCTCGAGCTCTTCCTTCGAGAACCGGCCCTGGAAGAAATCGCGGATCCCCGAGACATGTGTCCGGGCCGCCTCGCGGAGCTTCGCCTCGCCCTCGTCGGTGAGCTGCGCGTAGGTGACCCGTGCGTCGCTGGCGCACGAGGCGCGCTCGACGTAGCCGCAGCGCTCGAGCCCCTCGAGCAGCCGCGTGATCCCCGACGGCGTCAGCAGGATCCGCTCGGCGAGGTCGACGCGGCGGAGCCGGCGGCCCTCCTCGCGCGAGAGATGGAGCAGCACCTCGTAGTCGTTCAGCGTCAGCCCGTGCTCGGAGACGAGCTCGGCGTTGAAACGGCGCGTCGTCGAGGCATGGGCGCGCAAAAGCCCTACCCAAGCCGTTATCTCGGGAGTCGTGCGCTGAGATGCTTGAGTGCTCAATACTTGACGCCTCAACTTTCTGGTGCTACATTGTTGACGGCTCAAGTATAGCGAACACAGAGAGGAGAGCCAAGATGTCAGCCATTACCACTCACGAGGTCATTCCAGCCGGGAGCTGGGCCGTCGATCCCGTCCACACGACGATCGGCTTCCAGGTAACCGATACGAGCGACCTCTTCAGCACCATCAACGGCCGCTTCACCGGCTTCGAGGGCACCCTCGAGGGCGGCGAGCAGCCGTCGCTCACCGGCACGGTCCACGTCGCGAGCCTGCGCAGCGACAACGAGCAGCGCGACGCGCACCTGATCTCGCCGGACTTCCTCGACGCTGCCGCCCACCCGGAGATCCGCTTCGAGTCCAAGGCCGTCGAGCCGATCGACGACGAGCGCTTCATCGTCCGCGGTGACCTCGTCATCAAGGACACGCCGTTCGAGGTCGAGCTCACGGGCCGGGTCCGCGGGCATGGCCAGGGAAAGGCCGGCGACGAGCGCCTCGTGATCGACGCGCAGGGCTCCTTCGACTGGGGCACGACCACCGTCGACCTGACCGCGGCCGTCTCGGCCGCCAAGGCGGCGTAGCAACGTGAAGATCCTCGGAATCGCCGGCAGCCTGCGCGAGGGCTCCTACAACCGGGGGCTCGTGCGCGCCGCGCGAGAGCTCCTGCCCCAGGATGTCGACTTCGTCGAGTTCGACATCCGGAGCCTGCCGTTCTACGACGGCGACGTCGAGGCAGCCGGCGATCCCGAGCCCGTCGTCGCGCTGAAGGATTCGATCCGCGAGGCGGACGCGCTCCTGATCGCCACGCCGGAGTACAACCGCGGCGTGCCGGGCGGGCTGAAGAACGCGGTCGACTGGGCCTCACGCCCGCCGCTCGGCTCGCCGCTCGCCGGCAAGCCTGTCGCGCTGATGGGCGCCTCGACAGGGCGCGGCGGCACGGCGCTCGCGCAGCAGCAGCTGCGTGAGGCCCTCGAGTTCCCGCGCGCGGTCGTGCTCGACGAGCCGCAGGTGTTCGTGCCCGAGGCGTACATGCACTTCGACGAGCGAGGTGAGCTCGCCGACGACAGCATCCGCGCCGAGATTGCGGAGCTGCTCGACACCCTTGCTCACGTCGCCGGCGGTGTTACGCTCGCCGCGTGAGCACGGTCAAGGAGCTGATGACCAGTGACGTCCTGGCAGTCGATCCCGCCGACACGATCGGCGAGACGGCGCAGAAGATGGTCGAGCGCGGCGTCAGCTCAGCCGTGGTCTCCGACTACGGCAACCTGATCGGGATCGTCACCGAGCGAGACCTGACCCGCGCCGTCGCCGGGCGCGTGCACACGAGCGAGGCGCGCGTCCGCGAGTGGATGACGCCCGACCCGCTGACCTTGACGAGTGACGCCTCTCCCGCGGAGGCCGCGAAGATCATGCTCGACAACGGCTTCCGCCACGTCCCGATCGTCGAAGACGGCCGCCCCATCGGGATCGTCAGCATCCGCGACGTCGCTCGCTGGAGCACCGAAGAGAGCTAGGGAGCTAGACAAAGGCGAGCTGGCGGTGGGCCTCGAGGCCCGAGACGCCGACGCCCAGCAGCCTCAGCGCACCCGGCCGGTCCGCGAGCGCGCGGTCGAGGCACGTGCACGCGAGCTCCCAGATCCGGTCGGCGTCGTCGATGCCAACCGGTAGCGAGGTCGAGCGCGAGCGGATCGAGAAGTCCGGGTAGCGAACCTTCGTCGTCACCGTGCGGCCCGCCTGGCCCGATGCGGCGAGCCGCTCGGCAACGAGCTGGGAGAGGCGGCGCAGCTCCTCCTGCAGCCGCTCGATCTCGGCGACGTCGCGCGGGAAGGTCTCCTCGGCGCTGATCGAGACGGTCTCGGAGGAGAGCTCGAGCCGCCGCGGGTCGATCCCGCGGGCGCGGTCGCGCAGCAGCGGGCCGAGCTTCCCCGGGAGGACCCCGCGCAGCCGCTCGTCCTCGAAGGCGGCCAGATCTCCGATCGTCTCCACGCCTGCGCCGCGCAGCCGCTCCTCCGCGCGCGGGCCCACGCCCGGCAGGCGGCGCACGTCGAACGGCGCGAGGAACCACGCCTCGCGGCCGGCCGGCACGACCGTCAGCCCGCCCGGCTTGCGCCGGTCGCTCGCGATTTTGGAGACGACCTTGCACGACGAGACCCCGAGCGAGCACGTGAGGCTCGTCGCCCCGCGCACCGCAGCCTGCACGGCCTCCGCGACCGCCCGTGCCTGGCCGAAGTTCTCCGCCACCTCGCCCACGTCGAGGTAGCCCTCGTCCATGCCCGTCCGCTCGACGGTGGGCACAACCTCGCGCACCGTGTCCCACACCGCGCGCGAGTACTCCTTGTACAGCCGATGGCGTGGGCGCAGAAAGACCGCCTGCGGGCAGCGGCGCAGGGCCTCCGCGCACGACATCGCCGAGTGGATCCCGAACTTCCGCGCGACGTAGTTCGCGGTCGCCACGACGCCGCGGCCGTGGGGGTCTCCGCCGACGACGAGCGGGCGCGAGCGCAGCTCCGGCGCCTCCAGCTCCTCCACCGCTGCGAAGAAGGCGTCGAGGTCGAGGTGAGCGAGGATCACGCGTCGCCCCGGTGGACGAGCCGCATCGGAACGCCGAGCTTCCGCGCCGCGAACGGCACGCTGCCGCCCTGGAAGATGACCGAAAACGCGACCACCACGAACACGATCGCGTAGATCCGGTCCGCGCCGCCGACGCCCTCGAGCAGCGCGAAGGCGGCGAGCAGGATCGGGACTGCGCCCTTGAGCCCGCTCCACATCACGAACAGCCGCTCGCCACGATTGAGCTTGAGCGGCGCGAGCAACGGCGCGATCGCCACTGGGCGCGCGACGAAGGCGAGGAAGAGCGCGATCAGGATCGCGTCCGTCCACACAGGGCCGAGGCCCACGCGGTTGACGGTGAGCCCGAGCGCGACGAAGACCACGACCTCGGCGAGGCTCGCGAGCGACGTGTGGAAGCGCTCGACATCCTCGCGCCACGGGTAGTCGGCGTCACCGATCAGGATCCCGGCGACGAAGACGGCCAGGAAGCCCGAGCCGTGGGCGACCGCCGCGACGCCGTAGATCAGGCCCGCCGCGGCAAGGCTGCGCAGCGGGTAGAGCGCCGGGTTGGCGAGACGGACCCGCCGCAGCAGCTGCAGCACGAGCCAGGCACCCGCGACGCCGACCGCGAGGCCGACCGACATCTCGACCGCGAACTCGCGCACGACGACCCAAAACGTCGAGTCCGCATGCGTGGCGAACTCGAGCATCCCGAGCATCAGCGCGATCCCGACGGGGTCGTTCACACCCGACTCGCCCTCCAGGATCGTGCCGGTGCGGCCTGCGACCTCCCGCTTGCCGAGCACCGAGAACATCACCGCCGGGTCGGTCGGCGCGAGTGCGGCCCCCAGGATCCCCGCGCCGATCCAGCTGAAGTCGAACAGGTAGCGGCCGGCGAGCGCGATCAGCCCGGCGGTGGCGAACGTGCCCACCACGCCGAGCACGGAGATCGGCACCGCGGCCGCGCGGAAGCGCCTCCACCCCACGCGCATGCCGCCGTCGAAGAGGATCAGGATGAGCGCGACGACGGCGACCCGCTCGACGTCCAGGATCGACAGCTGCCGGCCCAGGCGCGGCCAGAAATGCGCGGCCGCGGCGGCGGCCAGCAGGAAGACCGCGGGCGCCGGGATCGGGATGCGCTCGCTGAGCCTGTTGGAAAAGACCGCTAGCGCCAGGATCCCGGCCACAATCAGGATGACGAGCCCGAAATCGGTGATCTCGCTCACGGAGCGAGCCTAGTTGCCGCTGCTGCTAGATCTCGGCCGTCAGCGCCTGCTGCGCCGCGTCCGTGGCGACCTCGACGGCGCGCTCGGCGGCGGCGATCCGCTCGTCCTCGGGAGCCATCGCGAGGTTGACCGCGACGAGCTTGGCAGAAGCCCGCGCGGCGCCAGCGGCGAGCGCTGCGGCCGCGGCGGCGTCGGCCCGCGCGGCTCCGTCGGCCCGGGCGGCCGCCTCGGCCGCGAGCAGCGCGACGTCAGCGGCGGTCTCGGCGAGCGCCAGAGGAACCTCGGCCGCCTTGGCCAGTGCGCGGGCGAGGCCCGAGTCTTTCCGCTCGAGCGCGCCGAGGGCGCTTTCGTAGGCGCGCGAGTCCTGCGAGGCCAGTGCCAGCAGCCGGTCGCGCAGCTCGATCGCCTGCGCGCCAATGCCCGCCGAGTCGGTCCACGCCTCCGAGCGAGCCGCAGCCTTGGCGACGAGCGCCGCGGCAAACGCCGCCGAGACGCCTGCGACCCAGCCCGAGGCCGGAACCGCGTCGGCCGCAGAGATCTGCTCGGCGAGCTCCCGCGCCTCGGCCATCTCGCTCAGGGGAAGAACTGCTTCCACGCCGTCCACCAGTCGTCGGCGCGGGAGACGATCATCCGGTCGTCGACGATCTCGACGCCGTGCCGGTGGTGAAGCTTGGCGACCGGGTCGGTCCACTTGTACTCGACCTTGATCTCGCAGGGCTTGCCCGGGTCGTACGGGGCGACCGCCTCCAGGTCCTGCAGCGCCTGCTTCACGCCGGCCTCGATCAACTCACGTGCGCGTGCCGGTACCAGGCTGCGCGCGCTCTCGACGCCCGTGCCTTGCTTACCTGCACCGTCGTCAGCCCGTCGCCGAGCAACTCCGTGGCCTCGCGACAAGCGGCCTGGTCGCCGGTGACCATCAGCACGGGACAGCCCCAGGTGCCGCAGAGCGCGGCGTTGATCCCGGTCTCGCCGACGAGCGTGTCGTTGAACCAGAGGTTCTGGAAGTTCGGGCCCGAGATCGTGTGGTTGAGCACGCCGTCCGCCACGCCTGCTCGCGCGTGCATCCCGACGAAGAGCGCCCCGTCGACGCCCTGCTCGAGGAAGTCGGTGTACTCGGTCCACTCATCCTGGACGACGAACTCACACGCCGGATCGAGGTCCTCCGCGATCAGCGAGTTGAACGTGTACCCGTTTCCGGCACCGTGGCAGTCCATCACCACGATCTCGGTGGCGCCCGCGGCCTTCGCGCCTCGAACGGTGGCGTTGATCTCCTCGGTGTAGAGCTTGCGGGCCTCCTGGAAGAGGCCGGCGTCGCCCTTCGGGCCGGTTTGAGCGCCCTTGACGATCCCGGCGACGCCCTCGATGTCGCTGATGATGAAGACCTTCACGCTTATAGCCTTGCACGTCGTGGACACCAGGCTGGCAGGGAAGCGCGTGCTCGTGACCGGAGCGTCCGGCGGAATCGGATCCGCCTGCGCGCGGGCCTTCATGGCCGAGGAGTGCTCGGTCGTGGCGCACTATCACCGCGGGCGCGAGCGGGCGGAAGCTCTCGGGGCGGAGCAGGTGGTCGGCGCCGACCTCACCGTCGAGGAGGAGGTCGAGCGCCTGTTCTCCGAGGCCGGCGAGCTCGACGTGTGCGCCGCCGTCGCCGGCGTGTGGCCCGAGGAGGACGTGCCGGTCTGGGAGCTCCCGCTCGAGCGCTGGGAGGAGACGCTGCGCACCAACCTGACCGCAACCTTCCTCACTGCGCGCGGTTTCCTGCGCGGGGTCGCCCGCCAGGGGCACGGCTCGCTCGTGCTCGTCGGCTCGACCGCGGGCCTGTTCGGGGAGGCCGGTCACGCCGACTATGCGGCGGCGAAGTCCGGAATCGTCGGCGGGCTGCTCCTGAGCCTGAAGAACGAAGTGGTGCGGGTGGCGCCTCGCGCGCGCGTGAACGCTGTCTGCCCCGGGTGGACGGAGTCGCCGATGACGCGCGGCTCGCTGACCGAGGAGACGCTGCACCGCGTCACCCGGACGATGCCGCTCGAGAAGGTCGCCCAGCCGGAGGACGTCGCGTCGCAGGTCGTCGTACTCGCCTCCGACGCACTCTCCGGCCACGTGACAGGCCAGATCGTCACGGTGGCAGGCGGCATGGAAGGCCGCCTGCTGCGCTGAAGAAAACGCCGGCGGCGGGGCCGCCCGCCGCCGGAAACTCCGTGAGCCGCAGGACGAAGTGCCGTCAGTCCCGGGGCCGCAGGAGCCACCGCTGAATCGACAGCCAGGCGCCGGAGCTTGAGCCCAGAAATACATCAGGCGGGCCCGCCGCCCGGGCCCGCCTGAGTCTCCCGTGAGAGAGCCGCAGTTACATCTCCGGAGGGGCCTCGCCGCATCGGGCCCTTTCCGTAACGGAGGGCCCCGCCGCATCGGGCCCGCTCCGTGTTGACGATCTGCCCTCGCCGCATCGGGGCGCTCGTCGTTGTTGCTGGCGGAGTATTGCGCCGGCCCGGTCGCTTGATCTATCACCCTTTAACGGTTGACCGCATCACTTCACTCGAGGCACCGCTTGCGGTGCCGGTTTCAGGACGCGCGAGCTCTTGCTCGTGCGTCTGTCTGAACTGACCGGTCGACCCGCAGGAAATGGCGCAACGGCCGGGTCAGTAGAGTCAAAGCGGTATGAGCAGCCGATTCGAGGAGCGTTTGAGCACCGGCCCGATCGTCGTCGGCGACGGAGGCATGGGCGTTCTGATCACCAGCGCCGTCCCGCGCCTGCGCTGTCCCGAGGAGGCGAACCTCCGCGCACCCGAGAGTGTCGTGACATTGCACACGAGCTTTATCCGCGCGGGAGCCGACCTGATCGAGACGAACACCTTCGGCGCGAACCGGCGCAAGCTCTCGCAGCTCTACCTCGAAGACGAGTTCGAGCGGATCAACAGCGCGGGCGTCAAGCTGGCGCGCGAGGCGCGGGAGGTCTCGGGCCGCGAGGTCTTCGTCGCGGGCTCCATCGGGCCGCTCGGCGACCTAGCCGTGCCGCCCGAGCAGCGCGCAGAGCTCTTCGCCGAGCAGGCAGCCCTCCTCGACGGGCGCGGGATCGACCTGTTCATGATCGAGACGTTCTACGACCTCGACGAGCTCGAGACCGCGATCGAGGCGGTGCGGGGGGTCTCCTCGCTGCCGATCGTCGCCACGCTGACCTTCGACGAGGGCGCGGAGACGCTCGCGGGCGTCACCGGCGCCGAGGCCGCCGAGCGCCTGCGGCCCATGGGCCTCGCCGCGATCGGCGCCAACCACGGCGCCGGGCTCCACGCCGCCCTCGGAGCGCTCGAGTCGATGGGCGGAGACGGCGACCTGCCGCTGGCGGCGCTCCCTAACGTCGGCCTCGCCAGCCTCAGCGGCGGCCGCGTCATCTATCCGCACGCGACGCCGGAGTACTTCGCCGAGTTCGCGGCGCACGCGCGGCGGCTGGGCGCGCGCCTGATCGGCGGCTGCTGCGGCACGACGCCGCTCGAGATCGCCGCGATCGCCTCCGCGGTCGAGCAGGAGCGAGAGCCGAGCGCCCCGCTCGATGTCGTCGAGCGCGAGCTGGTCGAGCCGCGGCTCGACGGCCGACCGTACGAGACCGAGCTCGCGCGGAAGCTGCGCGAGGGCGAGTGGGTCACCTGCGTCGAGCTCGACCCGCCGAAGGGCGGCACCTACGACGCGATGCTGGGTGTCGCGCGCCACCTGAAGCTCTCCGGGAAGGTCGATCTCGTCGACATCAACGACAACCCGATGGCTCGGGCCCGCGCGAATGCGCTGATGGCGTCGGTCGCGATCGAGCGCGAGTGCGGCATCGAGACGATCCCGCACGTCACACCGCGCGACACCTCGATCATGGGCCTCGAGTCACTGCTCCTGGGCGCGCACGCCGAGGGCGTTCGCAACGTGCTCTCCGTGACCGGCGACCCGCCGGAGATCGGCGACTATCCAGGGTCGCAGGGCGTCTACGAGGTCGACTCGATCGGCCTCTCGCAGGTCGTCTCGCAGCTCAACCGGGGCGAGGACTACAACGGCAAGGGGATCGACGCGCCCACCTCGTTCTTTCTCGGCGTGGCCGTGAACCCGTCCGCCGACGACCTCGAGACCGAGGCCGAGCGCTTCCGCCAGAAGATCGAAGCCGGCGCGAGCTTCGCGATGACCCAAGCGCTCTTCGACCTCTCCTACCTCGACCGCTTCGAGGAGCTGATCGGCGGCTGGCCTGTGCCGCTGCTGCTGGGGATCTTCTACGTGCGCAGCTACCAGCTCGCCGTGCGCCTGCACAACGAGGTGCCCGGGATCGTCGTGCCCGAAGAGGTGCAACGGCGCCTCGAGCAGGCCGGCCCGAGGGCGGGCGCCGAGGGTCTCGCGCTGGCGAAGGAGCTGTACGGGGAGGCGCGCGAGAAGGTCGCGGGCGTCTACGTGATCCCGCCCTTCAAGCAGCCCGAGGCCGCGCTCGACCTGCTCGACTAGCGAGAGCAGGGGCCGGTCGACACCGGGCTTGCCGCGTCCTGGAGGTCCTCCCTCACGACCGAGGCCGGCACGCCGTAGCCGCCGCCGTTTGCGCGCGCCGCGAAGACCGTCGTCTGCACCGCGCCGGAGGCATCCACGGCCGGGCCGCCCGAGTTGCCGTGCTCGACGTTCCCGCTGAGGCTTGTCACCACGCGGCGTGTCGGGCCGCGGCCGTAGGCGTCCTGGGCGAGCACGGTCGAAGTGACGCCGATCCGTCCCGGCGTCGCGGCCAGCGCGCCGTTGAGCGGGTAGCCCACGATCCCGACCGCCGTGCCGGGCTTCGGGTCGACGAGCCGCAGCGGCCTCGTGTCCAGCCCGGGCACGTGCAGGACGGCGACATCGTCGTGCGGGTCGAACGCCACCGCCTGCGCTCGGAGCTGGCTTCCGTCCTCGCCTACGACTGTCGTGTCGTCCTCGCCCGCCACTACATGGGCGGCAGTCACGACCAGCTCGGGCCCGGCAACCCAGCCGCTCCCCTCGATCCCGAGCCCGCAGGCGGTGCCGAGCACCCGCACGACGCTGGGAGCCGCTGCTCTAACACCCGGCTTCGCGAGCACGCGCGGGTCGGGCGGCTCAGACGGCACGGGCGGGCCGGCGAACGTGGGGAACGGGTCGATCCGCGCGAGCGCGTTCAGCAAGCGACGCGGCGGCACGATCGAGTTCAGCTGCTCGAGCACGGCGGAGCGCTGCACCGTCCGCCGCAGGTTCGCCTGGCCGGGGAGCTGCAGCGCCATCGCGCCGAGCACCCAGACGAGCGCGAGCCCGACGAGCGCGCCGGCGAGCACGCCCCCGGCCGAGTCGAGGGCGCGGATGCCACGGCTCCGCTGCCGGCCACGGATGAGCGCGCCGATCGTGCTCCCGAGCACCTCGAACCCGATCGCCAGCGCCACCGCCGCGACGAGCGCGACCAGCGGCGCATACGGCGAGCGCGGCCCGCTCGTGAGCAGGAGCGGCGCGAGCCGGCCGCCGATGAAGGCGCCGAGCAGCAGGCCCGCGAGCGAGAGCCCGCTCCAGACGAAGCCCTGCACCAAGCCACCGAGGGCCGCGAGCAGCACGAGCCCGACCGCCACCCAGTCGACCGCAGTCACAGCCGGGTTAGGCTAGACAGCGTGGACGGCTCGGAGCTGCAGGAGTTCATCGACCGCTACAACGCCGCCTGGAACGACCACGACGTCGACGCGATCGTCTCGATGCACACGGAGGACTCCGTGTTCGAGAACCACGTCACGGGCGACGTCAACGTCGGTCGCGAGGAGATCGGGCGCGCCATCGGCGGCATCTTCGCGGTCTTCCCGGACCTCGCGTTCGAGACACGCCGCGCGTACGTGCGCGACGACCTGGTCGTCCAGGAGTGGACCGCGAGCGGGACGCACGAGGGCACGATGACGCGCTCGGGGATGGAGGTACCGCCGACCGGCCGCAAGGTCGAATACAAGGGCATGGACGTGATCCCGATCCGCGACGGCCTCGTGGCCCGGAAGGACGTCTACTCGGACTCCGTCACCCTGCTGCGGCAACTCGGCCTGACGTCGATCTAGCCCGCCCTCGGATACACTTGCCCGTCCCCGGGGGCGTAGTTCAGTTGGTTAGAACGCCGGCCTGTCACGCCGGAGGTCGCGGGTTCGAGTCCCGTCGCTCCCGTCTCTCTACACGCCCTCGTCAGTGGAGTTGAGCGCATCCGCTGCCGCCGCGAGCCAGCGGCGCGCGCGGTTCACGTTCGGGCCGTCCGGCGCAAGCGCGACCGTCTCCGACTGCAGCTCGGTCATCACCAGCAGCGCGCGCCGCGGGTCTGCCTCTGAGAAGGCTTCTTCGAGTCGCTCGGCGAGTCGATCGGGCTTCACGGCGAGCAGCGCTACGCGTGCCGCGAGCCGCTTGCTCGTTGGCTCCCAGACCCGGTTCAGCGCGTAGACGATCCGCATGAGACGCGAGGCGTCATCCACCATCCGCTCCGTGCGCGCGAGCTGCTCGCCGGGGCGAACGAGCGTGAGCAATCCCGCCGGCGCGTACCCGCCCCAGGTCAGAGCGGCGTCTTCGATCTGCGCGATCGCCAGCTCCTCCGGGTAGTCGCTGAGTCGCGCTTGCCAGCGCGTCAATGAGCCGCGCGTCCGTAGCGCTACGCCGTTCGCGATCGCCTCGGCGCCCGACGAGGTATCGCCGCGGAGGATCGCGTCGACGGAAGACTCGGCGTGTGCCCGCGACCACCAGACGAGCTCGATCGGCACGCCCTCCCGGTAGCCGAAAACGCGCTGCGTCGGTGTGCCCTGCACGCCCCAGGTATCGAGCTCTTCAAGGCCCGCAGCACGAGCGTGGTCGAAGCAAGCCGCCAGTTCGAGCGGTTCCGCCGTGACGATCAGCATCTCGATGTCGGAGACCTCATCAGCGACTCCGCGCGAGACGCTGCCGGTGAGCACCACCTCCTCGGCCACCTCGGGCGGGAGCGCATCCGCGACGCGCTGGGCGAGATCCCGCAGCTGCTCGCTCCGCTCCGTCGCCACGGCGGGAGTCTAGGCGGCTCTAGCTCGGCTCGATCGCGCTCAGCCCGAGCCACGAGGCCAGGTTCTCCAGCTCGGCCTGCACGCCCTTCGTCATCGGCCGCGTGAACTTCACGTCCTCGTGGATCGCGTTCACGCGCAACACGGAGGCCTTGCGGTCGGCGACGGCGTCCAGCTTCCCGACCAGCCGGTCGTAGTGGAGTATCGGGAGGGCGAAGTAGCCCCAGCGGCGCTTGGCCGCGGGCTTGTACATCTCGAGCGTGTACTCGAAGTCGAACAGCTCCTCGGCGCGGACCCGGTCGTGGATCAGGCGGTCGAACGGCGAGAGCAGCGCCGTGCGACCCTCGAAGTCCTCACCGAGCGCGGCCGGGTCGACGCGCCACTCGCCCTTCACGCCCTCGACCACGGCCGGCTCGCCGGCCTCGCCGACGTGGACCGGCTCCATCGGCATCGCCCTGGCCTTCTCCCGGGCGATGCCGAGCGAGGCGAGCCGCCGCTCGTTCTTGGCCCGCTCGGCCTCCTCGACCGACGGGACGGCGACGTCGGCCGGGTACACGCGGTCGGCCAGATCCCACACCCGCTCCCGCCCCACGCGCCCCGAGATCGCGATCTCGCCCCGCATCATCATGATCTCCAGCATCTGGGT
>Ga0307286_10000150_pt1 | contig 18180 bp, 18 predicted proteins | sample ER_DNA_140_FD_194478 | JGI IMG/M metagenome (GOLD analysis project Ga0307286, IMG submission 194478) | Bulk soil microbial communities from the East River watershed near Crested Butte, Colorado, United States - ER_DNA_140 | ecosystem: Environmental > Terrestrial > Soil > Floodplain | place... | reverse complement strand
TCACGAGTCGGTTGCCAATCCAACATGCCAACGATGTTCATCAGGGGAGGATCTTAGTGAGGCTCACCGTCGCCGACTCCGAGGATGCCCGACTTTCCGACTATGTCCGGCTCCGCGAGACCTCCCTGCGTCGGCACCTCGAGTCCGAGCGAGGACTGTTCATCGCTGAGGGTGAGAAGGTCATCCGCCGCGCAATTGAGGCCGGATACCAGCCGCGGTCGTTCCTGCTTGCCGAGCGTTGGCTCGAGGGTCTAAGTGATGTCGTGCAGCAGTGGCCTGCCGTGCCGGTCTTCGTCGTGACGGAAGATCTTGCCGAGCAGATAACCGGCTTTCACGTTCATCGCGGAGCTCTGGCCTCGCTGCACCGCGAACAACGGCATACCGTCGAGGACCTTGTCGCGATGCGGCGTCTCGTTGTCTTGGAAGACATCGTTGACCACGCCAACGTCGGAGCGATCTTGAGGAACGCTGCCGGTCTGGGCTGGGATGGCGCGTTGCTCGCGCCGCGGGCGGCCGATCCGCTCTACCGCCGATCGATCAAGGTGAGCATGGGTGCGGTGTTCTCATTGCCCTGGGCTCGACTGCGGGATTGGCGCGGAGCACCCGAGATGCTGACTGCGGCCGGGTTTCTCACGGTGGCGCTCGCCTTGGCGCCGGATGCCGTCGAGCTCGATGAGTTGGCTGCCAGCATTCCGCCGCAAGCCAAGCTTGCCGTGCTGCTGGGCACCGAGGGCGCCGGGCTCTCGAAGCACTGGTCGGATGGCGCCGCGGTGCGCACCCGTATCCCGATGTTCGCCGGTATCGACTCACTCAACGTGGCCGCCGCCGCGGCGATTGCCTGCTACGCGTTGTCGGCCCGTGGAGTGACCGGCCAATCCTCCGGATAGAGGTCCGCCGCGTCCTCGTGCAACGCATAGAGCTTCTTGCGAGCTCGTCCGGCGAGCCGGTCGCCGAACACGATGCCATTGAGATGGTCGGTCTCGTGCTGTATGCAGCGAGCGAGCAGCCCGGTGCCAACCACCTCAACGGCGGCGCCGTTCTGGTCCTGGCCGCGGCAGATCGCATGATCGGGCCGAGCCAGCTCAATGTAAGCGCCTGGCAAGGACAGACAGCCCTCATCGGAGGCGTGCAACTTCCGCTCTTTGCCTTCCGGCAGACTGACTTCGGCGTTACACATCACGCCGACATGTCGTGCCTGATCATCATCGGGGCAGTCGTAGACGAATACCGCCAGATCGACGCCTACCTGGGTCGCAGCCAGCCCAACGCCCTCCGCCGCGTACATGGTCGCGAACATGTTGCGCAACAGGTCGCGTAGCTCGTCATCGAACACAGTCACTGGCCGCGTGCGGCGATGCAAGATCGGGTTACCCCAGCGGACTATCGGCAGCACAGCGCCGCCGGTCCGTAGCTCGGCGATGGTGCTGGTCTGAGGTGGCACGCCGGTGAGGGTACCGCGTGGCGCGCTTGGAATGCGCGCTCCGGTGACTCAGAGTGTTGACGTGGCTGAGCGCGACGTGCCGCCGCGGTTCGAGGTGATCTTGGCGGACTATCTTCGCCATCTCCGAGCACAGCGGAACCTGGCTGAGCACACCGTACGCGCCTACCGCACCGATCTGATCAATCTGTTCTGCCATCTTGATCGGCTAGGCGTCGAATCGTTGGTGAAAGTCGACCTGAGGGCACTGCGGAGCTGGCTCGCCAAGCAGCACACTCTCGGTCACGCTCGCAGCACCTTGCAGCGCCGGGCGGCAGCGGCGCGAGTGTTCTTCGCCTGGGCTCACGAAACGGGACGCATGACTACCGATCCAGCGGCAAATCTGCGATCACCGAAATCCATGCGGGTGCTGCCGCCGACTCTTGAGCAGGCAACGGCGGCGCGCATGCTCGATGAAGCGATCGCGACAGCTCGTGAAACCGGGGGACCGGTGGCTGCGCGCGATGTTGCTCTCCTGGAACTGCTGTACTCCACCGGAATCCGGGTCTCCGAGCTGTGCGGTCTAAATGTTGATGATCTTGATCGGCAGCGCAGCGTGGTGCGGGTGTTCGGCAAGGGCAGCAAGGAACGAACTGTCCCTGTTGGTGTACCGGCCGTGCGTGCGGTGGAGGCTTGGCTCGCGAAGGCGCGGCCGCAGCTGATCACCGGCGACTCCGGCCAAGCGATGTTTCTCGGCGAGCGCGGCAAACGTATCGACCCTCGGGTGGTACGCCGCGTCGTCCACCGCTCGCTGCGATTGACGGAGGGGGCGCCCGACCTTGGTCCGCACGGACTTCGTCATGCGATGGCGACCCACTTGCTCGAGGGTGGCGCAGACCTGCGCAGCGTCCAGGAAATGCTCGGGCATGCGTCGCTGGCCACCACGCAGATCTACACCCACGTGACGAATGAGCGGTTACGTGCGGCGTTCGAGCAAGCCCACCCCCGGGCCTGACGAGATTGCGTGCTGAACCCTTCGACAGGCTCAGGACGGCGCTTGTCGAAGTGCGCCCTTCGACAAGCTCAGGGCACAGCCGGGTCACAACCAGCTCATGGGGTTGCTGAGTCGCCCATTGAGCCACAGCATCAGGTGCAGATGACAGCCGGTCGAGAGGCCCGTACTCCCCACCGCACCGATCACCTGGCCCCGAGTGACCCGCTGTCCGGGCCGGACCAGATACCGCGCGGCGTGATTGAAGGCTGTCTCCACCTGAACCCCTGCAACGCGGCCGTGGCTGACGAACAGCCGATTCCCGTACGCGGGGCTGTAGTAAGCCCGCGTCACAACTCCGGTATACGGCGCACGTATTGCGGTGCCGCAGGCGGCGCCGAAGTCGGTGCCGTCGTGCAGTTTCCAGACCTTTAGCACTGGATGCAGCCGCATGCCAAACGCCGAGGTCACTGCGCCAGGGACTGGTCGGAGAAACCCGTGGCTTCCTGGCCGTCCGACCGAGGCACTGCTCAGCCCAGCCGGCCTCGCCGAAGCGGCCGCCGCCCGGACTTGAGCTGCGCGTTCCGCGATCGTGCGTTGAGCCTCCGCAACCAGACGCAGCTGACCACTGCCATTGCCGAGGAGAAGCAGCGGGTTGAGATACTTCTTGCCCTCGCGCAGTCCCCAATGCAGGCAACCTCGACAGTGCCCACCCTGACCGACTTGGCCGATCACTTGCCCCAACGCGACGCGCTCGCCGACCTGCAATGTGCTGATCACAGGCTCGTAGGTGGTGCGGACCGGACCATGGTCGAGGCTGATGACCGGCTTGCCGGCGATTGATCCGACGAATGCCACTGTGCCGTCCGCCGCGGCAAGAACAACATCACCAGGCTTGGCGGCAAGATCAATCCCTCGATGACCTGATCCCCACGCCACTGTCGGCGGATCAAACCCGCGCTGCACAACCGGGGATCCGCTGAGCGGCCAACCGGCGGGTGTGGGCAGCCGGACAGCCGCTACAGCAGGAGCCGGAACCGTCAGCACCCACATGCAGACCATGGCGAACAGTGCCAGTCGCAGATATCTATGGAGCGCCCGCATGTTGGCAGTCTCCGGATGTCGCGTCGAATCGTGCGGTCCTTCGGGGAATCTGTGGATGAGGCGCCGAAGGGCCCTGGCGTTTGTGGATAGACTCACCTATGCAGGCCTGCCATCAGGTCTGACTTCGCATGCTTACTACCGGCCTCCGGGCCGGCGACACCTTCGGTCTCGACTTTGACCGAGAACACCATCGTCGAGGACGTGTCGCGGGAGCATCAGGCAGCGCCGAAAGGCTCGGTGCTGAAACAACCGAACGCCGGCGCGCGCAGCTGCCGGCAAGGAAGGAACGCGGCCATGGCCGTCGTTACAACACGACAGCTCCTTGAGAGCGGGGTCCACTTCGGACACCAGACCCGCCGTTGGAATCCGAAGATGAAGCGGTTCATCTTCACCGAACGCAACGGCATCTACATCATCGATCTCCAGCAGTCACTGACCTACATCGATCGCGCGTACGCCTTCGTCAAGGACACGGTGGCGCGAGGCGGCCAGGTACTCTTCGTCGGCACCAAGAAGCAGGCCCAAGAAGCCATTGCCGAGCAGGCCACCCGAGTCGGCATGCCGTACGTGAACCAGCGCTGGCTGGGTGGCATGTTGACCAACTTTCACACCGTGATCAAGCGCATTCAGCGGCTCAAGGAGCTGGAAGGGCTGGACTTCGACGACATCGCCGCGTCCGGTCTGACCAAGAAGGAGCTGCTCGGCCTGCGTCGGGAGAAGGACAAGCTGGAGCGGACCCTCGGCGGCATCCGAGACATGACCAGGACTCCTCAGGCAGTTTGGATCGTCGATACGAAGAAGGAACATTTGGCGGTCGACGAGGCGCGCAAGCTGCGGATCCCCGTGATTGGCATCCTTGATACCAATTGCGATCCCGACGAGGTCGATTTCGCTATCCCCGGCAACGACGACGCGATTCGTTCCGTCTCCTTGCTCACTCGAGTGATCGCCGATGCCGTCGCCGATGGCCTGATGGCGCGCTCGGGCGCACAGACCGGAACTGAGGCCGAGCTCGAGCCCATGCCGGACTGGGAGCGCGAGCTACTTGTCGCCTCCCAGGAACCGGCACCTGCCACGCCTCATGATGTGCCGGCGGCTGACGCCGCCCCGGTGCCAGGCGAGGAGCAGCCCGAGGAAGCTGCGCTCGAGGCCGAGGAAGCAGCAGACAAGGAAACCGATCTGGAGAGCCAGTCAGACAATCCCGACCCGGAGAACGTCTACGACCCAGCTACCGGTTCTACGCACAGCTGACGACACCTGACCCATAACAGATAAGAGGACAACCGAAACTCATGGCAACGATTTCCGCTGCTGATGTGAAGACGCTTCGCGACGCGACCGGCGCAGGCATGATGGACTGCAAGAGGGCGCTGACCGAAGCCGATGGCGACTTTGACAAGGCTGTTGAGATCCTTCGGGTGAGCGGCCAGGCCAAAGCGGCCAAGCGGGGGGCAGAACGCTCCGCCGCCAACGGCCTGGTGGCCTCCACCGATGGTGCTCTGCTCCAGCTCGGCGCCGAGACCGACTTTGTCGCCAAGAATCAGGCTTTCCAAGATTTGGCCGACGACGCCGTGAAAGCCGTAGCCGCGACCAAGGCCGACACCGTTGCCGCCGCCAACGCAGCAACCCTCCCTTCGGGCCAGACTGTCGGCGAGGCCGTCGAGGAACTGGCCATCAAGATCGGGGAGAAGCTCGAGGTAAGCGCCGCTGCCTACTTCGACGGTCAGACTGCGGTCTATCTGCACCGTCGCGCCTCCGATCTTCCTCCGCAGGTCGGAGTGCTGGTGGAGTACGAGGGATCGGACCCATCCGCCGCCCGCAGCGTCGCCATGCAGATCGCCGCGATGCGCCCCCAATATGTCAGCCGCGACGAGGTGCCGCGCGAGTTGGTCGATAACGAACGGCGCATCGCCGAGGCGACCGCGAAGGAGGAGGGCAAGCCTGAGCAGGCTCTTCCCAAGATCATCGAAGGTCGGCTGAATGCGTACTTCAAAGACGTCGCGTTGCTGGATCAGCCTTCAGTGACCGACAACAAGGTGCCCGTTGGCAGGCAGCTCGACGAGGCCGGGATCAAGGTGCTGCGGTTCGTACGCTTCGAGGCGGCCGGGACGTAGCAGTATCTCCCAAAGCAGCTCCCAACGACGAAGAGGGGAACCCGACGGGTGAATGGTCCGTACAAGCGCGTGATGCTGAAGCTCTCGGGTGAGGTCTTTGGTGGTGGCAAGGTCGGCGTCGACCCAGATGTCGTCGCCGGGCTTGCCAAGCAGATCGCCATCGTGGTGCAGATGGGCGTCCAGGTGGCCGTCGTCGTCGGCGGCGGCAATTTCTTTCGCGGCGCCGAGCTCCAGCAGCACGGGATGGAGCGAGATCGGGCCGACTACATGGGCATGCTCGGCACCGTCATGAACTGCCTAGCCCTGCAGGATTTCCTGGAGAAAGTCGGCGTCCAGACGCGCGTCCAAACCGCCATCACCATGGGGCAAGTGGCCGAGCCGTACATCCCGCGGCGCGCCGAGCGGCATCTCGAGAAGGGTCGGGTGGTCATCTTCGGCGCCGGCTCTGGCATGCCGTACTTTTCCACCGACACGGTCGCCGCTCAGCGAGCTCTGGAAATCAGCGCAGAGGTGCTGTTGATGGGCAAGCAGGGCGTCGACGGGGTGTATTCGGCTGATCCTCGCAGGCACCCCGATGCCATCAAGTTCGACGAGCTGACCTATGACGACTATCTGGCGCGGAATCTCAAGGTCGCCGACGCGACGGCGATCAGTATGGCTCGTGACTACAAGCTCCCCATGATCTTTTTCAGCCTCGACACTGACGGCACCATCGTCCGTGTGGTGTCGGGTGAGAAGATCGGAACGATCGTCCACGCCTAAGGAGGCAACGCTTTGATCGCCGACATTATGCGCGAAGCCGAGATCAAGATGGCGAATGCGGTCGAGTACACCAAGGAAGAGTTTGCGGCCATTCGTACTGGTCGAGCGCACCCTGCGATCTTCGCCAAGCTGATGGCCGACTACTACGGCTCGCCGACGCCGCTGCAACAGCTCGCCACCTTTCATGTGCAAGACGCCCGGATCGTGCTGATCACCCCGTACGACAAGTCGGCGATGGCCAACATCGAGAAGTCGATCCGCAACTCCGATATCGGCGTCAATCCGTCCAACGACGGCACCACCATTCGCGTCACCCTTCCTGAGCTGACCGAGGAGCGGCGCAAGGAATACATCAAGCTGGCCAAGCACAAGGCCGAGGACGCCCGGATCTCCATCCGCGGCGCCCGTCGTACGGCCAAGGAAGCCCTGGACCGGATGGTCAAGGACAAGGAAGTCGGTGAGGACGAGGTGGTACGCGCGGAGAAGCAGCTCGACGCCGCCACCCGAAAGCACGTCGACGAGATCGACGATGTCCTCAAGCACAAGGAAGCCGAATTGCTCGAGGTCTAATGTTGACTGAGCCACCGGCCGTACCGGCGCAAACACACGGCCGCGCCGGGCGCAATCTGCCGGCAGCAATCGGCATTGGGGTTGGCCTCGGCGCGTACGTCGTGCTCAGCTTGGTCTATCTGCCGCCGGCTTTTGTCGCGCTGGTAGCGGTGGCACTGGTACTGGCCTCGGTCGAATTGCACGAGGCGCTGAAGAAACAGGGCATGACGTCGGCAATCGTGCCGATCGTGATCGGCAGCGTCGCGATCTCCGTCGGCTCCTATTTCGCAGGCCGCCAGGAGCCGGTGATCTTCTCCACCACGAGCGTGCTGTTGGCATCCTTGGCGCTGACCGTGCTGGCGAGCATGATCTGGCGAATGCCGAAGGGCGTTGCGGGATATGTCCGCGATGTCGCCGCAAGCTTGCTGATCATCGGCTATGTTCCGCTGCTCGGCTCGTTTGCTGCCTTGATGCTTGCCGAGGGTCGGGGCACTCTTCGCGTGGTGACCTTCATGTTGATCGTCGTGATGAGCGACACCGGCGGATACGTCGCCGGAGTGCTCTTCGGCAAGCATCCGATGGCACCGAAGATCAGCCCGAAGAAGTCGTGGGAAGGCGTCGCCGGGTCGCTGGTATTCGCCACGGTTGCCGGCATTTGCATGGCAATTTTTGTTCTGCACGTTCCGTTTTGGGTCGGCATCATTCTGAGTGTCTGCCTAGTGGCGGTCGGCAGCTGTGGCGACTTGATCGAATCCATGATCAAGAGTGACCTCGGAATCAAGGACATGAGTTCCTTCTTGCCCGGGCACGGCGGAGTCATGGATCGGCTTGATTCGCTGCTCGTGGCCGCGCCAGTCGCCTGGTTGACGATGTATCTCCTGGTGCCCGGCGGATGAATCGTTCGCTGGAGCTCGTCGTTGAGGAGCATCCTCGTCGAGGACGGCCGCCCCGCCACTGGGCCGATATGAGCCCGGCGGAGCGCCGCGAGCATATCGAAACACTCGGTCATCCTGCCTATCGGGCCAGGCAGCTGTCTGCGCACTACTTCGAGGGGCTGCGCGACGATCCTGCGGAGTGGACTGACTTGCCCAGCGGAGTCCGCGAGACATTCGCCGAGAAGTTCATGCCGAGACTGCTGACGCCGATCCGGGAACTCAGCTGTGACGGCGATGCCACTGTCAAAACCCTGTGGCGGATGTATGACGGTGCACTCGTCGAGAGCGTCTTGATGCGCTACCGAGATCGAGTCACCATGTGCGTCTCCAGTCAGGCTGGATGCGGGATGGCGTGCCCGTTCTGCGCCACCGGACAGGCCGGATTACAACGCAACATGAGTACGGCCGAGATTGTCGAGCAGGTCATGGACGGTGAGCGGAGGCTGCGCCGCGGCCAGGTTTCCGGCGGTAGCGGGCGGGTGCGCAACATCGTGTTCATGGGCATGGGCGAGCCGTTGGCCAACTACAACGCGGTCATCGGCGCCGTTCGACAGTTGACCGCTCCGACTCCCGATGGTCTGGGACTCGGTGCACGCGGTATCACGGTATCGACGGTCGGGCTCGTGCCGCGGATGCAGCAACTTGCAACCGAAGGGATTCCTCTCACTCTCGCGCTCTCGCTCCACGCACCTGATGACGAGCTGCGCGATGAGCTGGTGCCGATCAATACCCGCTGGAACGTCGAGGAAGTGGTCAACGCGGCGTGGGAGTACGCGAAAACGACCAAGCGCCGGGTTTCCATCGAATACATCCTGATTCGCGATGTCAACGATCAGGCTTTCCGCGCCGAGCAGCTCGCCAAGGTCTTGCGGCGCCGCGGCAATTGGGGGTGGGTGCACGTCAACCTGATCCCGATGAATCCCACGCCCGGCTCGGTATGGACTGCATCCCGACGTAGCGATGAGGAGGAGTTCGTTCGGCGGCTGAAGGCCAGGGGTGTGCCAGTCACCGTGCGTGACACGCGTGGTCGCGAGATCGACGGGGCATGCGGGCAGCTCGCCGCCCACGAGGTCGAGTAGCTGCCAAGAACTGCCAAGATTGGCGCCGTGCCAGAACTCGACCGCCCCGAACTCGATGCAACTCTTGCTGACCTCGCCGAGGCCTTCGGCATTGCTACCGAGTACTGGGATTGGCAAGGCCGGCACATTTCGGTCAGTCCTGACAGCATCGTCGCGGTGCTTGCCGCTCTCGACATTGACGCAGCTACGCCGGAGGCGGCAGCTGCTGCGTTGGCGAATCATCACCGATGGCCGTGGACGCAGATGTTGCCACCCTGCCTGGTGATCCGAGAAGGTCGCACCGCTTCGGTCTGGGCACACGTGCCGCACGGGGATCCGGTCACCGCCTGGATCGAACTCGAGACCGGCGGGACCAGGGATCAGCTACCCCAGCTGGAGAACTGGACACCGCCGCAACGCATTGATGACGGCTGGGTCGGTGAGGCGTCATTCGAGATCCCTGCGGATCTGCCACTCGGCTACCACACCCTCAAGGCCACGAGCGGGGCACGGCAAGCATCGATGCCATTGATCATCACCCCGCAGTGGGTGGGCTCTCCGGAACGGATGGGGCGGCGTCGCGGCTTGGGTTTCGCGACCCAGCTCTACAGCGTCCGCTCACAGCAGTCCTGGGGTGTCGGTGACCTGACTGATCTTGAGGACCTAGCGGTGTGGTCGGCCGCCGAACACGATGCGGATTTCGTCCTCGTTAACCCGCTCCATGCAGCCGAGCCGGTAGCGCCGATGGAACCCTCGCCATACCTGCCCAGCAGTCGTCGCTTTGCCAATCCCCTCTACCTGCGACCAGAACGCATTCCGGAGTATGCCGTGGCCGACGCCGAGTGGCGGGAGGCGATCGAGGTGATCAAAGCCAAGCTGGGTGCCGCGACCGCCGACTCAGCTCAGATTGATCGTGATCGCTCGTGGCAGGCCAAGCGCGACGCACTTGAGATCATCTTTTCGGTGCCGCGGACGCCTGGCCGAGAAGCCTCCTTCGCCGCGTATCGGCGTCGCGAGGGCCGCGGCTTGCAGAGGTTCGCAAACTGGGCTGCGCTGTCGGAGGAGTATGGCCCGAACTTCTCCGATTGGCCGGCCGAACTCCAAGATCCCCAATCCGCTGCGGTCGCTGCCTTCGCAGTGGCACAGTCCGCCAAGATCGACTTCCACTGCTGGTTGCAGTGGCTGATGGACGAGCAGTTGGCCGGCGTGCAGCAGGCGGCCCGACGGGCCGGCATGGCACTCGGGGTAATGCACGACCTGGCCGTAGGCGTGAATTCGCGTGGCGCGGATGCGTGGAGCTTGCAGGACAGCTATGCCGCAGGTGTCACGGTCGGTGTCCCACCAGATGCGTTCAATCAGCGGGGGCAGGACTGGAATCAGCCACCGTGGCGACCCGATCGACTCGCCGCTACGGCGTACGCGCCCGTCCGCGACATGGTCTCAACGATCTTGAGGCACGCCGGCGGCCTGCGTGTTGATCATGTCATGGGGCTGTTCCGGCTGTGGTGGATTCCGCAGGGTGCACCTCCCACACAGGGGACGTATGTTCGCTACGACCACGAGGCGATGATCGGCATTCTCTCGCTGGAGGCCCATCGCGCTGGTGCTGTTGTGGTCGGCGAGGATCTCGGGACTGTCGAGCCATGGGTTCGTGACTACCTGCGGGACCGAGGGATTCTCGGCACATCGATCTTGTGGTTTGAGTTCGACTGGGATGGTGACGGAAAGCCCCTCGCGCCAGAGAAGTGGCGGGAATATTGCCTGGCCTCGGTTACTACCCACGACCTGCCGCCCACGGCCGGTTTTCTGACCGGTGATCACGTGCGACTCCGTGATCAGCTCGGCGTCTTGACCCGTTCCTTGGACGAGGAGCTGCTAGCCGATCAAGCCGATCGCCAAGCGTGGCTGGACAACCTGCGCGATCGGGGCGCGTTGCCGCCCGAGGCCGGTGTGGAGGAGACCATCGAAGCCCTGCACCGCTATCTGACCTGGACTCCGTCGCGACTGCTCAACCTCTCGCTGGCTGACGCGGTCGGCGAACGGCAGCTACAGAATCAGCCGGGGACCATTGATGAATATCCCAACTGGCGAGTCCCGCTCACCGGATCGGATGGTGCGCCGGTGATGTTGGAGGACATCTTCACGAACCAGCGCGCCGCGGACCTCGCAACGATCATGAGTGGCGGCCGCTAGGCCGGAGACTCACCTGGGACCGAGGTCAATCCCGCCCTGCTCGACCACTCGGCGCAGAGCATCGGCTTCATCTTGAGTCAAAATGCCTGCCTGGACCGCCTTATCCAGCCAAGGGTCCAAAGCGGCGGGGCCCTTTTCCGCATAGTCCGCGCGGACCTGGTCGAGTGCCGCCCTGACCTCGGCCTCATCGGCGCCGAGCATGCCGGACAAGGTTTTGACGAGGACCTCTTCCTGCTCGGGGCTCATTGGCCATGCCGGGCCTCCATTTTGCGGTGCCGGATTGCCCGGCGCGGGCGCAGCTGGATTGTCCGGCGTCGGCGCGATCGTGGGCGCAGTCGTCGGGTTAGGCACAACTGGTGTGTCAGCGTAAGCAGCACTTGCAACTCCCATGCCGGCGCCAAGCACTAGCAGTCCTGAGCCTATTGCGACTGCAGTTTTTATCGAGACTGCCACGTTTCTTGGTACTCCTTGTCGTCGGTTCACACGGTGTTGCGGAAATAGTGTGGAATTCGTACCTAGCAATCACCTTTGTGGAACCTGGCAGCCAGCTAGCAATCTGAGTCGGCATGCGGCCGCTGGATAAGGTCGAGACATGGCCGGTGAGGTCGTAGCGACGGAGAGCCCGCGGGAATCGAAGCAGGTCGACCAGAGCCTGCTGACGGTGCTGATCGCATTCCTCGCCAACGTGCTGATCGCCATTGCCAAATCCGTGGCTGCGGTCATCACCTCATCGGCGTCCATGGTGGCCGAGGCCGCCCACTCATGGGCAGATGCTGGCAACGAGATCTTCTTGCTGATAGCCGACCGGCGATCCGAGCGTGGGCGGGACAGCGAGCACCCAATGGGGTTCGGCCGTGAGGCATACGTCTGGTCGATGTTTGCTGCCTTCGGACTCTTCACCGCCGGCGCAGTGGTGTCCATCTGGCACGGTGTGCAGCAACTGATCGAACCCGAGGAGGCCTCGAACTTTCTCGTCGCGTACGTAGTCCTCGGCATCGCCTTCGTGCTCGAAGGCGTGTCCTTCACCCAGGCAACGCTTCAGGCGCGGCGGATGGCCGCGCAGCTGGATCGCAGTGTGAAGGATTACATCTTGAACACCTCAAATCCCACGCTGCGCGCGGTCTTCGCCGAAGACGCCGCGGCCTTGATCGGCATCACCATTGCCAGCATCGGAATTGCGCTGCATCAGGTCACCGGATCTGCCACGCCCGACGCCATCGGCTCCATTCTGGTTGGCCTGCTGCTAGCGGTCGTCGCAGTTTTCTTGATCGATCGCAACCGACGCTTCCTGGTCGGGGAGGAGGTGCGTCCCGAGGTTCGCCAAGACGTTCTCCGCAAGCTCCTGGACCGTCCAGACATCGATCGGATCACTTATCTGCACCTTGAATTTGTCGGTCCGGGTCGGTTGTATCTGGTTGCTTCGGTCGACATGGCCGGTAACGACGTTGAGCACAGTCTGGCTGTCCGATTACGGCAAGTGGAACGGGAGCTGGAGGAGCATGAAAACATCGAGGAGGCCGTACTCACCCTCGCCACACCCGACGAGCGGTCGCTACTTCCGTGACCCGGCTGCGTTACGTCCCGGCAGTCAGCAGATCCGCTGCCTCTTTCACACCGTCAACGCAGTAGATCAACTCACCCATCACTCGCCCGGCGCCGAGCCGCCGCAGGAGTGGCCAAGCGGGATAGACATCGGTCCAGTACTCCCGACCGACCAAGATCAACGGAACAACCAGGCTGGCGTCGGCAGCGTAGAAGTTCTCGGTGACAGCTTGGAAAATCTCCTGCACCGTACCTGCCTGACCCGGAAGGTAGACGACTCCGCCTCCGCAGTGATGGAGCAGCGTGTCCTCTCGCAATGCATTGGAAAAATACTTGGCGATCTCGGTCGCAAAGACATTGGTGGGTTCGTGGCCATAGAACCAGGTCGGGATGCTGAGGCTGCGCCCTGCCGAGGCGACCGGCCAGCGGGTCCGTACCTCGAAGGCGGTGTGCGCCCACGTATCGATACTCGGCCGGTCCGTCGGCGCGGGGGTCATGATCATCAGGGCATCCTCGAGCGAGCCCGGCCACGGGCTCAGATAGGCACCGAGATTTGCTGCCTCCATTGCCCCGGGACCGCCTCCAGTGAGCACGGTGCGACCTGACAGGGTCAGGTTTTCTCCCAGCTCGGCTGCAGCGCGATAGGTTTCCTCGCCGCGTGGCACCGCGTGACCGGCCATGATCCCGACGATCTTGCGTCGGTCAAGGACCGTTGTCGCATCCTCCAGCGCATCAGCAATGGCGTGATCATGAAGTGTCGCGCCTAGCTCGGCGGTGAGTGACGCCGCCGGGTGCGCGTGCGACCAGGCATAGATCGCCGCATCGAGGCTGGCGGCATATTCGCCGGTGCCGTACAGCTCAGCAGCGTCGTACAGACGTGCTCGATACGGATCGAACGGCAGGTCGGGCAGGCGCGGGAACAACAACGCACCGGACCCGCGGAGGTCGTGTTCGGCCGTCGGGGCGAACTGGCAACCGAGGAAGACCGCGCCGCGAGGATCGACCGTTCGCAGCACGTCGGTACGTTCGGTGAGATCGACAGACTGGACGAACCATCCGTTCAGGCGGCGGGTTTTGCCAATGTGGGCATCGAAATCGGCCAGGCTCTCGATGTCGATCAGACGTCGGGTCACGACCCACCATTCTTTCAGAAGAACCTGCCACACTAGGCCCCGTGCGTGACGTGGTGATCTTGGGCAGTACTGGCTCGATCGGTACCCAGGCTTTGGAGGTCGTCGCCGAGCATCGTGATCAGTTCCAGGTGGTAGGCCTTGCCGCTGGGGGCCAGCAGATTGCGTTGCTGGCGCAGCAGGCGCTGGACAGTGGTGCGCGGACCGTTGCGGTCAGCCGGGCGACAACCGTGCAGGATCTCCAGTTGGCTCTTTACGCCGAGGCAAGCCGACGTGGCTGGGCGGAGGGAAAGTTCACGCTGCCGCGCATCCTGGCAGGCCCGGATGCGGCCGCGGAGCTGGCGGCGATGCCGTGTGACGTCGTCCTCAATGGGATCACGGGCTCCACTGGGCTTGCAGCAACGCTGGCCGCGCTGCGAACTGGGCGGATCCTCGCCCTGGCCAACAAAGAGTCTCTGGTGGTCGGTGGTGCGCTGGTCACCAAAGCCGCACGTCCAGGTCAGATTGTTGCCGTCGACTCCGAACACTCGGCGCTGGCGCAATGCCTTCGCGGTGGCTCTGCGGCAGAGGTCGATCGGCTCATTCTCACCGCAAGCGGCGGGCCTTTCCGTGGACTCAGCCGCGAACAGATGAGCAATGTCACTCCGGATCAGGCCCTGGCACACCCGACCTGGAACATGGGCCGAGTGATCACGACCAACTCCGCAACGCTGGTGAACAAGGGCTTGGAACTGCTCGAGGCGCACCTGCTGTACGGCGTGGACCTGGATCGAATTGATGTGGTGGTGCATCCGCAGTCGATCGTGCACTCCATGGTGCAGTTCGTCGACGGCTCAACGCTTGCGCAGTGTTCGCCACCAGACATGAAGCTTCCGATTGCGCTGGGTCTGAGCTGGCCTGATCGGCTGCCGGGCGTCGCGCGGCCGTGCGATTGGCGTACGGCAGCGAGCTGGACCTTTGAGCCGCTCGACAACTTGGCATTTCCCGCTGTTGAGCTCGCCCGCATGGCGGGGCGACTGGGAGGCACGGCTCCTGCGGTGTACAACGCTGCGAACGAGGTCTGCGTCGATGCCTTCCACAACGGCCGAATCGGGTTCAACCGGATCATTGACATCGTCGCTGTAATACTCCAGGAGCACACGGGTTCAGATCCCGACGTAGGCTCGATGCTGGTCGCGAGCGATCAGCTCACGCTTGAGGTGGTGCTGGCGGCCGACGCCTGGGCACGGGCCCGGGCCACCGACCTCACCGAAGCAACGGAGCACGCGCGCTAGATGGACCTCGTGATCTACATTGCCGGTGCCGTTGTCTTCTTCGGACTGGTGATGGCCTCGATCGCCTTGCACGAGATTGGTCATCTCGTTCCGGGCAAGCTGTTCGACGTCAAGACGACCGAATACTTCATCGGCTTCGGTCGCAAGCTGTGGTCGCGGCGCCGAGGTGAGACTGAGTACGGCGTCAAGGCGGTTCCGGTGGGTGGCTATGTCCGGCTCGTCGGCATGTTTCCGCCGTCGAAGGACCGGCCCGGTCAGGTTCGCACCTACAGCACGGGGCCGTTTCGCGCGCTTGCCGACAATGCCAGAGCGGCGGAGTGGTCGGCGATCCGTCCCGAGGACGAGGGACGGCTCTTCTACGAGAAGCCGTTCTGGCAGAAGTTGATCATTATGGCCAGCGGCCCGACGATGAACATCCTGCTGGCATTCTTGATCTTGCTTGGGGTGTCACTCAGCTATGGCGTCTATCGCTCCCAGTTGACGATCAGCAAGGTCCAGGAATGCATTGTCGTCGCGAATACCGCCGACCAGAGTTGCACCGGGAAACCGGCGACGCCCGCTGCGCAGTCCGGTATCCAGCCGGGCGACAAGATCGTTGCGTTCAACGGAACCCCGGTCTCTTCCTGGGACGGCGTCTCTCGTCTGATTCGATCGAATCTGGACCACCCGGCGCTGCTGAGCGTCGAGCGGGCCGGTCAGCGCATCGACCTGAAGCCGGTCAATACGGTCATCACCGGCGTACCCGACAGGTACGACCCATCGAGGCGCGTCGCCGCCGGGTTCTTTGGTGTTGAACCCGAGATCGTACGAGAGCGCGGTGGGCCGGTGGCCGTCGTCGGCGACATGTGGCAGATGACCAAGCAGACTGTTGTGGCGCTGGCTTATTTCCCCGTGAAGGTCTTCTACACCGGCTACAACCTGGTGACGGGCAAGCCGAGAGATGTCTACGGGCCGATGTCGATCGTTGGTGCGAGTCGAGCGGCGGGGGAGATCGCCTCGACAAACCAGATTGACCCAGCCGCGAAGGTTGCGAGTTTGTTCACCGTGCTCGGCGCAGTCAACCTATTCGTCGCCCTTTTCAACTTCGTGCCGCTGCTGCCATTGGATGGCGGGCACGTAGCAGCGGCATTCTACGAAGCTGTCAGACGGGCTATCGCTCGCCTCTTCGGACGTCCTGACCCAGGGCCGGTAGACACGGCGAGGCTGCTGCCAGTGGCGTACGTGGTCGGCGGCCTGATCCTGATTTCGGGTGTCGTGTTGATCTTGGCCGATCTGATTGATCCGATTCGCCTCTTCTGAGGTCAGTGTTGAACTCGGACGACCAGCTTGCCCGTTGCCACGTTGTTTTCCATGTCCTTGTGGGCTTGTCGGACCTCTTCGAGTCCGTCGTAGACGTGGTGCACAGTGATCGGCAGACCGCCGTCGGCGATTGCTTCGAGCACCCGCTGCAAGGCCTCACGGGGAAGGTCTGAGGCCCTTCCTTCGTACGCGGTGAGGCGCACGCCCGCCGGGATGTAGTCGATCGGGTAGAAGTCCTTGACCGTCCACTGGTTGGAGAGCAGACCCGTGAAGCAGACGGTGCCATGGACTCGTACGCAGCGAAGCGTGTCCGGGAGGCTAGGGGTACCCACGAGCTCGAGAGCGGCGTCGACGCCGTCCGGGAAGTGCTTGCGCACCTCTGCGGCGATCTCGCCAGTGTCGATGATCGGCAGATCGATACCTCTCTGTTTCAGCATGTCGAGACGGTCCGGTCGCCGAGTGGTCGCCAAGATGGTCGCACCTAGCTGTTTGGCGAGCGCGGCCGCGGCAAGTCCGACCGAGGAGGTGCCACCACGGATGAGGAGAGTCTCGCCGGGCTGCAGATCGAGTCCGATCGTCAGCGAACCGCTCGCCGTCTGAATCATCTCGGGCAGAGCACCGACGACATCCCAAGACAGCTCAGTGCTCATAGGTATGACCTGCGTCAGCGGAACCGACGTGTACTCGGCGTAGCTGCCGTCGTACGTCCGGCCCATCTCGCCCATCATCGCCACGACTTGCTGGCCTGGTTTAAGGCCACTTCCGGCAGGTGCGGCGTCGACCACGCCCGCACACTCGATACCGAGGACCCGGGGAAAGGTCACCGCAGCTCCGGACAGGCCGAGCCGCGTCATCAGTTCGGAACGGTTGAGCCCGAACGCCTCGACGCGGATCCGCACCCAGCCATCCCGTTCGGGCGGCATCGGCCGCTCTTGAACGACGAGGTTCTCGGCAGGTCCGGGTTCGGACAACACAACGGCGCGCACCAAGAGATGCTATTCGGCCGTACGCACCGAGGGAGCCTTCCCCAGCAGCTGAACCTGAAGCGCCTCGGCCAGCCAGGCCTGGAAGCGATCGACGGACCACCCACGTTGCCGGACCAGTTTGTCGTACAGCGACGGATCGTTGTAGAACCACATCAGGTCTGCGGCAACCTCAACGTCGAGGTCAGGTCGCAGCGCCCCAGCGTCAGCGAACATCTGTGCCGCTTCTCGCATAGCTTGTCGGCGCTGCTGAACCATCGCGACATAGAATTTCGCCACCTCCGGGTCGCTGGTCGCTGCGCCCTCAAAGGCACGCCAGGCCGACGAAAGCCGACGGTCGATCCCCACCACGAGAGACGCGTACATTGCGAGCCGTTTGCCGTAGTCGGGCTCCGCGAGCATCGCCCTCATCTCCGGCCGATCTGCCAGCGGCACCGGCTCGTCGTCGCCCACGATCGCGAAGTCGTACGCCAACTTCATCAGCTGAGCCTTGCCGCCAACGGAGTCGAAGACCGTCTTCCGACTCACGCCGGCGGCGGTCGCGACGGCATCGATGGTGGTACCGGCATAACCGTGTTCAGCAAAGAGCTCAGCTGCCGCATCAACGATCCGTCTCCTCGTCCGCCGGGCTTGATCAGCTCGCAGGGTCGAGGAGTACGAGCGGGTCTGTTCCGCCATGAACACCATCTAAGCGCCTACCGCTGGAGTTTTGATTAAGTCGTTGACTTAGTTAATTTACTCTAAGTATAGTGAATTACGAGCCGGCGAGCCAGTAGGAGGGAGGTGCGGCGTGAGTACAAGCCTTCCGGTGCTAGCTGGATCGGTGTCC
>Ga0307286_10000149_pt1 | contig 18219 bp, 14 predicted proteins | sample ER_DNA_140_FD_194478 | JGI IMG/M metagenome (GOLD analysis project Ga0307286, IMG submission 194478) | Bulk soil microbial communities from the East River watershed near Crested Butte, Colorado, United States - ER_DNA_140 | ecosystem: Environmental > Terrestrial > Soil > Floodplain | place... | reverse complement strand
GATGCCAATACGCCGCCGGCAACCGGACCCAGGGTCAGCGCAACGAGACCCACTCCGCCGTACGCGACCAATGCAAGTGACTGAGCGGCGAGGGCCGTGCGCGACGCTGCAGCGCCAGACCGACGACGATCAAGACAACTGAGGCACCACCGAGCATCAACCAGGTATCGATACCGATGAACGCCCCAGCAGTCACCAAGGCACTGGCAATCGGAATAGTCGCCCAGGCAACGCAGCGCACCTCGAACGCCGCGGCGGCCAGATAACACGCCAAAGCAGCTAGTAGCGAGATGACCACCGTCTCTCGATCAGGGCTGACGATGGTCACGAACGCGGCACCGAGCAGCCCGACGGCCGGTGGCCAACGACGCCAGATCGCCGAGGACGTGCGAGTCGACCCCTGCTGCGACTTCCGACTGCTGCGTAGACATGAGCGTTCTCCTGGAGGTTTCGTCGGTCGCAGCCCATGATTGGCGGCGATTGTGGCCAGCGGCCAGGCCAATCGCCGCCCAGTTGGTGGCCAGCTAGGCCGGTAGCGGCGTTGCGAGCTCAGGTCACAACCTTGCGAGCCCAGATGAGGCAGCCTCGTTTGGTGACGGTCAGCGGGCAACGCCGGCGGGTGCCTCCTTCGCTGCGGCGGACTCGCTCAGGCCGCGGCCGCGCAGAAACAGCCATATCGCGGCCGCATCGGCAAGCCGGACGGCAGCGGTGTCCCAGCGCAGCACCTCGGTGATCGAGAACTGCTCGGCCACCATGTCCGCCGCGGTTTCGGCGTCGAAGCTGAACGGCTCGCCCCAGCCCGGTAGTACATCGGCGAATTCCGGATCGTTGTAGCGGCTCGAGGTACAGGCGACGAACACTCCACCGTCGCGTAGCACCCGCACCGATTCGGCGAGGACGACCTGGGGCTGAGGGACGTAGTAGAGCATCCAGAGCGCTGCAACGGCGCCGAAGCAGCCGTCGACAAAGGGTAGTCGCGCAGCGCCACCCTGGACCATAGGAGGCGACGAATTCCCACGCCGTCGGCGGTCGGGTCACGATGTCAGCGATCTGCCAAGCCGCGAGCATGGGCCTCGACAGGCGGCGATGGTGCTCGTCGGGTTCAAAGTCAACGTGGAATCGCCAGCCAGGACCTGTTCACCGGGACGCGGAGGACGGTGGCGTTGAGCGTATTCCCACAACGCCGCCGCAGCGGGGTCGAGTTCTAGATCCTCGGGCCGAGCGCGGTGCAGGGACAGGCAGGCCGCGTACCCGCAAACTTCCCCCTCGCCAGTCCGGAACAATCGGAACGCCTCTTGTTGCACTCGCAGCCAGTGGGCGGCCAGCTCCGCTTGTTGATCACCCTGCGCGGCGCGAGTCATGGCGATGATCGTCTCGGCTTGGCCTGGTTCCATGTGTTGTTGGACGCTCTCGCCAAGCGCATTCCAATCCCAGTACGGGCCTACTAGCGGATGATCATGAAGCAGGAAGAGCAGCTCGGCTGCGGCCGTGTGCAGGCGCTCCGGACTGCCAGCCTGGACACGAATCTTGTCGACCAGGTATCTGCGCAGCCGACGATGGATGTCGGCGTACGCGTCGGGATCGCGCCAGCGCAGGTCGGCTTCGAGAACATCGCGCGCCAATTCATGCGGCCTAATGCCGGCGTGAGCCTCCTCCATGAACGTGAGACGACGCAACCAATCCCACAGCTCCGACGCCTCCGAGGCATCGGAGGAAGGCAAACGGCGCGGAGCACTGGTTCGGTGGTGACTTGGGCGTGCGCGGACACCTGCAACGCCGCTCGATGACGGCTGCTCGGGACCAGATCAAGGAGCCTCTGAAGCAGCGCAGCAACAAGATCAGGCTGATCGGCGAGAGCTCGTGGAACCTCGGTCCCGGCGCTCGCGCGGCGGATGACATCGATCAACAGCGACGTTGCGGGGATGTCCGTACGTCAGCGCCATCACCTGGTCGAGCAGGTCGACATCGATCCCTTCGACTGCTAGCAGCGTACGGATATGTGCTGCGGACAGGTTGCACAGCAAGATCACTCGAAGCATCTCGCGCCAACCTGGATCCGAGAGCCATGCAGCATCTGGGGGTCTGCGGCTGGCGATGACTACCACCGAATCGGCGGGCACAGCCGGCAAGAACTCGTCGCGCAGCCGGTCCTCGGCCGACCCGAGCCGCTCTGCAGAATCAAGGATGATCAAGGAGGGTGAAGCGCCGCGCGCCCCGCAGAGCTGGCGAGTGAGTCGCTCACAGCGGTACGGATCGCCTCCGGACTAGGGGTGATGCGCCCGCAGTCCACCTCAGCTACGGCGCATTCACAGCTCCTCCACAGAAGTTGAACATTACTGTTTAAGATAGAGATGACAATAACTCGGACACGCCTGTTCGACAAGCTGCAGAGCGAAGGGCTGTCGGGTCGGCAGATTGCCGACACCATTCGCCGGCTCGCCACCCTACTCAGCTGACGCGTTCCGAGGCCGGCATGTAACCCAGGATGGCGAGCATCGTGCTCATCACCGGCGCAGATCGGCCAGGGAGCTATCCAGCGCATCCAGCATGCGCTCGACTCCGATGAGGGCCGCTGCTCGTTCAGTGAGGGCGGCACCGACGTTGGAATAGGTCAGCTGCGTGCCCTCTACACCGAGATCCAGTAAGGAGATCGTCACGATCTCGGTCGGATCGGTGAACTTGAACTGAATCCGACGTTGGGGTTCCACGATGCGGTAGGTGGCGGTGAACGGGATCTCCGGGCCCTCTCCGTCTGGCACCATCACCGCGTTGATCATTCCCCCGGGCCGCGGGTCAAGTTTCACGCGCGACGCCGGTGTGGTGAAACCCTCGACAATGAACCAGCGGGAGAAGAGTGCCGGTTCGGTGAAATGGACGAACACCTCAGCAGGCGTCCCGGATAGCACGCGACTGAGGGTGAATCCGGTGGTGGCATCGATGGCCTCTCCAGCATTCATAAGGGTTCCTTTCAAGGCGATGAACATCGAGCATTCCTCATCGGGGTAGACCGCCACCAGGCCACAGACTGGCCGTCCTCGCGTCATTCACCGCTCACGGCGTCGGCATCAGCATGTCGGAATAGCTTCATGACGGCGGCGACATAGGCTCGCGCACCGTGACCAACGACGACATCGCCCGCGCAATCCTCGACGCCGGCATTTATGTTGTGCTCGCAACCGCGGACGCTAATGGGGTGCCGTGGGCCTCGCCGGTGTGGTTCGCGACGGAGAACTACCGGGAGCTGTACTGGGTGTCCCACCCCGGTGCGCGCCACTCACAGAACATTGACGTGCGGCCGCAGATCGCCACGGTCGTGTTCGACTCGACGGTCCCGTCGGGCACCGGGCAGGCGGTGTATATGACCGCCATCGCGGAGCAGCTGAGCGACCCTGCCGCGATCGAGCACGGGATCGAGGTCTTCTCGCGCGAGTCCGTGCGCCAGGGAGACCAGGAGTGGGGGCTCGACCGGGTTACCGGCGAGGCTCGGCTGCGGCTGTACCGGGCGAGCGTGCAGGAGTGCTCGATCCTGGACCCGGACGTCCCCCGCGATGTGCGCATCGTCGTCAGACCCTGACTCCGCGTCGAGGAGCATCACCTACGCGCTGCGCGATCCATCGCTGCGTGCGCTGGTCGGGCCGGAGCCGCAGGGACTAGGTTGGCGGTGCGCCGCCATCCAAGGGCGAACGAAGGCCTGCCCAGCCGTCAGCTCGCCGTGTCACCCGTAGCAGGTACTCCTTGCGGTCCAGCGGGTTGGCGTCGGTACGGGGCCGACTCGGCGGTGAGCCGGCCACCAGGCGGTAGTGGTCAAAACTCGTCTCCAACAAGCCCTCGCCATGGGTCACCCCGGGCAGCAGCCGGGTCAGCGCGTGTACCTGCGCGGCGGGGACGTCCCCTTCGAGTACGAAGGACACACCCTGCGGCGTGGTCTGGTGCGGGACCGCCTGGACCTCGGCAAGCATCGCGAGGGTCGCGGCCAGCGTCTCGGCAGGCAGCTCCAGCCGGAACCGGTGTAACGGCTCGCAAACCCGCGTCCCGGCCTTGCGGAGGGCCGCCATCACCACCAGCGGAGTGAGCTGCCGAAAGTCGGCACCGGTACTGGACATCGACTTGTCGAACTGAGCGTGCGCGTGCGACTGCCGCGGGAAGTAGCCGGTGTGGGTCAGCGTCACCCGGCAGTCGGTGACCTGCCATCCGTACAGACCCTGGGCCAGGGTGGCGTGCACGGTGTCTTCTACAGCGGTGAAGAACGCCGGCGGCATGGTGCCGAGCACGAACCCGTCGCGGGCGTACGCGATGCCGCTGACGGGTGGGCCGGGCTCGATCCGCAACCCGACCCCGGCCAAGAACGTGTTGTCTTCGGCGTCCTTGGTGGTCAGGGCCTCACCGGTCCCCACAACCCGCTCGATATAGATGGTGGTGGTCTCCTGGAAGGCGACCCGCAGACCGTACTCCTCGGCCAGGGTGGCCTCGATGACCTCCTTTTGTACTTCGCCGTAGAGGGACACTGCGGTCTCGGCGCCGGCGGTCCGCACGTCGATCAGCGGATCCTGCTCGGCGAGCTCGGTCAGGGCCTGACGTAGGCGAGCGGCTTCGGCGGGGCGGGCGGGGATCACCACTGTCTCCAAGGTGGGCGGGGCGAAGACTGCGGTAGGGGCGCCGCGCGGACGGCCGATTGGGTCGCCGATGCGAGCGTGAGCGAGGCCCCAGACCCGGGCGATTCGGCCGGCCGTCACGGCCTCGGCGGACGTCCCGGCGCCACGCGCGACGGCGCTGATCCGGGTAACCCTGTCCTCGGCTCGGCCGAAGCGCATCCGGTCACGGATCCGCAAGCTGCCGTTGAACATCCGGATCAGTGCCACCTTCTGGCCGTCCGGCCCGCGCTCGATCTTGAACACCGATCCCGAGGGCTCTGCGTCGACGTCGCCGCCGGCCGTCGGCAGCAGGGCGACGATGCCGGACGTCAGCTCGGCCACTCCGGCCCCGGTGATCGCCGATCCGAAGAACACCGGATGCACCTGTCCTGCCTGAGTCTGCTCGGCGAGCTCGCGGCGGACTCGCTCGGCGGTCATCGGCCGGTCGGCGAGGTAGGTGGTGAGCAGCAGGTCATCGTGGTCGGCCAGCGGCTCCACCACCTCGGCGGCCGTGGCGGGAAACGGCACAAAGGCGGCGTTCTTCGTGCCGAGGTCACGCACGGACCCCATCGGCACCACCTCGATGCCCAGCTTGGCTGCGATCTCTCCCAGCAAGGCCTCCGACCGGGCGCCGCTGCGGTCGATCTTGTTGATGAAGATCAGCACTGGAAGTCCGAGCCGGCGCAGCGTCCGCATCAGTACTCGGGTCTGTGGCTGCACGCCCTCAACCGCGGATACCACGAGCACCACGCCGTCGAGGACGTCGAGCACCCGTTCCACCTCGGCGATGAAGTCGGGATGGCCCGGGGTGTCGATCAGGTTGACGACCGTGCCGTCGACCTCGAAGGAGACCACCGCAGACTTGATCGTGATGCCGCGGCGGCGCTCCAGGGCCAGGGTGTCGGTCTGGGTGTCGCCGTCGTCGACCCGGCCGACGTGGTCGATGACCCCAGCTGCGTACAGCAGCCGTTCGGTGAGAGAGGTCTTACCGGCGTCGACGTGCGCCAGGATCCCCAGGTTGAGCGTGTCCAAGTCTCGTATCCTCGATGTCGATCGATTGGGTGGGTACGAGAAGTTGGCGCATCGGGTGATCGTCTCCTCTGTGGACTAACAGGTACGTTCGAGATACTACACTAACCCGTACAGGGCTGTTCAACAAGACTGGGGTCTGATGGCACGGATCGCCTCAGAAGGGAGCACGGAATGACCACCATCGATGGGGTGATCAAACCCCGACGCACCCCGGAACCCCTGCGACTGCTTCTGGAGAGCGCTGACAGCAGCGGCGAATTAGGTGTCGTTGAAATGCAGATGCCGCCACGGGCTGGTGGACCGCCGCTGCATGTGCACCCGACGCACGGTGAGGGGTTCTACGTTCTCGAAGGTCAACTGGCGTTCCAGGTCGGGAGTGAAGTTGTCACCGCCGGCCCAAGATCATGGCTTTTCGCGCCTCGCAACGTACCGCATACGCTGGCCAACCCGGGGGACCAGCTCGGCACCGTGCTGTGCTTCTTCGCCCCTGGCGGCTTCGAACGACGGTTCGCGCGTGCTCTCGCCCAGCAGGCAGGCGGATCCCTTCCTGCTGATCTCGAAGCCCTGTCTGAAGCTGAGCGTCTTACGAAGGCAGTCGGCCCCCCGCTGCAGTTCTGACGCCTGACCGCGACCCGACGGGCCCAGGCTGCCGTGTTGTGCCCGCTGCGAGGCGGCACTTATGGACAACACCAGCGAGGTGCGGGCCTTCTACTCCATCATGCTGCCGCTGGTACGCCCGGGCCTGGCCGCGGTCGCCATCTTCACAGCAATCCAGGCGTGGAAGGAGTTCCTCTTCGGTCTCACGATGACCACCGGGGGCCCTACCGCGCCGCTGACTGTGGGGCATCGCGTCCCTTGTCTCAGCGTTCGCACTCACCTGGGAGTAGATGGCCGCGGCTGGCTCGCATCTTGTCTGGTCGATGGCGCCCCCGGCGACGTAACCATACGCACCGAAGACGGGCCCCGCGAGAGGTTAGTTTCCAGCCGTCCGGCGCACCGCCTCGACGACGACGTCGATGAGCTGGCCAGTTTTTGCAAAGGTGCGGCGCTGGCCCGTGGCACCGGTGCCAACCCGCGTCAACCGGTCGATCCCGGCCTCGACGCGCTCGATATCGCCGAACCCCTCAAGGGAGTCGTGCACGTGGATGACCAGATCGCGCATCACTTCGATCCAGGGCCGGGGCCGTCGTGACACAGGGTCGATCAGCACTCCGCCGACGCCGTCGTGGCCCGCCCGCCAGACCGCAAGACGTAGCAGCGACGTCGGCATCTGCGGCACCGGATCACCGCGCGCCGCCTCGGCCGCGGCCGTCTCGACGAGCGCTCGGCACAGCGCCGCAACGACGAGGGTGTCTTCGAGATCGACGCACACGTCGGCGACTCGGATCTCGACCGTGGGATAGCGCCGCGACAGGCGTGCGTCGAAATAGATCATCCCATCGTCGAGGAGCACGCCGGACTCGACCATCGAGCGCACCAGTTCGTGGTACGCGTCGGGGGTCCCAAACGTGTCGGTTGGGCCCGCCGACGGCCAGCGCATCCACAACTGCGACCGGTAGCTGGCATACCCGGTGTCGCGACCGTCGTAAAACGGCGAGTTCGCACTCATCGCGAGGATGACCGGCAGCCAGACCCGGATCCGGTCGATGGCGGCGATGCCCTCCTCGTCTGATTCGACGCTGACATGCACGTGACAGCCGCAGGTCAACACCTCCTGCGCTGTCGGACCGAAGCGCTCCGCCATTCGCTGGTAGCGGGGGGCCGGCGAGATCAGACCGGCACCCGCCACCGGGGCGGTGGCGATGGCTGCGACGCCAGCGCCGGCTTCCCGGGCGGCACTGGCCACGACACGCCGCCACTCACGCAGCTCTTCTTCAACGTCGGCAAGCTCGCTCGCCACGGAGGATTGGGTTTCCACCATGTAGCGCTGGAGCTCGGCCTCGACTCCGCCCTCGCCGGCTCCGTGCACACTCTCTCCATCCGTGGCTGCGATGACCTGGCTGGCGACTGAGCGCGGCTTCCCGGTGTGCACATCGACGAGCAGCAGCTCCTCCTCCACGCCCACTGTCCGCATGGCGGAAGTCTGCCCGCACACCTCCGGAGCGCCGCGGCGAGGCCACCCATCGCTCAGACCGACTAGAAACCGCGAAATGTCTGTCCTCATCCCCAAGTCCTCGACCTGTCGCGTCGCTCGACCGACTCATCACCGTGTGTATGAGCCGGCCCGATCTGGGAGAGCGTTCGCCCAATGATCTTGAGACGCCAGCGAGCGCGGGTGATGTCAGAGCCCTTTGGCCACGTGGCATGGTCTGGCGTCTGCCCTGGTGAGACCACGCATGGTTGACCACGCCTCCAACGCCGGGGCCTCCCAGAACTCGGCACCAACCGCCGTCATCGCAGACATCATCGCGGCATACCCCAGCCATTTCCTGTTCGCCCGGCTCGCCATCCACGAGACCATCGCTCGGTCGGCGCGGGCCGACTCCGCGCAATCCCTCGCCGAATTGGATTCTGCTACGTCCGAGAGACGGTGAAGCTGAACATCATCCCGCTTTGCATGTGTTCGGCGATGTGGCAGTGCGCCATCCACAGGCCGGGGTTGCTGACGTCGAACAGGATGTCCACGGTCTGGCCCGTGCGGATGAGCACCGTGTCCTTCCACACCAGGTTCGGCTCGACCCTCCCGTCGCGGGTCAGGACCAGGAACCGGCCTGCGCCGTGGAGGTGGAAGGGGTGATGCATGGGATGGTCGGAGTCCATTTCGTTGATCAACCGGATCTTGACCCGCTGTCCGACGCTGAACCGCCAGTCGATTGCCGTACTCTCGACCCCTGCGGTGCGATCGATGAACCTCCAGTGCATCGTCGCGGTCGTACTCAGCCGATTGACCTCGGGCATGTCGTCTTCCCACTCGATCCCCTCTGAGGCGCGATGCCCGGTGTGGGAGTCGTGGTCCGGCTGCTGGCGCATGACATCCGCGTCCATGCCCATGGCCATGTCGTGGTGCATCCCAACATCCTCGTTGCGTGTCGCGGCGTGGTGGTCCGCCATCGGCTGGCTGGCAGGCTCGACGGCGAGCAGCTTCATACCGCACTTGGGGCAGCGGCCGGGCTGGTCGCTGGTGACTTCGGGGTGCATAGGGCAGGCGTACGTGACGGGGCCAGCGCCTTCCGGCATGGCGGTCGGGTCGTCCATCTGCGCGACCAGCGCCAGCGTCTTGTCTGGCGGCGCTGCCAGCCAGTGGTCAAGCTGCTGCCGCTCGGCGGCCAGCTCTGGTGCGGTCCGCAGCTCGAAGAACTTGCCCGCAGACGACCGTCTCCTGGGCTCATCCTGCACATGCAGGCGAGCGAGCCGATAGGTCCGATCCGGAGTGTGGTGCTGCAGCGCGAGCTCCCCCAGTTCCTCGACGAGGACGTCGACCACGGCCCGCTCGGAAGGGGCCAGCAGCACGTGGTCGATGAGCTCCTCGTGCTCGACCCGGCCACCGTCCCCGCCGACCAGTTTCATCCGAGCACCAGGCAGTCTGACGTTGAACACGCGGGTGCTGGCGGTGTTGGTCAGCCACAGCCGGACCACCTCTCCTTCCGCCGCGATCAACTGCAAATTCGGGTCGCCGCCCACCAGAAAGACGTTGCCGAAACGGCCCATCGCCGCGTAGCTGGTTTCGGTGCGGCTGAATGGCGCAACTCTGCCGTCCTCTAGCAGCAGGTCGTCCAGGGTGAGTACGAGCTCCCGATCAACCGGCGGCCAATAGTTGCGTTCAGCGGGAACCACCACGATATTGCCGTATAGGCCTAGCTCCTGGGTGTAGTCCTCACGGATGTGTGGGTGGTACCAGTACAAGCCAGGATCTGGAAACTGGATGCGGTAGCTGAAACTACCGCCGATGGGGATAGGCGCCTGCGTCACGTGAGGGACCCCGTCGTACTTGTTCTCCAGCCGCAGCCCGTGCCAGTGCACAGTCGTCGCAAGGTCGCCCTCATTGCTGACGTTGACGACAATCTCAGAGCCCTGGTGGACCTTCAGCGTGGGGCCAGGAATTGAGCCGTTGTAGCTGAGCATCCGTACGGTGGTGTCGCCCAACCGCTTAGCCACCGGCCCGACCCTAAGGTTCAATGTGTCGCCGTCGGCCAGCTCCAACAACTGGTGTGGTCCGGCCTCTGGCAGCCCCGACGGGTCGGTCGGGAATCGATGGTGTTGATCATGATCGATATGTTGTTGCATCGATACCTCCTTGGCGACTTCCTTCCGATTGCGGGCGCGAGGATCACCTAGAGTCGATCCGAGCATCTGCTAGCTGCGTCGGGGGTTGGGTCGCGTTCGCGGAGCCCTCGGGGGCAGCAGTACGGCGAGCATGGTGCTGGTGATCGTGTTTGATGCCCGATCCACGTCAAGGCGTCCGGCGTCGATCTCGTTCGCGGCGGCATGGATGATCGCGGCGAACGAAGCCATCAACCAGTCGGCGGACAAGTCAGACCGGAAGGCGCCGGTGGCCTGCGCGCGAGCGATGAAGCTGCGGACTCGCTCTTCCAAGCCACCGGCATGCGCCTGTCGCACCGTGGCCGCGGGCAGCGCCTTCTCGGCGGCAACCAGCAGGCTGCCAGATCGCATGGTCACCCGCCACGTTGCGTCGACGAGGCGTTCGAGCGCGGCGGCCGGGTCACCGGACAGGTCCACCTCATCGAGCGCTGCGTTGGCCGCGGCCAGCACGCGATGGACCACCGCCTCAATCAGGACCTGGCGGGAGGCGAAGTGACCGTAGATCGTCACGCGACCGAGTCCCGCCTCGGCGGCGATATCGCCCATGCTGGCATCCGGGTCTCGAGCGAGACACGACTCGGCAGCCTCGAGGATCAGCTCGATGTTGCGGCGCGCGTCGGCGCGCGGCTGCGGTGGTGCCTCTCGGGATGAGGTCGTCGTCACAGCCGTCTCCGATGTCCGATCGCCAGTCCACGTAGTTTCTTGGACGTCGCTGTACGACTTAGGGTACCTCTCTTCACCGCTGACGCCGCCCAGGGGACGATCGGATCGTGTCATTTGGAAGGGATCGTCAGCGGACATCCCTTCAGCCTGAATCCGCGACTACAGTGGCGCTGCTCAACTTTGTTTGCCGATGGGCTGGCCGCCGAGGCGCCGCTCCCGGGGGATCTTGATCATCCTGGGGATGCCGGAGGCCGGACCGGTGATGTTCATCGGTTGATGGGTCGTCATCAGCGGGCGCGACAGGGGATATATGCGGGGTGGACGCTGGTCAATGTCGGCTAATGCCCTGCTCGTGCTGCTCGTCCTCGCAGCATGCACGAGCGGACGGCCATCGGTCGCAAGTACAGCGCCGGTCGCGCGGGCGACGATTACTAACCAGGTCGGCTCGAGTGGTGCCGTGTCCGCTGGAGCAAGCCAAAACATGGGATTTGTCAAGGGTGGTCGACTGACCTCGCTGAAAGTCGAGGTTGGTGATCACGTGACGGCTGGGCAGGTGCTGGCGAAGATCGACACCTACGCGGCTCGTCAGGTGCTCAAGCAGCAAAAGGCGAACCTCGCCGCCCAGCAGGCGGCACTGGACCGGATCATTGCAAATCCTGCGGTGTCAGGTGCCGAAGCGACTCTGAGCCAAGCGCGGGTGATCCTGACCGCGACGCGGCGCCAAGTCAGCGCGGTCAGTACCGCCGACGACTCCGCAATCGACCGGGCCCGCGCGCAGCTGCACGCCGCGCGGAGGTCGGAGGGGAAGGCGGACGACGCCGTCGACGCGGCGCAGGAGGCGTGCGAGGTGCCGGGCACGCCCCCTGCGACCTGCGCTTCGCAGGTAGCGACGGCGAGCTCGGCGCAGGCCTCAGCCGATCAGGGCGTCGAGGCGGCCAAGACGACCCTGGTAGCCGCAGAGCAGAAGAAGAAGGTGGATGCCGCCGCCGGGCAGGTGTCGGCGGAAACGTCCCGACAGAGTGTGGTGAGTGCCCGCAACGCGCTCAACTCCGCGTCCTCGGATCGGCCGCACGCCATCGACCAGCAGCTGGCGCTTGTCAGCGCTGCAGAAGCCTTGGTTCGCTCAGCCCAGAAAGACGTCGACGACGGCACGCTGACAGCACCGGCCGTCGGCGTCATCTCGGCAATCAACGGCGTGGTCGGCGAATACCTATCCCCGAGCAGCGGGACCACGGCACTGGCACCCGGAAGCCGCGCTGCGATCCCCGGTTCAGCCTCCGCCGGGGGTCCGGCAGTGACTGGCGCGACGGCGCCCCGACCCGGTGGTACCCAGTTCCTCGTGTTGTCGAGTATCAAGGGCTTCGAAGCGGTTATCCCGTTCGAGGAGTCGGACGCGGCCAAGATCGCAGCAAAGCAACGGGTGTCGGTGAGTTTCGACGCCATTCCCGGGCTGACCGAGGGCGGTACCGTGGTGTCGGTCGCGCCATCGGCGACCGCAATCGCTGGAGTGATTAGCTACTACGTGACGATTCGCCTCGATGACGCCGATCCGCGGCTGAGGGACGGTCAAACCGCGCGTGCAGAGGTGATCACCGCTGAGAGGACGAACGTGCTGAGCGTGCCCAATGGCGCTGTACGCCGGCAGGGCGACACAGATACCGTGATCGTGGTGGATCCGGACGGTCGGCAGCGGATCGTGACATTCCAGCCCGGGCTCGTCGGAGCCGACCGCACCGAAGTGTTGTCGGGGCTGTCTGAGGGGCAACGCGTGGTCGTGAGTCCCGGCAGATGACAGGCGCGGATCGGCGATCAGTCGTGCAGCGAGCGCGAGAGCGGCAGGCGGGCGAACCGGCTTGTTGGAGGAAGCCGTGACAGAGAACGCGGTGACCGAGTCACCGAGCGAACCCGACGCAACGTCTGCAGATTCGGCGTCAAGCGCCCCGGTACGCCGGCGGCCCTTGAAGCGGGCCACCAAGATCAGGTTGCTGGTCATCCTCGTCCTGGCGGCGCTGGCCGCTGCCGCGTTCCTCGCCTACTACATCTTCAACAGCAGCAATTACGTCACCACAGACAACGCCCAGATCGACGGCAACCAGATCTCGATCAACGCACCTGCAACAGGCACCCTGATCGACTGGCGCGGGCAGCAGGGCACGTCGCTGCACAAGTACGCCCCAGTCGGGAGGATCGAGATCCAGGGTGGCTACGCGCAACCTCAGATGGTGATCCGGTCGCCCGCCGACGGGACCGTCGCAGTGGACAACGGCGTTGAGGGGTCCTTCGTCACCGCAGGCACTCAATTGGCCGTCGCTTACGACAGCTCCGGTGTCTTCGTCACTGCCCGTGTGAAGGAGACTGATATCGACAAGGTGCAGGTCGGCCGCGCAGTCGACATCTCAGTCGACGCTTTCTCCAACGAGCTCCTCAACGGCCGGGTCGTCGAGGTGCAGACCGGCGCGGCCGGAGTCTTCTCGCTGTTTCCGCAATCCAACACCTCGGGCAACTTTCAAAAAGTAACCCAAGTGATCCCGGTCAAGATCACTATCGATGACCTGAAGGGCCTGCCCCTGGTGCCTGGCATGAACGTAACCGTCAAGATCCACCGCAACTGACCCTTCTTGAGCCTTTAACGCATCGCGCTTTATTTGATTGCTCGCTTCGCTCGCTACGATGTTCGCTGGGTTGCCGCCGCCTTCGTCGGATCTGGCGGAACGGAAAAGCGTTGTTCCGCCATCTCCTCCTGCAGATCGGCGGCGCGAACATCGAGAATCCGCCGCCGTCCCTCGCGAAGGAAAGAACGCCTCTGCTTGCTCCTCCTCCGGTCGGCAGTCCGCGGCATATGCTGGCGCTGTTGGGGCCCGCTTGGGTCGCGAGGTAGGTAGGTCCATGAGCACCGACACCGCGCCCGCCGCGACGACGGCTGTCCGCGACGAGGCTGCGCAACGTCTGGCTGAGCAGCCCAAGCTCCAGCCGAGCCCGCCCGAATCGGTCCCGGCGCAGCCGCTCGTAGCCTGGCGCATCCCCCTCGCCGTGTTAATCGGCGGAATGTTCATGTCCGTGCTCGACGTGAGCATCGTGAACGTCGCCATCGCGACTATCCAGTCCGACTTCGGCGGCAGCACTGCGGACGTCGCGTGGATCACTACGGCGTACAGCCTGGTTCTCGGTGTTGTCGTACCTGCAAGCGCCTGGTTGGGTGATCGGTTCGGCCTCGATCGCGTGTACATGATCGCGTTGGCGGGCTTCGCCCTGGGCTCAGCGCTTTGTGGGCTGGCCTGGAGCCTCAACAGTTTGATCGCTTTCCGTGTGATCCAGGCAATCCCCGGCGGCTTACTACCGGCAGTGACTCTGACGATGGTTTATCGGATCGTCCCGCGCCACAAGATCGGCACCGCGATGGGAATGTATGGCCTGGGCATCGTGTTCGCTCCGGCCATTGGTCCTACGCTCGGCGGTTACCTTGTCGAGTACATGAGTTGGCGTCTCGTGTTCTACATCAACGTCCCCGTCGGGATTCTGGGACTGATCGCGGCACTAGTCGCGCTGCCGAAGTTCGCTCGAGCGCCGAACCGCCCATTCGACGTCTGGGGCTTCGTCACTGTGGCCTCGGGGCTGGTGGCGTTGCTGTTGGCCTTCTCCGAGGGCCAGTCCTGGGGCTGGACGAGCTACCGTGTGCTGATCTTGATCGTCGGCGGCCTGCTGTTGCTGGCTCTATTCGTCACCATCCAGCTCGAGGTCGATCACCCGCTGCTGAATCTGCGCGTGTTTCACAGTGTCGCGTACAGCACATCGCTGATCGTGATGAGCGTCGTGATGACCGGTATGTTCGCCACGCTGTTCTACATACCGCTGTTCCTGCAAGCCGGACAGGGATATCCGGCCCTCAACACCGGGCTGCTGATCCTGCCGCAGGCCCTGGTGATGGCTTTCCTCATGCCTATCAGCGGTCGTCTTTACGACAGGATCGGCCCGCGCTGGCTTGTTGTGTCCGGACTTCTGGTGGCCGCGTTCGGCAGCTATCTCCTTGCCGGAATCAATCCCGACATGACGCGTGAAGAGGTCGTTTTGTGGACCTGCATCCGCGCCGCCGGGGTCGGCATGGCGATGATGTCGATCATGACCGGCGGTCTCGCCTCACTCAGCCCCGATCTGACCAATAGCGGTAGCGCGATCAACACCGTCGTGCAGCGGGTCAGCGCGGCTCTCGGACTCGCTGCCCTGACGGCCATGGCGACCGCTCAGCAAGCACAGCTTGCGCAGGGCCGGGCAGAGCTGCTGGAAGGTACGAACAGCCAGGCGGCGCACCTACACATCCTCCAGCTGTTCGGGCTGTACCGGCGCACCCAGGTATCGGTGCTGGCCAACTCATATGCCAACTTGTTCCTGTTGACTGCGGCGGTCACCGCTATCGCTGCGGTAGGCGCGTTGTTCCTTCGCTCTGGTCCGGCTCAGCACACGGGTTCAGAGCCGGCGAGTATGGCAGTGGAGTAGTCGAGCTTGCTCGAGTTATCAGCCCGGGGGGTACCGCTCACTAGCGAATGGTGAGTGTCTTGAGCGCATCTTGAAACGGGCCGGGTTAATCACCCCGGAGCCGAAGAAGAAACCCAAATCGGCAGGGATCCCGGTGGCGGTCTCGCCCACCTCGACCCCGCCGGCTGACCGCGGGACCGCCGTCGACAAGGGCTGGCCGCCGGCACGGCGGTCGGCTGAACTGCAGCCGACGGGCGGACGCCGCGGGGGCGGGCCGAACCGGGTCGACGACCACCCAGGACCGGTGCGCTCCGCGACCCGGCAGGCACTACGATGCAAGCGCCATGGGCGAGCTTCCAACCGGGACCGTCACGTTCCTGTTCACCGATATCGAGGGGTCCACACGACTCCTCCAGGCGCTCGGCCTCGAAGCGTATCGCTGCGCCCAGGACCGGCAGGCCGAGATCCTCCGTCGGGCGATCACGGGCGGCGGCGGAACCGAGGTCCGCACGGAGGGAGACGCCTTCTTCGCCGTCTTCCCCACCGCGACGGGAGCCCTGGCTGCTGCCGTGGCCGCCCAGCGTGAGCTGGCCGCCGCGTCCTGGCCACTGGGCTTCCCTCTCCGAGTACGGATGGGCCTGCACACGGGCGAGGGCCGGCATGGCGGTGACGACTACCTGGGGATCGACGTCAACCGGGCCGCCCGCATCGCGGCGGCGGGCCACGGCGGCCAGGTGCTGGTGTCCGACACCACTCGGGGCCTGGTGGAGCATGACCTCCCGGAGGGCGTGGCCCTGCGGGATCTGGGGCGGCACCGGCTGAAGGACATTGAGCATCCCGAGCACCTCAACGACCTGACGATCGGCGGGCTGCCGGCCGATTTCCCGCCGCTGAGGTCGCTCCGCTGGCTTCGGACGAACCTCCCGGCGCAGCGCAGCTCGTTCGTGGGACGGGAGCGCGAGCTCGCCGAGCTCCGCGAGCTCCTCACCCGAGCCCGGCTGCTCACCCTCACGGGCGCCGGCGGCGCGGGCAAGACCCGCCTGGCACTCCGGCTCGCCGCCGACCAGCTCGACCGGTTCGACGATGGTGTGCTCCTGGTCGACCTCAGCACGGTCACGGACCCGGCCGTCGTGCCGTCGACGATCGCGAGCGTCGTCGGCGTGCGGAAGGATCCGACCGAAGACCTCTTGGACACGCTGGCCCGCCACCTCGCCGACCGGGAGCTCCTGCTGGTCGTCGACAACCTGGAGCAGGTCCTCGACGCCGCGCCGGCGCTGGGCCGGCTCCTGGACGCCGCGTCCCGCCTGTCGATCCTGGCCACGAGCCGGGTGCCGCTCCACCTGTCGGGGGAGCAGGAGTACCCGGTCGAGCCCCTGTCCCTGCCCGATCCGGGTGGGGACCGTGACCTGGACGCCCTGATGCTGTGCGAGTCGGTGCTGCTGTTCGTGGAACGGGCCAGAGCGGTCGCCCCACGGTTCCTCCTCGACGGGGACAACGCCGCCGAGATCGCCGAGATCGTCCGCCGCGTGGACGGGCTCCCCCTGGCCATCGAGCTGGCCGCAGGTCACGTCAAGCTGCTCAGCCCCCAGGCGCTTCTGCGCCGGCTCGAACGGCGCCTGCCGCTGCTGACCGGTGGCCCGCGCGACGCTCCGAGCCGGCAGCAGACGTTGCGTGCCACGATCCAGTGGAGCCACGCGCTCCTCGACGCGGAGCAGCAGCGGCTGTTCGCCAGGCTGGCGGTGTTCCGCGGCGGCTGCACCCTCGGGTTCGCCGAGGCGGTCTGCGCGCCTGGACTGGGCGTGCCGGTGCTCGAGGGGCTCGGTTCGCTGCTGGACAAGAGCCTCCTCCGCCAGGAGGAGGCCCCGGACCGCGAGACACGGTTCCGGATGCTGGAGACGGTCCTCGAGTACGCCGCCGAGCGCCTGGCCGCATCCGGGGAGCTCGAGGAGCTTCGCCGGCGACACGCCGAGCAGGTGCGCGACCTGGCGGAGCAGGCGGAACCCCAGCTCATGGGGGCGGACCAGGTGACATGGATGGAACGGCTCGAGGCCGAGCATGACAACGTGCGGGCCTCCCTGGACTGGGCGGAGGAAGGTGGGGACGTGGCCACCGCCCTGCGCACCGCCGCGGCCTTCTGGCGGTTCTGGCTGGACCGCGCCCATCTCACCGAGGCCCGAGCACGGTTGGAGCGCCTCGTGGCGCTTCCGGGGGCGGAGGCGCGCACCTCCATGCGGGCCCGGGCGCTCGGTGCGCTCGGTGGCATCGCGTACTGGCAGCACGACTACGAGGCGGCCCGGGGACTGTACGAGGAGGCCGTCGACATCGCCCGAGCGACCGGCGAGCCGAGTTCCCTGGCGCGCGCCCTGTTCGACCTGTCGTTCGTGCTGATGGTGACGGGCCGGGACCTCGACGGTGCCGAGCGGCTGCTCGACGAGGCGCTTGCACAGGCTCCCAACGACGACCGGATCCTCCGGGCCCAGATCTGGCGGGGCCTCGGCTACCTGCGACAGCGCCGCGGGGACCCCGCCGGCGGCATTGCGCCGCACGAGCACGCCCTTGCGCTGCACCGCGAGGCCGGTGACCGCGATGCCGCCGCCGAGGACCTCGGCAACCTGGCGAGCATCAGGCTCCTGATCGGGGACCCCGAGCCCGCGTGGGAGCTCCTCCGGGAGGCGGTCTCGCTCCTGGCGGAGCTCGGCAGCCGGATGCGCCACGGGACGATGCCGGCCCGACGCTCGCGGCCGCTGTACACGGCACTCCTCTGCCGGACCGTCCTGGCCAGCCACGACGGGGACCACCTGCGCGCGGCCCGCCTGCTGGGTGTATGGGCCCGCGGCAGGGACGAGGGCGGCGGGATCCCTCCGTCCTTCGCCTACGCGGCGTTCGGCGATCTCGAGGCCACCGTGCGGGCGGCGCTGGGCGAGGGCGTGTACGAGCGGGCTCGTGCCGAGGGCTACGCGATGAGCGTGGACCAGGCCTGGGCCAGCGCGCTCGCCGACGAGGCGTCGCCGGCGCCATGACCGCCGCCGGCTGCAGGCGGTCACCCGTGAGGTGTACGAGCCGCGCGGTCGCGGTTGGTGTGTCGCCACTCAGGTCATCGGCCGCCTCAATCATCACAGTGATCGGGCGGGGTCAGCTGGCCCCTGGCTGGTCGGGCCAGTCT
>Ga0307286_10000148_pt1 | contig 18254 bp, 11 predicted proteins | sample ER_DNA_140_FD_194478 | JGI IMG/M metagenome (GOLD analysis project Ga0307286, IMG submission 194478) | Bulk soil microbial communities from the East River watershed near Crested Butte, Colorado, United States - ER_DNA_140 | ecosystem: Environmental > Terrestrial > Soil > Floodplain | place... | reverse complement strand
CGTCACCAGCTGGTCGAGGACATGACTCGAGAGCTGCAAGCCGTCGCTGACGCATCGACATAGCCAGCCTGCATTCGCCCTCAGCCGTCCCGAAACCGGTCGGCTGCCACACCGAATTGCCGATTTGCCTGTTGCTGGTGACCAGTTGCCGCTTCCTAGCCCGTGACCGGGTGGTTGGAGTGGAAAAGGTTCTCGGGGTCGTAGCGCTGCTTGACCTCGCGTAGCCGATCGAGGATTTCCGGCGGGAAGATTTGGGTGATGTCAAAGCTGTACTCAACGAAGTTGAAGTAGCTGCCGGCGTCATAGGGCTCGAGCGCCGCCTTGTAGGCGCCGAGCCAGGCGCGGTTCGGCGCCATTGCCTCAGACGCCGGGACGAAGCCGACCGCGAAAGTGATGAAAGAGCCCGGCAGAGTGGCGAGCGCTCCGGCGTCCTGTGGTGCCCGTGACAAAGCGCCCCCACCGTGGCGTAGTTCGACCGAGGCCAGTTGCGAGCCCGAGCCTGGCCCAACAGCCTTGACGAGCGAGTCGATTGCTGACGCCGGCAGTTCGTGAGTCAGCAGCGACTCGCTGATGTAGGGCACCGGCGTAGGCGGGTCCATGTGCAGCTCGGCGATGCCAGCCGGCGGCTGGGCCTGGATCGTATCCATGCCGGCGCTGCCCAGCTTGCGCAGCGGCGCCACCAGCTCGTCGCCGTCTGAGACATCGCCACAGTAGATCACCTCGAGCACGGCGAATGACTTGCCGCGGAGCGGCTCGGGCATCTCAGGAATCGGTGGGAAGTTCATCAGCCGACCGACCGACGTCATTTCCTCGGGCATTCCGCTGGTCCACTCGCGCCAGCCCTGCAGAACCTCGCTCGCCTGCTCTGCAGGGAACAACAGGGCGCCCGCGAAGATCTCAGGCAACGCCAGCAGATCGAACTCGAGCGCAGTGACGACACCGAAGCTGCCGCCGCCGCCGCGCAGCGCCCAAAACAGATCGGGCTCATTGTCGGCATCGACCCGGATCTGCTCACCACCGGCGGTGACCAGCTCGATCGCCGTCACACGGTTACAGGCGAGCCCGTGTTTGCGATGGTAGAAGCTGACTCCACCGCCCAGCGTGTAGCCCGCGATGCCGACATTTGGAGCCGAACCGTGGAGGGCCGCGAGACCCAACTCGGACGCCCTAGGCAAGAGATCACCCCAAAGCGCGCCAGCACCAACCCGCGCGGTGCCTGCATCAGCATCAATCTGTACCTCACCAAGCCCATCCGTGCGTAACAGCACGGTGTTGGCGAGCGAGCCGAGTGGCTCCGCGTTGTGCCCTGTGCGCTGCGCGGCAACCCGTTTCCCGTCGGCGGCTGCGGATCGAACAACGGCACTGACGTCATCGGCGCTACGAGGCAGCGCAATGCCGGCCGGCTGCTGGTCGACCAGAATGTTGAAAGCTCCGCGCGCGACGTTCCAGTTAGCATCCTGAGCGGTCAGAAGTGTTGCGGTCATGTCTGCTCCCTAGCCGAGCGAAGAAAGATGTGGCCGGATTATATTTTGTCTCGGCCTAATCTGACCTTCACAAAAGTGCTTCCTCAGAGTCAGTCGAGATCAGATATCCGGTGCGGCGTCGATGCCAGCCTCTTTACGCTGCTCGGGCGTAATCGGCGCCGGAGCGTCGGTCAGCGGATCGACTCCGCCACCTGACTTCGGAAAAGCGATCACCTCCCGGATGGAGTCAGTTCCTGACAAGAGGGCGCAAATCCGGTCCCAGCCGAAGGCGATCCCGCCGTGTGGCGGCGGGCCGTAGTTGAAGGCGTCAAGGAGGAAGCCGAACTTCTCTTGCGCCTCTTCCTTTGGCAGCCCCATGACGGCAAACACCCGCTCTTGAATGTCCCGCCGGTGGATACGAATCGAGCCACCGCAGATCTCGTTGCCGTTGCAGACGAAGTCATAGGCGTACGCGAGTGCAGCGCCGGGATCGATGTCGAACGTCTCCAGGTCCTGTGGAGCGGTGAAGGCATGGTGTAACGCAGTCCAGGCGCCTGCTCCGACGGTGACATCACCTGTTGCCACGGCTACGCTCGCCGACTCGAACAGCGGCGGATCGACCACCCAGCAAAAGGCCCAGGCATGCTCGTCGATGAGCCCAAGGCGCCGACCGATTTCCAGCCGGGTGGCGCCAAGCAGCGACTGCGCCAAGCCACGCGAGCCGGCCGCGAAGAAGATGCAGTCTCCCGGCGCAGCACCACCCGCAGCAACCAGCCCATCCTGCTCCGACTCCGAGAGGTTCTTGGCCACCGGTCCGCCAAGCTCACCGTCCTCGCCCACCAACACGTACGCGAGGCCACGGTGCCCCCGTTGTCGTGCGAACTCCTGCCACGCGTCCAGCTGCCGACGCGGCTGGCTGGCGCCACCAGGCATCACGACCGCACCGACATACTCGGCCTGAAACACCCGGAAAGGCGTTGCAGCGAAGTAGCTCGTCAGCTCGACGATCTCGTGGCCGAACCGCAGGTCGGGCTTGTCGCTACCGAAGCGGTTCATCGCATCCGCGTACGTGAGGCGCTGCACCGGAGTCGCGACCTCGACGCCGATCAGTCGCCAAATGGCCGTGATCAGTGCCTCGGTGAGCTCGATGACATCGTCTTGGTCGACGAAGCTCATCTCGATGTCGAGTTGGGTGAATTCGGGCTGCCGATCGGCCCTGAAGTCCTCGTCGCGATAACAGCGAGCGATTTGGTAGTAGCGCTCCATCCCAGCCACCATCAACAGCTGCTTGAACAGTTGGGGGCTCTGCGGCAGCGCGTACCAAGAGCCAGGCTTGAGTCGCGCGGGTACTAGGAAGTCACGCGCGCCCTCCGGTGTGGAACGCGTCAAGGTCGGCGTCTCGATCTCGACGAAGCCACGCTCGGCGAGCAGCGTACGGGCCACCCGATTGACCTCGCTGCGTAACCGGATCGCTGCAGCGGGGCCCGGCCGCCGCAAATCGAGGTAGCGATATTTGAGCCTGGTCTCCTCACCCACACTGACGCGCTCGTCGATCTGGAAGGGCGTTGGCGCGGACGGACTCAGCACTTCTAGTTCCGCGGCGACAACTTCGACTTCGCCGGTGGGAAGGTCGGGATTGGCATTGCCAACAGGCCGCGGCTCGACCACACCGGTGACCTGGATGCAGTACTCGTTGCGTAGATCATGAGCACCGGATGCGGCCAGGGTCTCGTCCCGAACCACCACCTGTACGACACCGGATGCATCTCGAAGATCAAGAAACGCAACTCCACCATGATCCCGTCGACGCGCCACCCACCCGGCTAGGGTCACCGGGGTTCCAGCGTGGTCGGCACGAAGGGTGCCGGCGGCGTGGGTACGCATCACGGGGCTGGTCTCCTTATCCCTTGCGGCAACTCGTATGCCTTCCGGCAGCAACACCCGATCCTACGGTGAGGCCGCCTTCCTTCCCTACCGTTTTTGCGGCAGCAGCCCCCTCGCACTCGCATCGTGATCGTCAGTGGTTGGTGGCAGAGTCGGATGCATGCTGAAGCGGCTGCGCGTCAGACCAGAGTGGCAGTTCTTCGCCGCACTGCCGAAGGCCGACCCGCTGCTCGCAGTGGCCTGGTGGGCACTACTGGCGGTCAGCGGAGTCATGCCTGCGGTGTTTGCCGTCGCCATCGGTGTCACGGTAGGCGCGGTTCAGCAAGACGGTCCGGTCGGCGCTCCGCTAGCGCTCACTGGCGCGGTCTTTGTGATCATGTTGGCCGCGACGCCCATCTTGACTGCAGTCAGCATGAACCTCGGCAACCGGCTCTCTGCTTTGCTCAACGAGAGACTGATTCGCGCCTGCGTTGAGCCGCCCGGAATCGGGCACTTGGAGGATCCTGACCTGATCGATGACCTGACAACTGCCCGTGAGTTCGATCGCGGCATGACTGGCCCGCCGATGTACCTCAATGTGGACTTCATTGCGAGCAGTCTGGTGAATGTGGTCAGTGGCGTGGCCTCCGCCGTCGTCCTCACTGGATTCACGTGGTGGGCGCCGCTGGCCCTGGTGGTGGCCTGGGGATCGACGCACTGGCTGCTCCGAGAAAGTGGCGTGTGGAAGGACCGCAACACTCCAGAAGTACGGTCAGCGCAGCGCCACGCAGACTATGCCTATCGGCTCGCCGTCGACCCCCAGCCTGCCAAGGAGCTGCGCCTCTTCGGCTTGGCTGGTTGGACCGTCGAGCGCTTCATCGCTCGTCGCAACCGGCTATTCGAGCTGCAGTACCGCGCCACCAGACTGCGGGAGAAATCCATCGTCTGGTGCTTGATCCTGGTCATCGCGGCCAATGCCGCGGTCTTCGGGGCTCTCGGCGTTGCAGCCACCACAGGGGGTTTACCGCTCGACCGCCTCGTGGTGTACGCCCAAGTCGCGCTCGGCGTCAGCCTCATTGCGTTCGGCGGCCTCAACTGGGCGCTGGACGGAGCGGCGGCCCCGGTTGCGGCCGTCGGCCGGTTGGGACCAGCCATGGCCCCGCTCGGCAGCCTTGCTGTTGGGCACCAGCCAGCGGCAGATGCGCCGCGCAACGAAATCGCATTCCGTAACATCTCGTTCGGCTATCCCGGCAGCGACCAGGCGGTCCTTGCCGGACTCGACCTCACGGTGCCGGCGGGCACCTCACTGGCCATCGTCGGTCAGAACGGCGCGGGCAAGACGACGCTCGCCAAGCTGCTGTGCCGGCTCTACGATCCGACCGCCGGCTCGATCATGGTAGACGGGGTCGACCTACGCGACATCGAGCTGGCCAGTTGGCGGAGCCGCGTCGCCGCAGTCTTTCAAGATTTTGTTCGCTTCGAGCTATCCCTGCGCGAGAACGTCGACCCGGCACGAGAGGCCAGCGACGACGAAATCCGCGCTGCCTTGGCCGACGCGGGCGCCTTACACCTAGCGGAACTGGATACCCCACTGGCTAAGGGCTACGCCGGCGGCACCGACCTGTCCGGCGGTCAGTGGCAGCGAGTCGCGCTTGCCCGGGCTTTGTGCGCTGTGCGGCGCGGAGCAGGCCTGGTGCTACTGGACGAGCCGACGGCACAGCTGGACGTGCGTGGCGAGGCTGAGGTGTTTGACAAGGTGCTGCAGGCGACTCGGCGAGTCACCACGATCTTGATCTCGCATCGGTTCTCCACCGTGCGGCATGCGGACCGGATCTGCGTCCTCGAGCACGGTCGAGTCATCGAGCTGGGTAGTCACCAGGAGCTGATGGCCCAGGGTGGTCGGTATCAGACCATGTTCGAGCTGCAAGCCAAGCGTTTCGAGGCAACTGTTGACGAGGAGGGAGCAGTGTTCGATGTCCTCTGACACGGCGCCCACCAAGCCCAGCTCTGACCCGGCGACCGAACCTCATTCCGACGACCTGCCACCAGCACTGTCCGCCATGTGGCGGCTGTGCCGGCTCGGCTACACCCACGAGCCGCGACTCGTGGTGTTTGCGGTCATCCTGACGTTGTGCCAGGCGATTCCGGACGCACTGTTCGCGTTGTGGCTGAAGGTGTTGGCCGATGCGGTGGAAGCGTCCAACTCCCGACTGGTTTTCGCCATGGTGGCTGCCATGGCTGTCTCGGTGACTCTGACTTGGCTGCTGCAGGTACTCAGCACTCGGATGACCCGCCGCTTTCGTGACCGGGTCACGATCGCGCTGGAAACCCACGTCGCCACTCTGCAAGCGTCGGTGCCGGGACTGGAGCTTCAGGAACGACCGGACTATCTGGACCGGCTCGCTGTGCTTCGAAATCAAGTCTTCGTGCTCGATCACATGTACATGTCGGTGTTGAACACCATCGGGTGGATCGTCCGCGTGACGCTCACCATTGTTTTGTTGAGCAGCATCAGCCCGCTACTCGTGCTGTTGGTTGTGTTCGCCATCCCGACCGCGGTCAGCTCGGCCTGGCGACCGGCGGTTGAGCGCAAGGTGGAGGAACGCTACGCCCAGCACAGCCGCCTCGCGGAGCACTTCTTCACCACGGCCACCAGCGCCGCTGCAGGCAAGGAGGTGCGTGTGGTCGGCATCGGTCCTGAGCTGGTTGACCGCCGGAGGATTGAATGGCAGCGCTGGTTTCGCCCAGTTGCACGCGCGCGCTGGCGAACAGCTATCTCGCACGCCGCGGCCTGGGCGATCTTCGGGCTGGGCTACATCGGCGCAGTCGTGTTTGTCGTCACCGGACCGGACGCCTCAGTCGGCAATGTGTTGCTGATCCTTGCTGCTGGCGCGCGGCTATCTTCCTATGTCGGCGGCACCATGGGCGAGATCGGCTTCTTACGCGGCATCTGGCTGGACGGCTCGCGACGGCTCGTGTGGTTGGAAAGGTACGCGGCAGCCCTGAACGCGCAAGCCAACGTTGCGGTACCGGCGCGGTTGGTCGATGGCATCCACCTTGAGAACGTGTCATTTCGTTATCCCGGCAGCGATCGCCTGGCTGTTGAAAACATCAGCCTGCAGCTGCCACCGGGCAGCGTGGTTGCAGTCGTCGGCGAGAACGGTGCCGGCAAGTCCACTCTCGTGAAGCTGCTCGCCAAGATGTACGAGCCGACTGCCGGCCGTATCACCATCGACGGTCGGCCACTCGATCGGATGCCGTCCGAGGCTTGGCAGCAACGGTTGACAGGCGCCTTCCAAGATTTCTTCCGCTTCGAGTTCAGCGCTCAACACAGCGTGGGACTCGGCGACCTACCGCGGCTGGACGATGCACCTGCCGTGACAACCGCAGTGAGTCGGGCAGGTGCAGTCGATGTGATCGAGCGACTGCCTGAGGGCCTGAGCAGCCAGCTTGGGCCGACATGGCCGGGTGGCCAGGAACTGAGTTTCGGCCAATGGCAGAAGGTGGCTTTGTCCCGCGGCTATATGCGCGCCGCACCCTTGCTGATGGTGCTCGACGAGCCGACCGCCGCGTTGGACGCCGAAACCGAACATGAGCTGTTCGAGCGCTACGCGAACGCCGCGCGGAGCAACGCCGCCGGCGGAATCACGATCTTGGTATCGCACCGATTCAGCACCGTGCGGATGGCCGATCTCATCGTTGTGCTGGATGGCTCGCGGCTTGTTGAGGTCGGCAGTCACGAGGAGTTGATGCGTCACGAAGGCAGTTACGCGGAGCTCTACCGGATCCAGGCCGCCGCGTACCACTGACCAACAGTGCGCCCGCAATCTTGTCTTCTACCTGAACGCCATCAAGACTTAGGAAGATGACGAGGCTTACGCTGCGCCTGGTCGTCCTGCTGGCAGCCGTGCTGCTGGGCACCTGCGCGGCGATCGTCGACACGACGAAAGCCTTCGCCTGCAGCTGTGCTGGAATTTCCACCAATCGCGCACTGCGGGAAGCCGATGCCGTCTTTCGCGGCACAGTCGTCAGCAAGGAAGTCGTCGGACGTGGCGATACCGCTCGCACCGACATTCGCTTCGCGGTCGATCGGGTGTACAAGGGCGCGGTTTTCAGTGAACAAGTTGTGGCGTCCAGACATGACGAGAACGCCTGTGGTCTGGATCCAGACGTCGGCAGCACCTGGGTGATCTTCGCAATCGAGGGAATCGAGGGCGAAGGCGACCGGGCCGTCAACCGACTCATCACCACGTTGTGCAGTGGCAACCTGCCAACCGGCATCGCGCCTGCGGTGCTTGGGAATCCCCGGCCGCCGCTCAATGGAGTATCCGATCGGGAGGAGAGATCCACCAATACCGACCGAATCGTGACTCGCGGCCTCGCGTACGCAGGCATCGGCGCGCTCTGCATCGGCGCACTCGCCTTCGTTGGCCTTGGCGTGCTCTGGCGGCCCGGCCGCCGATGACGATCAGGCCGCCGCGCGGATTTCAGGGACGAAATGCCGAACCGGCTCCGTCCAGCGCGCCCTCCGTGACGGGCAAAGCTCCCCGACGCACAGCCTTGACCAATGTGGTGTGATCGGCTTCGGTCTGGTCTGCGTACGCTCTGGCGAACTGTGCCAACGCCTTGTCCAACTTGTCCCCACCTCCGGCGTATCCCGCGATCATGGACGCCCCGCTGGTGCGGGCATGCCCCTTGGCCAGCAGGTGACCAACGATTCCCGCGTAGTCGGTCAACGCGGCGGCGTCGATCGCGTCGAGTGGGATGGTGCCCTTCATATTCCGGAACTGCCGTACGTAGTACTGCAGGTCGCCGATCGTTGTCCAGCCCAGCAACGGGTCACTAACGGTCTGCAGCGCCTGCTGGTATTCCACGACTCGCTGCCCCTGATGCGCGTGCCACGCAGAGTCGCCGTGCACGTAGCGCGCCAAAACCGAGCGACGCGCCTGCTTGAGCTGCAAGAAGATCACGTCATCTGGCGTGCTTCCCTCGAGCAGCGCCACGTAAGCACGCAAGCCAACGCTGCCAACGCCGACGACCTTGTGGGCAACGTCCACGAGGGTGTAGCCACCAACTACACGCCGCCAGTGTGGCGCCAGCGTGTCCAAGTAGTCGTCCAGCGATGCTGCGACCGCCTCATAGTCCTGTTCACTCAGCCGCGTGATCAACGGCGGATCCTCGATGATGTGCCGTTGATCACCCCGCTCGACGGTAAAGCGGGGAAGCGCCCGATCGCTGGTACGGGAGCGGGCGCGCTTTGCCGATCGCTCGATTTCGTCGCGTAGTGACTTCTCGGTAGCCGTCTCATGCAGCCGGCCGACGTCCAAGCGGTTGTAACTACGCATCAGCAACGGCTGATCGGCCAGGAATCGGAGTTCAGCGCGGTATGCCGCGACGCAGGCCAGGACCGACGCGCGACATTGGTCCTCCGACGCTCCGTTTTCTCGCCCCGCCACCCAGATGCTCGCGACCAACCTGCGCAAGTCCCACTCCCAGCTGCCGGGATGGGCCTCGTCGAAATCATTCAGGTCGATCACCAATTCGCCCTCGGGCGAGGCATAGAAGCCGAAATTGCCGAGGTGCGAATCTCCGCAGACAACCGGATTGATCCCCGTCGCCGGAAGTCCCGCGACGTCCTCCGCCATCACGATCGCGGTGCCGCGCAAGAACCCGTACGGCGAGCTGATCATCCGCGCAACGCGCACCGGAATCAGCCAGTCGAGCCGGCCTTCATGGGATTGATTGATCAAATCCACCGGGTCAGGACGGTCATCCGCAGGCCGCCAGCTACCCAGGCTCTTGCGTGGCACCTCACGACGGAGGGCCCGACCGATCGCATATCGCTCCGCGCGGGAGCTGGGACGCCTCCGGACCGAGGTATAGACATTGCTGTCCGCCGAGGCCAAAACGGTATGGCCGGGCGAGCGCACGGTCACGATCTCCTCCTCGCCTCAACGTCAACCTCACATTATCGGGCTCGGCCCTGTCTCTGCGAGCGTCGAGCGCGAGCCGAGAGACGAGGTCCCTGCGACGACGGGACAGCTACCCAGGGCGCCGCGCGAGCATATGGTCAGCTGGTGATCGTCAGCTCTAGTTCCTTACCCAGGAACGTTGCCAGATCGGCGGCCGCGGCTTCCAAAATGTCGCGAGATCTTGACAGCACACCGGCGCTCACAGTCACCTCCATGATCATTTTGCGACCCCGCAGAGTACGCCGCCAGAGACCGACGTTGGTCTCGGAGATGATCACGCAACCGACGAACAGGTCCTCACCTGGTTGATGTGGATGTCCGGCCGACTGCGGAAAGTTGATCACCGGGTAACTCAACGTCACCTCGTCGTAGAGCGGCATCAGTAGTGCGCCCGGCACCGGGCCCGGCGGAGGTGCGGCGGGGTCGAACCACAGCTCCTCCCCCTCGACTGACATGCAGCCCAGCTGGTCCTTGATGACATTGAGAGCGTCTCTGCACTGGCCGACGGTCAGCGAGGACCAGCGCGCCAAGTCTTGGATACTGGCCGGGCCATGACCGAGGAAAAACCTCGCCGCGAGCTCTGGGATGTCGCCCTTTCCTGCGCTGCTCGCGCATCGCGCTTGGAATCCGCCGCCGTCGTCGTCGCTCGCAGAGGAAAGAACGCCTCCGCTTGCTCCTCCTCCGTGCGGCGGCGCGCGATTTGCCGACGCTCGCAGCGCGTCCGCCGTGCGAGGCACTCGTTCGTCGAGTAACGCATAGGTCTGTTGAGCACCACGTATCGGACCACTGCAGATCACGCCCGCGAGCTCGGCGTTCATCACGATGTACGCCAAACCGGTGCCCTGACTGGCTAACCCTCGATCGGCCAGCGCTTTCCCCAGCTCGACCCGGGTCCGATGCCGGCCACCCTCCAGCTCCTCGATGATGATCGCGAGACCCCGTTCGAGGGTCGCCGGGTCCAGGCCGTGCTGACGATAAATCGTCTGGTTGAGCCTCTGCACCCGCGGCGCGGTGACCTGCAGGATCCAGCGGATGTCCTCCGCGGCTACGAAGTGCCAGGTCGGACGCAGGATGTGCGTTCGGAGGAAGGAGCCGCTGTCAAACTCAGCCTGGACATCGGCCACCGTGAGACCAGAGGTCCGCATGCCAAGGGACCACAGTGCATGTCCGTACTCCTGCGACTGGACGCACCCAAGGACGCGAACAACCTCTGCCGCTGTCGACGGCGCGTCGCCGGTCAACCGTTGGGTCGCCAGGCGGCGGCGAAGCACTTCGCGCCAGACCTGGGCTCGGTCTGTCGAGGCCCAGCGCGGACGCCCGTCGACGAGCTCGAGGGGCGTGAAACGTCTGGTCTCAGTCACGATGTCGGGACCCTAGCCGACGCCTGCGACACAGTCGCGATCGGCGTTCCATCAGCACAAATTCCGACTCACGGCGCGTCTTTGCCGTTTCAGGCACACGTGGACTTTTTCTCGCCTAAACTCCCCAGGGCAGGTTCCACCCAGACGCGAGGATGCCCCCCTGTATGCCTCAAATCCTGATTCGGTCACATAAGAACCCGTTTACTGTTGCCGACGCCGACACGACGTATCGGCAGAATCTCATCGGCAATAACACCGGCAACCTGGTCTTCAGTCAGGCTGTGTATCGGCTGCTGTCCACTGCCAACAACGATCTGGAGACCTCAGGGCTCGCAAAGAGCCATCCGAGAGTCATCAACTCACGCTTCGACCATGTCGTGATCCCGCTGGCCAACGCGTTTCGGCCCACCTACATCGAGACCCTCGATACGCTGAGCACCCTGATTGAGCAGCTGACCGTCCCGGTGACCGTGCTAGGAGTCGGAGAACAGGCGTCGCTGACCGGGGTCTACAAGGGCGCCGACAGTGTCAAGCCAGCGACCACTCGATTCGTCCGTGCTGTGTTGGACCACTCGCCGTCCATCGGCGTTCGCGGCGAGCGCACCCGTGACTATCTGAACTCGCTTGGCTTCGGCGACGAGCACGTCAAGGTCATCGGCTGCCCGTCGATGTTCATGTACGGGCCTGAGCTCAACGTCGAGAAGAAGGTGGAGTCGCTTAGCGTCGACTCCGCGATCGCCCTGAACGTGTCCCCATATGTACCCCAGATGGGTCCACTCTCCATGTACGCCGCAGAGCACTTTCCGAACCTGGTGTACATGGCTCAGAACATCCAAACTCTCGAGTTGATGCTGTACGGCAGCTACCCCAAGGGCAAGCGGATGACTGCCGTTGCCGCCAAGGGAGCGCCGATCACCCTCGACCATCCGCTGATTCGCTCCGACCGCGTACGGTTCTTCCTGGATCCGAAGACCTGGTTCGATCACCTGGCTCAGTACGACTTCTCATTCGGCACCCGGATTCACGGCAACATCGCCGCGCTGCTCGCTGGTACACCGGCACTGTTGCTTGCCCATGACTCGCGCACGCTCGAGCTCGCCGAGTACCACGAGATCCCGCACCGCACGATCAGCAGCATCGAGGACGACGCCGACGCCATCGCGCTGTATGCCGAATGCGACTGGAACAGGCTGAACAAGGCGCATCCGGATCGCTGGGACACCTTTGCGACGTTCCTGAACGACCACAACCTGACTCACGCCTACAACGACGGCGAGGACGCTAGTGCCTTCGACGAACGGCTCGCGGCGACGGAGTTTCCGGCTCCAGTGCGCACTCTGATGGGTTTCTCACCGGAGGAGCTGTACGAGATGCGGCGCACCGTGACCGATCTCGGCAGAGAGCTGCACGTCGCGTACAACGACCTCAACAAGGGACCCAGATCACGCAAGTTCCATCACCGAGCATGGAACCGGATTGATCGGGCCGTCCGCAGCCTCAGCATGATGGCGTGAGGCTAAGCACTTTCGGCTTCAGATCTTCAGCACTCGGCATCCACGTCGATGGGTCGGCCGAGACCTGCTCGCCGCTCCGGATGTCTTTGACTTCCCCGCCGACGGTGCCGCCGAACCACACGAAGGGGATGCTGCGGCGGTCGGCGTAGCGAATCTGACGGCCGAATTTCTCCGCACGCGGCGCGACCTCTGTTGGGATCCCCCGGCTCCGCAGCTGCTCGGCGACGTCGATTGCCGTGGCGCGCGTTTCCTCGCTGTCGACGGCGACGAGCACCGCGGTTGGCACTGGCCGTGACGCTCGTAGCATCCCCTTGGCCAGCAGCGGAGCCAGTAGCCGGGTCACACCGATCGACAGCCCGACACCGGGATAGCTGGTCCGGCCATCGCTGGCGAGCGAGTCGTAACGGCCGCCCGAGGAGATCGACCCCCATGACTCGAACCCGACGAGCTCGGTCTCATAGACGGTGCCGGTGTAGTAATCCAAACCCCGGGCGATCTTGAGGTCGGCGATCAACCGACCAGGGACGTAGCGGCCTGCAGTGGTCACCACCTCGGCCAGCAGTTCGAGGCCCTCGGTGAGCTGGTCGTGTTCGACCCCGAGGCGGCGCACCTGATCCACGAAGGACGCGTCCGCAGAGCGGATCTGGGCCAGCTGCACGCAACCTCGCGCCTGCGCCTCGGTGATCTTGACCTCGGTGATCAACTGCTCGACCACCCGATCGGGGCCTATCTTGTCGATCTTGTCGACCTGCCTGAGGACTGCGCCGGGATCGGCAATTCCCAAGCCCAGATAGAAGCCCTGAGCCAATTTGCGATTGTTGACCCGCATCAGCACCGGTGGTAGGCCAAGATCAATGTGCAGGCGCTCGAGCGCTGCCAAGGTGACCAGCGGCAGCTCGACGTCATGATGCGGGGCCAGCTGCTCGACGTCCACAATATCGATGTCGGCTTGAGTGAACTCGCGGTAGCGCCCCTCCTGCGGCCGCTCACCTCGCCACACCTTCTGGATCTGATAACGCCGGAAGGGGAAGGCCAGCTGGTGAGCGTTCTCCAGCACGTAACGGGCGAATGGCACCGTGAGGTCGAAGTGCAGACCAAGATCAGCTGGGCCGTTCTCACCATGCAGCCGTTGCACGGTGTAGACCTCTTTGTCGATCTCGCCCTGTTTGGCCAAACGATCCAACGGCTCGACCGCGCGCGTCTCGATCGAGGCGAATCCGTACAGCTCAAAGGTCTCGCGCAGCCGGTCGAGCACGAACTGTTCGATGATCCGGGCTTCCGGTGCGTACTCCGGAAAACCGGACAACGGCTTAGGGCGATTCACGCTACTCCTTGTATCAGCCGGCCGCAGAACGACCGGAGGGCTGTCAGGCAAACCGCGGAGCTGCCGGAGGGGGCTGTTCCGCCAAGTCCTGCAAATACGGGTTGCCCACGCGCTCCCGGGCCATGGTCGTCTGCGGGCCGTGTCCGGGGAGTACCCCGACCGTGTCCGGCAACGGCAGCACCTTCGTACGCAGGCTCTTCAGCATGTCCGCCAGGTTTCCGCCTGGCAAGTCAGTTCTACCGATCGAGCCAGCGAATAGGACATCGCCACTGAAGAGCACCGAGTCGATAGCGGGACTGGCATCGTACGGCGCCTGGAACATGATCGAGCCGGGTGTATGACCAGGCGCATGGATCACCTGGAAGCTCATGCCTGCGACGGCAACTTCTGCCCCGTCGCTGAGTTCGTGCACCTGGTCCGGCTCGGTGAAGTTCGCCGGGCGTCCCGTGAGACGCTCGAGCAGCTGCCGAGTCTCCAACCCCATGGCCCGCAGCGGGTCGGTCAGCAGCACCCGATCCTGTGGATGCACCCAGCAGGCCGAGGCGTACGAGCGGCACAACGGCGTTACGGAGAACATGTGATCGAGGTGACCATGGGTGAGCATCACCGCTACCGGCTTGAGCCGGTGCTCCATGATCAACTCTGCGACACCGGCAATCGCGTCCATACCGGGATCGATGATCACGCACTCCTCGCCAAGCCCCTGGGCAACGAGGTAACAGTTGGTTTGCCACGGCCCGGCGGGAAAGGAGGCTATGAGCACACGTTCGAGACTATCGGCACAATCGGGCAGGATTGAGCTATGACCGAACGCGCTGGGCCTGAACAGACAGGCCCGGCCGCCTTTGGGCGAGTCGATTCCGACGGCACGGTGTATGTCCGTACATCGGCCGGGGAACGAGTAGTCGGCCAGGTGCCCGGGGTCCCAGCTGATGAGGCGCTGGGCTTCTTTACCCGCCGATTCGAAGCGCTGGAACTCGAGGTCTCGCTGTTGGAGCGACGTATTGCCACCGGCGCTGTTTCTCCTGACGATGCCGTCGGCTCGATCAACAAGCTGCGCCCTACGATCGCCGAGGCCCGAGCCGTAGGTGATCTGGATGGACTGCACGACCGTTTGGAGAAGCTGTCTCCGCTGATCGCTGATCAGCGGGCCGCCCGACGCGCAGAACGGGCCCGGCAGCAGGAGGAAACCCGGGCCGCGAAGGAAAAGTTCGTCCTCGAGGCCGAGCGTCTCGCCGCCGGGAACGATTGGCGGGGCGGGGTAAACCGCTTCCGCGCCCTCTTGGATGAATGGAAAGCGTTACCACGACTTGATCGGGCGACCGACGACCAGCTGTGGCACCGATTCTCCAGCGCACGCACAACCTATACACGACGCCGCAAGGCACAGTTCGCCCAGCAGAACGAGCAGCGCGAGGCCGCGCGGTTGATCAAAGAGAAGCTCGTCACCGAGGCCGAGGGGCTGGCGAGTTCCACCGACTGGGGCCCGACAACCGGTGCCTACCGTGATCTCATGGCCCGCTGGAAGGCAGCCGGGCCAGCCCCGCGCGATGTTGATGAGCTGCTGTGGAAGAGGTTCCGTGGAGCCCAGGATCGCTTCTTCATGGCCAAGCAGGCGGCGCTGTCGGAGCAGGATTCTGAACTCCGGGTGAACGCGCAAGCCAAAGAAAGGCTGCTGGCCGAGGCTGAGGCGCTGCTCCCGGTGCGTGACCCTCGTATTGCCCGCGCGTCCTATCGAGACATCCTCGACCGGTGGTCGGCTATCGGAAAAGTGCCCCGAGACGCCGTCCGGCCGCTCGAGTCCCGGCTACGTGCAGTCGATAACGCCATCAAGGCTGCCGAGGACGAGCGCTGGAAGCGCAGCAATCCGGAGGCGAGGGCGCGTGCCGAGGACACCGCCGCGAAGCTGGAGGCTCAGATTGCCGCGCTTGAGGTGCGTGCCGCGCAGGCGAAAGCCCGGGGTGATCATCGCGCCGCAAGTGAGGCAGCTGCGTCAGCCGCCACTTATCGCGAATGGCTGGCGCAAGCCCAGCGCACAGCAAGCGACTTAGGCGGCTGAGCGAGCTCCGCAACGCGGAGCAATCGAAAACCGGATCGCGCGCCGCCGTGCTGATGAGGAGAGAGCAGACACGCTTTATCGTCTGCGGCGACGACGAAGTAGGGGGCTCACCGCGCGATCCGGGCCTGCGATGTTCGCGCCGCCGATCTGCAGGAGAATCCGACGAAACGCCTCGGAGAACCGAGCTGCAACTCTGGCCACAGTCGTTTCGTCGGATTCGACGAAGACGGCGGCTCCCGGCGAACATTGCAGCGAGCGGAGCGAGCCAACAGACAGAGCGAGCGCCAGCGAGCGAAGCAATATTATTGCTGGATGCGGTAGGCCTCGTAGACCGCCGGAACACCGCGTACGGCACGGAGCACGTGGTCCAGGTGGGTTGGATCCGCGGTCTCGAAAGTGAACTTGGCGCGGCAGATGCGGTCCTTGGTAGTGGTGAGGCCTGCGGACAAGATGTTGACGTGCTGATCCGATAACGCACGGGTGATGTCCGACAGCAGCCGATTCCGGTCGAGGGCCTCGATCTGAATCGCTACCAGGAAGGAGCTCTTGGCGTTCGGCGCCCACTCCACTGGGATAAGACGTTCCGGCTCCGCCTGCAGACTGGCCGCATTGCTGCAGTCGAGTCGGTGCACCGAAATGCCCGAGCCGCGGGTCACGAAACCGAGAATGTCATCGCCCGGCACCGGCGTACAGCACTTCGCCAACTTGACCAGCAAGTCGCTCGCGCCGATGACACGGATGCCGCAGTCGATCGCTCCGCTGCTGCGCCGCCGGCGACCTGTGACGACCCGATCCTCGCTGATCTCCTCGGCGACCGTTTCGTCGCCACCCTCGACGGCGATCAGTCGATTCACCACCGATTGGGCGCCGACGGTTCCTTCGCCGACCGCGGCGTAAAGCGCAGAGACATCGGCTAGCTTGAAGAAGCCGGCCACGGCGGTGAGGTGCTCGAGCGTGAGTAGCCGCTGCAGTGGTAGGCCGCCCTTGCGCAGCTGTCGCGCCAGCAACTCCTTCCCGGTCTCGATCGACTCTTCGCGACGCTCCCGGGTGAAGTGATGCCGGATCTTGTTACGCGCTCGCGGGCTGCGAACGAAATTCATCCAGTCCCGACTGGGTCCCGCGTTCTCGGACTTGGAGGTGAAGATCTCCACCACATCGCCATTCGCGAGGACTGACTCGAGTGGCACCAGTCGACCGTTCACCCGCGCACCGATGGTCTTGTTACCCACCTCGGTATGGATGGCGTACGCGAAGTCGATCGGTGTAGAACCCTGGGGCAGGGAGATGACGTCCCCTCGAGGCGTAAATGCGTAGACCTCGTTGGTGTTGATCTCGAACCGCAGCGAGTCCAAGAACTCCCCAGGATCGGCTGTCTCCCGCTGCCAATCCAGCAGCTGCCTGACCCAGATCAGCTCGCCGGCATCGTCCGCGCCCTTGACCGGGAGGCCCGTACCCTTGCCCTCCTTGTACTTCCAGTGAGCTGCGACACCGTACTCCGCACGTCGGTGCATGTCATCAGTTCTGATCTGCAGCTCGACCGGCTTTCCTTCCGGACCGAGAACGGTGGTGTGCAAGGACTGATACATGTTGAACTTCGGCATGGCGATGTAGTCCTTGAACCGGCCCGGCAGGGGGTTCCAGCGGACATGCAGCACGCCAAGTGCCGCATAGCAGTCGCGGCTGTTCTCGACCAAGATCCGCAGACCGACCAGATCGTAGATCTCTTGGAAGTCTCGGCCGCGAACCACCATCTTCTGATAGATGGAGTAGTAATGCTTGGGACGTCCGGTGACAGTTGCTTTGATCTTGGCAGCGCGCAGGTCGCCCTGTACCTGGTCGATAACCTGCGAGAGGTATTTCTCCCGGCTCGGGGCGGCCTCGGCGACCAGCCGGACGACCTCGTCGTAAACCTTGGGAAACAACGTGCCGAAGGAAAGGTCCTCGAGCTCCCACTTGATCGTGTTCATGCCGAGCCGATGAGCGAGCGGGGCAAAGATCTCCAGGGTCTCCGAGGCAATCCGAGATTGCTTGTCCGGCCGGAGATAGTGCAACGTCCGCATGTTGTGCAGCCGATCGGCAAGCTTGATCACCAGCACTCGGATGTCCCGGCTCATCGCCACGACCATCTTGCGGATCGTTTCGGACTTGGCGGACTCCCCGTATTTGACCTTGTCTATCTTGGTGCAGCCGTCGACGAGCAGCGCAATCTCTTCGCCGAACTCGTGAGTCAGTTGGGTGAGCGTGTAGTCGGTGTCTTCAACCGTGTCGTGCAGTAGGGCCGCGCAGAGCGTCGCCTCGGTCATGCCGAGCTCGGCGAGGATGGTTGTCACCGCGAGCGGATGGGTGATGAAGGCATCCCCGCTCTTCCGCGTCTGGCCAGCGTGCAGTCGCTCGGCGGTGCGGTAGGCCCGTTCGATCAGCCCCAAGTCAGCCTTGGCGTGATTGGCGCGGATGATGCGAAAAAGCGGATCGAGTGCGGGTGTTTGAGGCCGGCTTGAGCCAAGACGTGCGATGCGCTGCCGCATCTTGACTCGCTGCTGTTCGGCGCCAGCACCGATGCGGTTTGGCAGGCTCGGATGCGGCTCGCTCGGAACGTCGGTCTCGGACTCGGGAATGATCAGGGCTCGGCGCGGCTCATGGGCGACGTGGCCTCGCGGCCGAGCCTCCTGGGCAGACGACCATGTCGCTGCCCCGTGAT
>Ga0307286_10000140_pt1 | contig 18679 bp, 13 predicted proteins | sample ER_DNA_140_FD_194478 | JGI IMG/M metagenome (GOLD analysis project Ga0307286, IMG submission 194478) | Bulk soil microbial communities from the East River watershed near Crested Butte, Colorado, United States - ER_DNA_140 | ecosystem: Environmental > Terrestrial > Soil > Floodplain | place... | reverse complement strand
CCTTGATCAACTCGGCAGGCGTCAGCGCCTGAACCGACTTGTCGATACCAAGAGCGTTCCGCATTTGATCGGTGATCACGATGGACTTCAGGGTGCGCGAAAACACCCCTCCGCCCTCAGATATCAGGCTGGTGTCGTAATCGGCCCAACTCGAGCGTGGCAGCGCGAACAGCCGCGCACGCTCCTGCCAGCTGCGCACGGTGTCCGGCTGAGGATCGATGAAGATGTGTCGATGGTCGAATGCCGCAACGAGCTTGAGGTGGTTGCTGAGCAGCATCCCATTGCCGAAGACGTCACCGCTCATGTCGCCGATGCCGACGCAGATGAAGTCAGTGCGCCGGGGATCGACCCCCATCTCGCGGAAGTGCCGGCGTACGGACTCCCACACCCCACGGGCCGTAATGCCCATGGCCTTGTGGTCATATCCGGCCGAGCCGCCAGAGGCGAACGCGTCGCCAAGCCAAAATCTCGAATCGACAGAGATCTTGTTGGCTGCGTCAGAGAAAGTGGCGGTCCCTTTGTCCGCCGCAACGACCAGGTAGGGATCATCACCGTCGTACCGAACGACATCGGCCGGCGGCACCACCGCGCCGTCCACGATGTTGTCAGTGACATCAAGCAGGCTGGACATGAAGAGCTGGTAGCACGCAAGACCCTCAGCCATCCACGCTTCGCGATCCTTCGGGTCCGGCAGCCTCTTGCAATAGAAGCCGCCCTTGGCCCCGACGGGGACGATCACGGTGTTCTTCACCATCTGGGCTTTGACTAAGCCAAGGACCTCGGTCCGGAAGTCCTCCGCACGGTCGGACCAACGCAGCCCGCCGCGCGCCACTCGGCCGAAACGCAGATGCACGCCCTCCATCCGCGGCGAGTAGACGAAGATCTCGAACTCCGGACGAGGCTCTGGCAGCTCCGGGATCTCGCGCGGCAGGAGCTTCAGGGCGATCGCGCGCCGCCCGGCGACGTAGAAGTTGGTTCGAATCACTCCTTGGATCACCGCCAGGAACGACCTCAAGATTCGATCGTGATCAAGGCTGGCCACGTCGTTGAGCGCCTTCTTGATCTTGGCGACGAGCTCGTTCGTCGCCCCCGCCCGAGCCTTGATGTCGAGACCGTACTTTGGATCGAAACGAATCCGGAAAAGCTGGATGAGCTGCCGGGTAATGTCCACGTTGCTGCTCAGTGCCTGGGCGAAATAGCTCTGGCTATAGGTGATGCCTACCTGCCGGAGGTAGCGGCCGACGGCCCGCAGCACCGTCACGTCGCGCCAGTCGAGATCGGCTCCCATCACCAGCGCGTTGAATCCATCAGGCTCACTGTCGCCGACATAGGAGGCCGAGAAAGCCTCCATGAACCGCTGCCGTGCCTGGAGTGTCCAGCGGGCACGAACGGCATCGGCACCACCTGGCACCCGCACACCGAAGTCGTAGATGAAGGCCCGATGATCCTTGCCTATTGCCAGCTCGTACGGCCGCTCGTCAATGACGTCGATGCCGAGCAGGGAGAGGTGCGGCAAGATCCTCGAGAGTGAGAGGGACGCCTCGCGTCGGAAGATCTTCAGCCGCAGATCCGCCTCGTCGTCAGCGCGATCCGGGACGTACATCGCCATCGACATGTCGTGGTTGTCTTCAAGGGCGAGCACTGCGCTCAGGTCTTTGACCGCCTGCTGTGGGGTGTAGTCCTCCTTGTAGCCCTCTGGCAGCCCACCGGCCAAGGTTGCAAGGCGATCTGCATCGTCCAGGCCAACCAGGACGTCGGCGAACTCGTCGTCCCAGGAGCGGGTCGCCAGCGTCAGCTCGCGCTCGAGGGAGCGCACATCCACCTCACCCAATGCCTCACCAATCGGCATCCGGACCACGAAGTGGAGCCGGGCGAGCACGGACTCGGTGACGCGCGCCGTGTACTCGATGGAAACTCCGCCGAGAGCACCCAGCAGGATCTCCTCCATTCGCCTGCGCACCGAGGTGGTGTAGCGGTCCCGCGGGAGATAGACGAGGCAGGAGAGATAGCGGCCGTACGGATCACGCCGGACGAACATTCGGACCTGACGGTGCTCCTTGAGATGGGCGACCTTCTCGACGATCGCGGCCAGTTCGGGCACCGGGGTCTGGAACAGCTCATCGCGTGGATAGTTTTCCAGCACGTCCATGATCGCCTTGCCGCCATGGCTGGACTCGCTGTAGCCGGAGCGCTGGATCACTGCAGCGACCTTCTGCCGCAGTACCGGTACCCGGACCACGCTTTCGGAGTACGCCGAAGACGAGAACAATCCGAGGAATCGCCGCTCACCGATGACCCGTTGCTTGTTGTCGAAGATGCGAAAGGCGATGTAGTCGAGGTAGGCCGGCCGGTGTATTCGAGATTTCTGGTTGTCCTTGGTAATGATCATCAATTCAGGTTCGACGCTGGGCAGCGGGATCGCATGGAAGGTGCCTGGCGAGTCCTGATCTGCGCGCAAGATGCCGAGACCTGTCGCTGGACGAACCTTGAAGTGGATGCCTGACTGGTCACTCAGCACGTCGTATTCGCGGTAGCCGAGGAAAGTGAAGTGATTGGCGTTCAGCCAGCTCAGCAACTCGCAGGCCAGGGCTGCCTGCTCGGCACGGCCGGCGATGAATTCGGGGTCCTTCAGCATCTCGATGGTCTCTTCGGACCTGGTGATCATTTTCTGCCAGTCCTGGACCGCATCCTCGACCAACCGCAGGACCTCGAGCAGTCCATGTTCCAGATCGGAGACCAGCAAGTCGCGACGGTCAGGGCGGGAGGGAGGAAGGATCTCCAGATGCATCCAAGACTCGGGAATGACGCTTGGATCGCGGTCGGCCTCGCTGACGCTGACAATGCCACGCAAGTTGCCCTCGACATCACGCCGAACCAGGAACTGTGGATGGAACACCTCGCGGATGCTCCATCCCTGGCGCAACACCTCCATGGTGACCGAGTCCACGAGGAAGGGCCGGTCGTCGGTCACGATCTGGACCACCGTCGCACCGCCGGCGGTCCAGCCGTCATCGGTCTGGCTCGGAGTCCGGATGGTGATGACTGCGCGAGCGGCGGGCCGGTGCATCGCTGCTCGGTAGTGACTTTCGACCAGGCCCAGCAGGTCGTCGACGCTGCGCTCGTCGACGTCGAGTGCATCGACATGCCGGAAATAGTGACTGAGGAAGATCTGGACAGCGTCCGGATCCTGACCCAGCTCGGCCGCGATCTTCGCCCCGCGAGCGGCTACCTGAGCGATCTTCTCGGTCTTCTCCTGTTCGAGCTCGACCTCGAAAGTAGTCACGTCTACCGTCCGATCATCGCCGCCGCACCCCGGTGTGCGGCTACCTCCGACATTAGCCCGACCGCCCAGCCCGCGGACACGTGTGCTTAGCCCGCCCGAGCAGCCCACGACGATCGCCACAGTGGTGACATCATGAGCGCCATGGACATCTCGAGCCACCTCGACTTTGCTGCTGCACCCGCTGAGGTGTACGCCATGATGACGGACCAGGCGTACCTCGAAGAGGTCTGCGTCGCCAGTGAATCACTGAGCTACCACGTGTCGGTGGAAGGCTCGACCACCAGGACTTCACGGACCTTGCCGGCGCCCGATTCGGCGGCGAGATTCACCGGACCTCAGCTGACCGTCAACGACGAAGTTGGCTGGGGCGACCCGGCCTCAAACGGCTCGCGGAGCGGGGCTGTGACCATGACCGTGCTCGGGCAGCCAGTTAGTTTTTGGGGCAAGGTGGAGGTCTCGCCGGGAGGTCGGGGAAGCGTCGTCGATGTCACCGGCGAATTGAAGGTCGCGATCCCGCTGCTGGGAAGAAGGCTCGAGGAGGCCGCGGCACCCGCAGTCATGGCGGGCTACCGGACTCAGCAAGAGGTGGGCGACAGGTGGCTGGCGCGCAGATCATCTGCGCGTGAGAGCGAAGAGGCTTGATTTGTAAGGCCTGACGCTTATGACCCCCGTTGGCCTTTGCCACATGCAAGACGGCTGGTAGAGCTGCGAGCGTCGGGAATCGCGCGCCGCTCAGGTCATATAGGGATATACGTGATCAGTCGGTGGAACGAAGGTTTCCTTGATCGAGCGCGGACTTGTCCAGCGGATCAGGTTCCACATCGAGCCGGCCTTGTCGTTGGTACCTGAGGCCCGGGAGCCACCAAACGGCTGCTGGCCGACGACAGCGCCGGTCGGCTTGTCATTCAAGTAGAAGTTTCCAGCCGCGTGTCGAAGCCGATGGCTGGCCAGCTCGAGTACAGTGCGATCGTCGGCAATCACTGCACCGGTAAGGGCGTACGGAGCAGCCCGATCAACTTCATCGAGAATGACCTCAAACTCTGCGTCGTCGAACACGTGGATGCCCAGAATTGGGCCAAAGTACTCGGTGATGAAGATGTCGTTCCTCGGATTGTCGGAGATGATCAAGGTCGGCCTCACGTACCAGCCTTCCTGATCATCGGTCTCCCCACCGGCGATGATCTTGGCGTCTGCGGAATCCCGAGCCCGTTCGAGGGCCTGGACGTGCTTGCTGAAGGCACGTTGATCAATCACCGCCGAGGTGAAGTTGGACAGATCGCGTACGTCGCCGACCTTGAGAGTCTCAGCGGCGTCGATCAGCTCGTCGCCCATCCGATCCCAGACACTGCGAGCGATGTACGCCCGAGACGCGGCGGAGCATTTCTGCCCTGAATACTCGAACGCCCCTCGAACGAGCGCCGTCCGCAGCACATCTGGATCAGCGCTGGCATGGGCGACTACGAAGTCCTTGCCACCGGTCTCCCCTACCAGCCGTGGATAGGTCCGATAGCGGCTGATGTTGGCTCCGACACTCTGCCACAGGTGCTGAAAGGTCTTGGTCGAGCCAGTGAAATGGATGCCGGCGAAATCGGGGTGGACCAGTGCGACATCGGAGACCTCGATGCCATCACCGGGCAACATGTTGATCACGCCGGGCGGTAGGCCGGCTGCCTCCAAAAGCCGCATGATGAAATGAGCGGCGAGCTGCTGAGTCGGGCTGGGCTTCCAGATCACCACGTTCCCCAGCAAGGCCGGCGCGGTCGGCAGATTGCCCGCTATCGAGGTGAAGTTGAAGGGGGTAATGGCATACACGAAGCCCTCGAGCGGGCGATAGTCAGCCCTGTTCCAGACTCCGGGCGATGAGATCGGTTGATCTTCGACAATCCGACGAGCGAAAGCCACATTGAACCGCCAGAAGTCGATCAGCTCGCAGGCCGCGTCGATTTCGGCCTGCTGCACCGTCTTTCCCTGACCGAGCATTGTGGAGGCGTTCAGAGTGTCCCGCCAGGGCCCGGCGAGCAGGTCAGCAGCGCGTAGGAAAACCGTTGCACGCTGCTCGAAACCCAGATCTGCCCATCCGGGGGCGGCCGCCAGCGCGGCATCAATGGCTTCGGTGGCGTCAGCTCGGGTCGCGTTGGCCGCGTGACCGAGGACATGGGAATGGTCGGACGGCATCGTGACATCGAAGGGATCGCCCGAGGCCGGCTTGCTTACGCCGTCAATGGTTGCGGTCAGCTCGACAGGATCCTCGCCCGCCATCCGGTCGAGCGCTAACTCGATACCTGCCCGCTCCTTCGAACCGGGACCGTATCCAAGCACTGTTTCGTTGACCGGGACCGGCACATGTGCCATGGCATCCACAAAGCCACGCTACCTGTGCTCATTTGCTCGCTTCGAAGGCCGACCTCACATGGCCTTGGCGCTCTCCGTCTCTTCCCGCCGCTTCTTCGCAGCCTCAACCGATGCGCGCAGCGCGGCCACCAGGTCGACGACCTCAGCTTCCTTGGGCGCTTCAGGCTCCTCGGCCAGCGGCACGCCTTCAGCCTTGCTCTGCACCAAGGCTTCGAGCGCCTCCCGATAGGAGTCGGTAAAGTCCTCCGGTTGGAAGTCGCCCGCCAGCGCGTCAATGAAGGACTGGGCCATCGTGACCTCCGCGTCCGACACTGTGACGTCCTGCGGCGGTGCAGCGAAGGAACCGTCACGGAGCTCGTCTGGCCACAGCATGGTGTGCATCAGCAGGACGCCATCCTTGGGACGGATCAGGGCCAACGCTTCACGGGACCGCAGGGCGACCTTGACCACGGCGCTCTGGCCGCTCTTGATCAAGGCATCGCGCAGCAGCACATATGGTTTGACGCCCGGACCGTCCGCCTGGAGGAAGTACGTCTTGTTGAAGTAGGTGGGATCGACATCTTCCTCAGCCACGAACTGGACGACTTCGACCGCCTTGGTAGTCGCCAGCGGGAGCGAATCGAAGTCATCCGCCTCCAAGATCACCATGCGGCCGTCCGGCATCTCGTAGCCTTTGGCAATCTCGGTGTAGGGGATCTCCTTTCCACATTTCTCACAGACGCGCTTGTACTTGATCCGGCCGCCATCTTCTGGGTGGACCTGCCGAAAACTGATGTCCTTCTCCTCGGTCGCCGAGAAGAGCTTCACAGGAATCGTGACCAGCCCGAAGGAGATTGCGCCCTTCCAGATTGAGCGAGGCATGTTCCTAGTCTGCCTGATCCCACCGACACTTCCCTCTTATGCCTGGCGCGGCCCAGCTGATTCAGCGCGCGAGCTGGTCGAGCTCGTCAGGAGCGAACCACAACAGGTCGTACTCATCGAGCACTGCTCCGACCTCAGGTGCGGCGAGAGCAGCTGCCAAGCTCTGCCCCGCAGCCACCTCCCTTGCCAGCCTCGTCGCCTCCATGGCAGCCGGTTCGTCGGCGAAGAGCGCCCGCACCTGATGCCAAGTCAGACCTCGGAGCTGGACTTCGCCCAGCGGCCCGCCCAGATCAGTGAGCTGGTCTGCCTGCACCTCCGCAGCTGCTACCAGGCGCAGCGAAGTTGGCTTCAGCACTAGAGCCAGCGCGCCAGCGTAGCCGAGGGCGGCGTACTCGGCCTCCTCGATGAGGGTGTCGGCTTCCATCGAGACAACCAGGCTCGGCGTCGCAGCGCACCCCTGATAGCCATCCGCAGCGGCACCGGATCGCAGCGCGACCGCCTCGTCCCAAGTCATCGGAACAAAGACCATCTGAGGCATCAACGTTTAGTGCGCTGCCGCGGTGCAGAGGACCTTGCCGAGCCCTTACTCTTCGGGGCATCCTCAGACGTGGCCGCTGCCCGGGAGGCCCCAGGCTGCGAGGGTTGGTCGGTCGGCGGCTCGTGCGCGGGGGGCTTCTTTGCGGCTGCCTTCCGTACGGCGGCACGTTTCTGCCCGGCGGCTTGACGCGCCGCTTCCTGCCGCGCTGCTGCTTTCTTCGCGGCCGCACGCTGCGCCGCTGCAGGAGCTTTGCGCGTGGGCTGGCGCACGTTTGTCGCGCGAACGGTTGTGTCAAGCAGTTCATCAAGCGCATCGAGCAGGCATTGCGCAAGTACGTCGAGGTCGCTAATGGCGTCCCGGTCGGCGGTGAGTCCGAAGAAGACCTCACCGTCATAAGAGGTCACTCCAATGGCAAGCAGGTGGCCCGCTGACAAAGGAAGGACCGGGTAGCTCGCCACTAGACGGGTACCGGCAGCGAACAGCGGTACCTGGGGCCCTGGGACGTTGGTGATCACCAAGTCGTGCTGTTTGCGCACCACGTCAGTTGAGGTGCGTACGCCAAGCGCATGCAGCGTGGTCGGCGCGAAGCCGGCGATGTCGGCGAGTGAGCGGGCGCCCACCGCTCGGCCGGAATCCTTATGAGCTTGGGTGTCATAGGCCACTTGGTGCAGACGCATCAGCGGGTTGGGCTCCCCGATCGGCAAGCGCTGCAGGTGTGGCGCAACCTGACTGCCTAGGGAGGTTGGCTCGCCGTCGTCCTCGGTGACGCTCATCGGCACCAGCGCGGTCAATGAGCTTCCTGAGCTGATCGATTCGCCACGTGTCAGCAACCACGAGCGCAGTCCTCCAGATATCATGGCCAATACCACGTCGTTGATCGTGTGGCGATGCTCCTTGCGGACTGCCCTGAGATCGGTGAGGGGGGCGGATATCGTGGCGAAGCGGCGCTGCTCGGACACCAGCCCGGTCAGCGGAGAATCCGCAGACGGGCGCTGTCCACGCAGCGCGTCTGAGGCCAGCTCGCCTAACGCTCCACCGATACCTCCCACGGCTTCACCGACAGCCACGGCGACGCCGAGCGCGCTGGTCAGCGCGCCACGCACGTTCTCGATCGCCATTGCAGGATCTTGCACGCTCTCCAAAAGCGCCCCGGCGAGCAGCTCCACTGAGGAGGGCTCGGGCAATGGGTGCCAGGAGTCCTCATCGGCTCCGGCGCCGGGGATAGCGTGGGGGCGTGCTGTCGTGTCGAGCAGCACCTGACCGATCTCCACGGTGTCGATTCCGTCGACAAGACACAAATGCGACTTGGCCACCAGCGCGAACCCGTCGTCCTCCAGACCTTCGACCAGATACATCTCCCACAGTGGCCGCGACCGGTCGAGTCGTCGAGCCAGCACCCGACCGACAAACTCTCGGAGTTGGCCCAGCGTGCCGGGCCGCGGCAGCGCCGAGCGTCGCACGTGGAAGGTGAGGTCGAAGTTCTCGTCGTCGACCCACACCGGTCCGGCGAGCCGCGCGGGAATCCCCCGAACCCGTTGCCGGTATCGCGGGACGAAGGCGATCCGCTCGCGGATCAGAGCGATCAGCCCCTCGAAGTCAAAGCCGTCAGGACCGGAGTTGAAAATGTCGACGGTACCCACATGGCCTGGGGTGTGCGCGGTGTCCAGGGCCAGCAACGACACCTCAAGAGGTGTGAGCCGCTGTGGCATTGGGAGTCCTCCCTGCTCGTTCGAATCCCTGGAGCCATCACGGTACTACCGTCGAGAACTCCCACCGCTGACCAATAACGTCGACCCTTTTAGGCGGCCGGGAACCCGGCCGCAGGCAGCTTCGTACAGGACTAGTGGAATCGTTGCCCCGTCAGCACCGCACTCCCGAACTCGGTGGGGTCAAACGCAGGGAGAAAGGTCGTCAAACCGATGAGCGTATGGGCCGGTAAACCGAAGGGTGCACTGATCTGCGGCGCCGTCATCTTGGGCCTGCTGCTGACCGGATGTACGAGCGGCGCCGAACCACAGGCGACGGCGAGTCCGTCCACTGCGGTCGGCAGCCCCACTGAACCGTCCTCAGCTGCCACATCAGCAGCGCCCAGTCCTGTCGAGTCTCCCTCGCTAAGCGCTGACTACGCACTGACCATCAACATCGCCATCGCAGCGGGCAAGACGGTCCCGAACGGCAAGAAGATCAACGTACGGGTGGGTCAGAAGGTGATCTTGAACGTGACGAGCGATACCGATGATGAGATCCACGCTCACATTGGTGGGGAGGGCTATGAGCTGCCCGTGCAGGCCGGCAGACCGGTCAAGGGATCGTTCACCATCGACAGTCCGGGAAGCTTTGAGGTGGAGTCTCACCATCTCGAGAAGATCATCGTGATCTTGAACGCGCGCTAGCTCCGCTTAGTCGCTTCATGCTCATACCACTGCACGGGATTGCGTCACGGCGCGACCTGCCGCTGCCGTTCTCTTTCGTAGTGATCGGTGCCGTCCTCGCCCTGGTCATCTCCTTTGCGATCTTGATCTTCGCGTGGCGCCAGCCGCGTTTTGAACGGGTCGGCGGACGGCCGATGCCAGGGCTGACCGCAGTCGTCGATCATCCGATCGTCCGGCTGATCGCCCGGGCGCTAATCCTTGCGACGTACGCCTGGGCGGGGCTGGCGATGATGGCGGGCCAGGACCTTCTCACCAATCCGATCTTCGGCTTCGTCTACGTGTGGATGTGGGTCGGCCTAGTTCCGATCTCGCTGCTGCTCGGTCAGTTCTGGCGAGCAACCAATCCGCTGCGGTCGATCCATCGTGGGCTCTGTGCCTTGGCTCGGGTCGACCCGGAACAGGGTCTTGTCACCCTGCCGAGCCGGGTTGGAGTGTGGCCGGCCGCAGCCGGCCTGTTCGGATTCGGTTGGCTCGAGCTGGTGCAGCCGGACCGGACCACACTCGCGGTGCTGCGGCTGTGGGCACTGGTGTGGTTGGTGACCTTGGTGCTGGGCGCGATCGTGTTCGGGCAACGCTGGATCGGGGCGGCGGACCCCTTCGAGGCGTACGCGAGCACGCTCGCCCAGATGTCGATATGGCGGCGGGTTGGTGATCAGCTGAGACTGGTCAACCCGTTGGCCGGCCTCACCGCCTGGCATGCACCGCCGGGAGCCACCGCGGTGGTTGCGGCGCTGCTCGGCAGCACAGCATTCGACAGCTTCACGAACACCAGCTGGTGGATCATCGCTGTGCAGAATTCCAATGTGCCCACACTCGTGTGGGGCACGGGCGGCCTGCTGATCATGATCAGCATCGTCTTTGTCAGTTTCAGCCTCGGAGCCGCTTGGATGGGTCGCTACGGGAACCGGCCGGCGACAGAGTATCCGCGGCTAATGGTGGGCTCCCTGCTACCCATCGTCCTGGGTTACGTGGTGGCTCACTATGCGACGCTGCTCATCGTTGAAGGACAGCGGACGGCGATCAACTTCTCCGATCCGCTCGGCCGCGGGTGGAATGTCTTCGGATCGGCCGAGATGGGTGTGAACTCTGCGATCTTCAACCATCCCACCGCGATTGCCCTGGTTCAGCTCTGCGCCATTGTCGGAGGGCACGTGCTCGGCATCGTCTGCGCGCACGAGAAGGCGGTTGCGTTACTGCCGCCGGATCGCGCTGTCCGTGGTCAATTGCCACTGCTGCTGGTGATGATCGGGTATACCTGCGCCGGGCTGCTGTTGCTGTTCTCCCCCTGACCGTCCCGAGCATTCGGTTGTGCTTCGATGACCCTGCATGATCGTGACGAAAGGTACTCGGGGTGAACGACGACACCGGCGAAGAGACGCCCGCCCTACGGGTCGGCATCGTGGGCTGGGGCGACCGTCGACGATGCGCTCTACGCCGCCGAAATCCTTGAGGCTATGGCCGAGTCGGCGCGGAATCGACAATGGGTAACGCTCGATCAGTGAATTTGTTCTGACAAAATCCCGCTGATCTCTATAGAACCCCCGTCGGGGCCTCTATGCTTCGTCCATGACAGAAGCGCCGTCCGTGCGCGAACTCGACATCACCCTCGAGCGCAACTCCCCTGTCCCCCTGTACCACCAGCTGGCGCAGTCGATCGAACACGCGATCAACACCGGTGCCCTCGCCCCGGGTGATCGTCTCGAGAACGAGCTGTCTCTCACCAGCCGGTTGGGTCTCTCACGGCCGACTGCTCGTCAGGCCATTCAAGAGCTGGTCAGGAAGGGCTTGCTGGTACGCAAGCGAGGCGTCGGCACCCAAGTCGTGCGGTCCCAGTTCCGGCGGAACGAGGCGCTCAGCAGCCTCCACGAGGACATAGCCAAGGCCGGCAAGGTTCCTAGCACGCGGATGCTCGAATTCTCCATCGGCACGCTCGAGCAGGACATTCGCGATGCCATCGACACCCCGGCCGTTTCCGATACGGAATTCATCAAAATCAGAAGGCTGCGGCTGGCCGATGACGTGCCGCTCGCGATCCTCACCAATTACCTGCCGACTCGTTTCGAGATCACCGAGGCTGACCTGCAGAGTAAGGGCCTCTACGCCTGCCTGCGAGCTCTCGGCGTCAACCTCAAGATCGCCCATCAGCAGATCTCGGCCCGGCTGATGACCGACGAGGAGGCGAATCTGCTGGATGAGGAGACGCCGGCGGCCTGCCTGACCGTGGACCGGCTCACATACGACGATGTTGGTCAGTTCGTCGAGTTCGGCCGCCACATGTACCACGCGGCGCATTACTCAATCCAGTCTTCGGTCGTGGCCTAGCCGGAGCCCGCCACGCGACCCGGACGTGTGCCGAGCTCCAGGGCAGTGCACAGCCAGCGGTCCCCCAGAGCTTCCAATCGAAATGCCATAGCAGCCGATCGCTTACCGATCGCCACGTGCGCCGACACCTCGGCCACCTCCGGATCAGGGTGCTGGACGCGGAGCGAGCGCAATGCGGTGGGCACGGCGGTCCGCCCGTGCAGCGAGAGACTGCGGCGCTGGCTGATGCTGATCGCCGCGAGCACCTCTTCGACCACCCAGCGGTTGAGCTGGGCAGCCGGGCGCTGACCTGTCAGCGCCTGAGTGATCGCTAACGCCAGCTTGGCGCTCCACTCCTGGGCCTCAGGTAACCCAGGTCGCGGTCGTGCCGCCCAGCGCGCCTTGACCGCACTCATCCGGACGCCCCGATCCTTGGCCGCTGTCGCTTCCGCATAGACGGGTTCTTGATCAGTCAGGTCCAGCTGCGGCTGGTTGCATTGCGGAGGTGACGGTCGTGCCCAGGTCAGGCTCGGCGGCCGGCTCTCGATCAGCCAGGAAACGCTGGGCCGTTTCGACGGTGCTGTGGCTGTTGGCATGCATGCCTCCTAGGCAATCTGAGCGCAGTTATCTGGGCGCTCACCAGGCTGACGGATCAGCCGTGCGGCGTAACCTCCAGGAGGCCAATCTGTGGAAACCGATTTGAGGCTGTACCTGGCATGCCAGTACAGCGTGAACATCCCACGCTGCGGGTGGCTATCGGAACTCCCCTCACTCCTCGAGCGGGTGACTCCGGAGAAGCGTCAGCAGGCTACCAAGATCACGAGGGGTTTGATGGCGCGTTTGGGCGGCTCCGGCTCATCCGGGCTCCGCATCTCGGATTCCAACCAGTTCCACACCTTCAGCCGCAGGATCTGCGGCTTCGCCCACTTGAACCCGACGAATAGCAGGATGATCAAGACCACTAGCACGATGCTGGCAGTGATCAGTATCGCCACCGTCGTGCCTCTCTATTCCCGAGCTTGGTAGTGCAGGACTACTCGACCGACGCCTCGCCGGCGGTAATGGCTGGTTGATCTGACGAGAACGCCAGACTCTGGACAAACCTCGCTACCCGCATTGCCTCCTTCTCAGTGAGGTCCTCTGGGAGTGTGATGTGAGCGCGGATACCGGCCGCAAGGGAAGTTGATGCTCGATCAGCGGCGTACGAGGTGGAACATAGCCGGCGTGGTCCAACCCCGACGTCGGGCTCGGCGCGTCTGGTTTCGCCGCTGTTCATCCGTTGTGGGGAGCAGTAGTGTGAGCGAATTCGTCTGACCAGATAGGGAAGTCGAGACCGAAGCGGCTGTTTCGGAGACGGGCTTCGGCTGGCGGGGGACAAGCTTAAGACATCTCCAGGGTCACTTTCGTGCAGAATCAACCCAATTTTCTTGTCGTTGTCCTTCTCGAAGCCGCCCCACCAGCAACGGAGGTCGTCATGACTAGCAGAGTCGAAACCCCCACCGAGATTCGCCCCTTCCACGTCGAGATTCCGGAGAAGCAGCTCGACGACCTGCGCCGCCGGATCGAGGCGACCCGCTTGCCCTCGAAGGAGCTCGTCGAGGACCGGTCGCAGGGCGTCCAGTTGGCGACGATTCAGGAGCTCGCCACCTACTGGGGGACCGAGTACGACTGGCGCAAGGTCGAGGCAAGGCTGAACGCCCTACCTCAGTTCACGACCGAGATCGACGGAGTGGACATCCACTTCATCCACGTCAAGTCGGAGCACGAGAACGCGCTGCCGCTGATTATCACCCACGGCTGGCCGGGATCCGTGATCGAACTGCTCGACACGGTCGGCCCGCTCACCGACCCGACCGCGCACGGCGGACGCGCCGAGGACGCATTCGACCTCGTGCTGCCTTCCCTGCCCGGCTACGGCTTCTCCCGCGAGCCGACGGAGGTCGGCTGGAACGCCGGTCGCGTCGCGCAGGCCTGGGCGGAGCTGATGAACCGGCTCGGCTACACCCGTTATGTCGCCCAGGGCGGCGACGTGGGCGCCGCCGTCACCGACGCGATGGGGCGGCAGGCACCCGAGGGGCTGCTCGGCATCCACATGAACTTGCTTGTGACGGTGCTGGCCGGCCCCCAGCCGGCGGAGTCCGAGCAGGAACGCGCGGCGGCCGACCAGCTCGCCACATTCAGGGAGAGCGGCTTCGGCTACTTCTTGGAGATGGCCACACGGCCGCAGACGATCAGCTACGCCCTGCTGGATTCACCCGTCGCCCTGGCCGCCTGGCTGCTCGACCACGACACGGACAGCTACTACAAGATCTCCCGCGCCTTCGTCGACGGCGAGGCCGTGGGCAATCTCACACGGGACCACATCGTCGACAACATCACGCTGTACTGGCTGACGGGCACCGGCGCCTCGGCGGCCCGATCCTACTGGGAGGACGGACAAGCCCTGGCTCAAGCACTCGCAGGGGGCCAGGCTCCTCCGGAGATCTCGCTCCCGGTCGGCTTCACGACGTTCCCCGGCGAGATCTGGAGGACCCCGCGCAGCTGGGCCGAGAAGGCCTATCCCAACCTCACCTACTTCAACGAGGTCGAGAAGGGCGGCCACTTCGCCGCGTGGGAAGAGCCGCAGCTGTTCGCTGAAGAGATGCGAGCCGCGTTCAGGTCACTCCGCAACGGGGGGTCGTCATGAGCAGCACCGCCCAGACCGCCACCGAGATTCGCCCCTTCAACGTCAGCATTCCGGAAGACGAACTGGCAGACCTCCGTCGACGCATCGCGGCGACGCGCTGGCCCGACCGGGAGACGGATGCCTCACAAGGCGTGCAGCTCGAGACAATCCAGGCACTGGCCGCGTATTGGGCCACGGATTACGACTGGCGCAAGTTCGAAGAGCGCTTCGCCGCTCTGCCGCACTTCATCACCGAGATCGACGGGGTGGACATCCACTTCATCCACGTGCGCTCCGAGCGTGAGGATGCGCTGCCGCTCATTGTGACCCACGGGTGGCCGGGCTCGACCATTGAGCAGCTCAAGATCATCGATCCGCTCACCGACCCTACGGCGCACGGAGCCGACTCGGCGGATGCATTCCATCTGGTGATTCCGTCACTGCCCGGCCATGGGTTCTCAGGCAAGCCACGCGAGACCGGCTGGGACCCGATCCGCATCGCAAAGGCCTGGATAGTGCTGATGGAGCGCCTCGGGTACACCCGATATGTCGCCCAGGGCGGCGATTGGGGGAATGCCGTCACTGAGCAGTTGGCTCTGTTGAAGCCCGAAGGACTGCTGGGCATTCACACCAACATGCCAGCGACCGTGCCGCCCGAGGTCTCGAAGGCGCTCGCCACCGGCGGTCCCAAGCCAGATGGTCTCTCCGGCGACGAGGAGAAGGCATACGAGATCCTGAAGCACTTCTTTGCCACCGGTGTGGGCTACGCCAACGAGATGGCGAACCGCCCGCAGACGCTTTACGCCATCGCGGACTCGCCAGTCGGCCTGGCGGCCTGGATGCTCGATCACGACGAGCGCAGCTACCAGCTCATCGCACGCGCTTTCGCCGGAAATCCTGGAGGCCTCTCGCGCGACGACGTCCTCGACAACGTCACCCATTACTGGCTGACGAATACCGCAGTGTCGTCGGCCCGCCTGTATTGGGAGAGCCATCTGGCCTTCTTCGACGTCAAGGGCGTCGAGATCCCTGTCGGCGTCACCGTCTTCCCAGACGAGCTCTATCCGGCTCCGCAGAGCTGGGCGGAGAAGGCGTATCCGAAGCTCGTTCACTACAACCGGGTTGAGGAGGGCGGCCACTTCGCCGCCTGGGAGCAGCCGCAGATCCTCTCACAGGAGCTGCGCGACACCTTCAGGTCCCTGCGTTGATCTCCGCGCTCTAGTCGTGGGCACGGAACGTCAGGCCGCTCGTAGCTGTTGTTGACCCCTTAGGAAAAGAGTGCGCTCATGTCTGAGCCGACCGGCACCGACAGCCCAATCCGCTGCGCGGAGTCTCCACCGACTCCGCCTGTATCGCCGGCTTGCTTGAGCAGATACCAGGTCCGGTGGTTGCCGTCGGCCACTCCTGCGGCGGCGCGGTCACCCATTCCCACAACAAGTCATGGCTGGGAGCTGCTCGCGGGACGAAGATCAACAGCTCGGAGCCACCGTTGACGGCCGTCTGCACCGCGTAGGCAACCCCACCATTCCCTGCCGTTCTTTCACCACCAGTCGAGCTGGCCAGCTTTTGACCACGTGGCCGTCTCGACCTCGATCGGGTGGATCGACCTCTCGGCAATCTGCTTCGGCACGCTGCTGAATGTCAGCGTCGCTGACATCCATATGCGACTACCAGGCTCCAGGCTCGCTTGAGGCACCCCAGGTTCTATCGGTCGAAGCAACGCCTTGTTCACAAGGTGGTTCGACATGCATCTCAGTTCCTCGTCAGCGGCAGGTGTCCGGTTTCTCACGTCGGTGAGGGAAGGCAGGGGTCTCAATAGGTCAGCCCGGGAGGCCGGCATCGGGAAGGAGACTGGCTACCGATGGCTCCGCGAGGCCTACGTCGCGCATCGACGCGGCGGGAAGAGCATCGCTGAGACAGAGGCGGTGATGGGGTTGGCGTCGGCGAAATCGATCGCCTGGGAAGCCGAGGTGGCGGCCGGGCCCGGTAGGCATCACCTTCGCGTCGCCGTCGATAGGGAGGCTCGGTTCTGGGCGGTCTATGACGCCGGCACCGGCGCTGATGCCGCCGCCGACGCGGCTGGGGTTGGCCGGTCGACCGCGTATCGGTGGTTAGACCGGCGATTCTGCGAACTCCGCGCCGCTGGGTTCACCGTCAAAGGTGCGCAGCGTCTGCTCCGGTTGACCGACCAGGTCACGGCCAGGGCTGAAGGACAGCGAGCCGCGGCGAAGCTAGGTGAGCGCCAGGCTGCGGCAGCTGCGCATGAAGAGGCCCTACGGTCCTCGCGGCAGTACGCCGATCGCACCGTCGTGCTGTCGAAGAAGCAGCAGCAGCGCGCGGAGCTGGTCGACACGTACTGGCAGCTGATGAGGTCCGGCGAAACGAACACGAGCGCCTGCAGAGTCCTGGGCATGAGCCGACGCAGCGGTACGACTATTCGACGAGCGCACCAATACCAGACGCGCGTCCGGGCGCCACGAGTGGTGTGGTCGGGCCGCTATCTAGATGCCCGGGAACGGCTGCAGATCGCCGACCTGCTCCGGTTGGGCTTCTCGCTGCGTCGGATCGCCGCAGAGCTGGGCCGGCATCCGTCCACGATCAAACGCGAGCTGGATCGGCACCGATCGCCTGAGGGTCGTTACCTGCCGCGGACCGCCGACCACGACGCACGGCAGCAACGAGCTCGACCGCGGGCCCGCAAGTTGACCGCCAACGTCACGCTGCGGCGGCTGGTGCAGCGCAAGCTGAACCGGTGCTGGTCACCCGATGAGGTCTGTGGCTGGCTGAGGAAGACCTACCCCGATGACCTTTCGATGCGTCTGTGCCCGGAGACCATCTACCGGGAGCTGCTGCTGCGCGACAACACGAGCCTGCACAAGAAGTACTGCCTGAAGTTGCGCACCGGCCGGCGGATCCGGAAGTCGCGGTGGCTCACCCGGACCGGACACGGCCCCACGATCGCCAACAAGACGATGATCGACCAGCGCCCGGCCTCGGCCGAAACCAAGCTCGAGGCCGGCCACTGGGAAGGTGACATGATCATCGGCGTCGGCTCGGCGTCGGCCATGGTGACGTTGCGGGAGCGCACCACGCAATACGGCGTGATCGTCAACCTGCCCCATGACCACACCGCCGCCAGCGTGAACGCCGCCGTCACCGGAGCCTTCACCGCGATGCCGGCCCACATGAAACGAACCCTCACCTGGGACCAGGGCGTCGAGATGGCCAAGCACCAAGACCTGACCGCCGCGACCGGTGTCCGGATCTTCTTCGCCGAACGCTCCAGCCCGTGGCAACGAGGCGCTAACGAGAACTACAACGGGCTCGTCCGTCAGTATTTCCCGAAGGGAACCAACCTGGCAGTTCACTCACCCACCCACGTCGCCTACGTCACCGCCGAGCTCAACGAACGCCCCCGGAAAGCGCTCGGCTACGACACCCCGGCATTCCGTTTCGCCAAAGAAACAGCCTCCACACCAACCCGCTGAGATAGCCTCCCAAGCGAGGAGCAAATGCCCTCATGACACTCATGTGTTGCATCGACTCATAGAATCCGCCGCACGGTCATGGGGCATTTCACCGGTCGGGTCATGTGGGACGCCGTCGCATTTGTGATGCCGCCAGCCGCAGATGCGTCCCAACTACCGCCGTTCGACGGGGTAAATCGTGCGCCGGTCTGTTTGGCGACCATCTCTGGCAAGGCCGGGCCGACCATAAATCTCACGCGTCTAGCTGCGGTTGCGAGCGGCCAAGAAGGTTCTGAGGCGGTCGTTGAATTGCATGCCGAGAAGTTGGGGATTGTCTGCCGCGCCGCGGAAGACGGCTCGCTCGGGTGGAAGTTTCTTCTCCAGCACGTCGCAGATGACGCGAAGGCGCTTCCGGCGATCTCGCGGGCTAGAAGTGGTGCGATGTCCCAGGCGCCGGAGACAACGAGATTCGGAAAGGGTGCAGCAGCGAGGCGATTGAGGGGCACTTCGGTGTCCCAGGGCGCTGGCTCGCGTGCGGTGGTCGCCGCGGCTGCCGTGTGTCGCTGATCCAGCTCAGCCGATGGCGGGTGGTTAAGAGGGCGATCATTGTTCGACGTCAGGCGTATGGACCCCGAGCATCGACATAGGTTGTTGCGTTCCGCTGACATCCACACCACGATTCGGCTCAATGCGATCGCCCCAGTTCTCTCACGGCCGCGCGGAACACGCTGGGAAGCGCAGCGGCGGCAGGAACGATGGCCTGCCGGGCCCACGCTGGGC
>Ga0307286_10000135_pt1 | contig 18918 bp, 18 predicted proteins | sample ER_DNA_140_FD_194478 | JGI IMG/M metagenome (GOLD analysis project Ga0307286, IMG submission 194478) | Bulk soil microbial communities from the East River watershed near Crested Butte, Colorado, United States - ER_DNA_140 | ecosystem: Environmental > Terrestrial > Soil > Floodplain | place... | reverse complement strand
GGCCGATCGCGAGCCAAGTCCTGCTGCCTGTCATGAAGCTGCCCTTGATCAGTCCGGCGCCCTGACCGATCCAGACGCCACCGACCAGCACGGCGAGGCCTCCGACGATCAAGCTGGCTGTCCGAGCAGCCTTGGACCGCATGTCAACCTTCTCCTAGCGGGTGATCTGGAACAAGCGGTCGTCATTCGACGCCGGATCGCCTCTACCATCGGTGTTGGAGCTGGTCAACAGCAGACTTCCACCGTCAGCGGCCACTTGGACAGTCCGCAGCCGGCCGTAGTCTCCCCTGAAGTGGGCGATTGGATCCCCGGTTTTGGTGCCGTCAACCGGAATCTCCCAAAGGCGCTCGCCGCGCAGCCCAGCCATCCACAGCGAGTTCTGCCAGTACGCCAAACCAGACGGCGAGGCTTCATCGGTCCGCCAGACGACCTTGGGGTTGGTGATTCCTCGAACGTCGCCAGACCCCTCCACCTCAGGCCATCCGTAGTTGGAACCCTTCGTGATCAAGTTCAGCTCGTCCCAGCGGTTCTGGCCAAATTCCGACGCCCACAGCCTGCCTGCCTCGTCGAAGGCGAGCCCTTGAACATTGCGGTGGCCATAGCTGAAGACCTCGTTGTCGAACGGATTCCCAGGGGCCGGTCTGCCATCGAGTCGAATTCGGAGGATCTTCCCACCGAGCGAGTCCTTGTCCTGGGACAGCCGCCCGGTTCCGCTCTCGCCGGTACCGACGTACAGATAGCCGTCCGGACCGATCACCATTCGGCCACCGTTATGGATGGCACCCTTGGGAATGCCTTTGAGAATGACCTTCGGCGTCCCCAGCTCGCGGCCGTCCCAGCTCATCGAGACGATCCGATTGTCCCTCGCTGCCGTGTAGTACGCGAAGACAGTCTTTTCGTTCGGGGTGATCGCTAGCCCGAGCAAACCGCCCTCACCAGCCGGATCTGCTTCGTCGATGGTCCGCACCGACGACGTCGAGCCGTTATCAACTCTGACGATCTTCTGTTCGTCACGTTCGGCGATCAGGAAGCTGCCGTCCTTGAGGGGGATCAGTCCCCACGGCGCAGCCAGATTGGAGGCGATCACTCGTGCTCGAGGATCGCCGCGGGAGGCGACACCGCTGGAGCTGGGACTGCTCGATGGCGGGCTCGAGGACGCCGGCGCTGAGCTTGCTGGGGTGGGCTCTGCCGTGCGAGTCTCGGCGTTTGGTTCGTTGGCGGCGCTGGTACAGCCGGTGGCCAGGAGCAGCGCTCCGCAGACGGCTGCCGATCGGAAAATTGTCCACCGATGTCTGGCTGGCGCGGACGTCGGAGTCACCACCACAGTCTGGCCTGTGCGCTCAAGGCAGATGTCACGTCCGTAGGTCCGCCGAGTTCAAGATCTCGATCGCCTCCGGCTCGCCGACTAGTTTGATCTCGGCGACACTCGTCCTGCCGTGGGCGTACAACATCAGCTCGCTGGGATTGCCGACCAGGGTGACCGTCGACGCGCCGCTCACGGCTCGGATGGTCTCGGGCGCTCCATCTGCCGCCTCCGAACCAAGGCGCTCCAGAACGACACCGACCTGAACCCGGCGGAACCAGGCACGGCCCAAGAGCTTGAGCCGGCGCCACATCCACTCCTCAACGTCTTCGCCGAGTTGCCGAGAGGTTTGCGGGGAGTCCCCGACTCGGCGTACGTCCTCGTGGTGGATGAAGAATTCGGTCGTGTTCGCGCCTTCGTCGACACCAGGAATCGCGAAGATCGAAAACCGCGCCGGACCACGCCGCACCCGATCGACAAGCTCGGGGTAATCCCAGCGTTGCTTGATTTCGGCCATCCGGCGCTCGGACAAGCTGGACAGCGGCTTAGCGACAATGCCGGTCGCTCCCACCGGGTCGGTTTCCCGGATCCACAGGTGCGCTGCGAGGTCGTGCGTTTCCCAGCCCTCACACAACGTGGGTGCATGTGGGCCAACCTTGTCGAACAGGTCGCACAGCTCCGCCCGTTCGGACTTGGCAAACGTCACGAGCGCCCATCGTAGCCGGGGATACTCAAGCTGGCACCGACGCGCCAGCCGGGAAACCCGCCACTGGCCGGAAACCTGACGATCACCGCATCGCCATGTTGGAACAATGGGCGCGTGACCGACTCAGCGCCGGTGTTCGCCGGCAGCACGCTTGACCCGGAGGTCGCCGCGCTGCTCAAGCGCGACGCGGCCGGACTAGTCACGGCCGTCATCCAGGAAGAGAGCACCGGAGAGGTGCTGATGGTTGGTTGGATGGACGACCTGGCCTTGCACAAAACACTGACCACCGGACGCTCGACATTCTTTTCACGCAGCCGCGGTGAGTACTGGGTGAAAGGTGAGACCAGTGGGAACCGGCAGTGGGTACGTGAGGTCCGGTTGGACTGCGACGGCGACACCGTGCTCGTCAAAGTGCACCAGGAAGGTGCGGCGTGCCATACCGGCGATCGCACCTGCTTCGACGAACGCCTGCTGCCTGCTCTGGTCGCTCAGCGGGGCGAGGGAGCCGCGCGGTGAACGAGCTTTCCCCAACGCTGGAGGAGTTTCGCAAGCTGGCCGTGGAGCGGCGCGTCATCGCCGTGCACCGGCGCTTGCTCGCCGACACGGAGACGGCCATCGGGCTGTATCGCAAGCTGGCGAGGAACCGGCCCGGCAGCTACCTGCTGGAGTCGGCTGAGCACGGCGTGTGGTCTCGTTACTCCTTCGTTGGGGTGCGCGCAGCCGCAACGCTCACCGAACACCACGGTCAAGCCACCTGGAGAGGCCCTGCGCCCGTCGGCCTGCCCGTCGGTGGGGATCCGTTGGCGGCCGTCCGCGAGACGCTGCGTTTGCTGCACACGCCGCGCAGCGAAGACCTGCCGCCTTTTACCTCGGGCCTGGTCGGCTATCTCAGCTACGACGCGGTACGCCGCATGGAGCGGTTACCCGACACCTGCGTCGACGACCTGAAGATTCCGGAGCTGGCTTTCCTGCTGGCTTCAGATCTTGCCGTTCTAGATCATCACAATGGTGAGGTGTGGTTGGTTGCCAATGCGATCAACTTCGACAACACCGACGAGCGAGTTGATGAGGCGTACGCCGACGCCGCGGCACGGGTGCAATCCATGACGGAGCTGCTGATCGAGCCCGCGCCTGCCGGTGTGGTCTCGGCGAGCTTTGATCAGAGCGCTCCTCCGATCCGGCGGCAGCGTACATCCGAGGATTACCAGCGGGCCGTCAGCTCTGCGGTCGAGGAGATCAAGGCTGGCGAGGCGTTTCAGATCGTCGTCAGCCAGCGCTTCGAGGTTGATACCACCGCCGACGCGCTGGATATCTACCGCGTGCTTCGCCTGACCAACCCGAGCCCTTACATGTACTTGCTACGGCTCGACGACTTCGACATCGTCGGCTCCTCACCAGAAGCGCTGGTCACCGTCAAGGGACCCACGGCCGTGACGCATCCGATCGCTGGTTCGAAGCCGCGCGGCGCCACTCCTGCCGAGGACGCTGCCCTGGAGGCGGACCTGTTGGCCGATCCCAAGGAGCGCGCCGAGCATGTGATGCTCGTCGACCTCGGCCGCAACGATCTCGGCCGGGTGTGCCAGCCCGGCACCGTCGAGGTGGTGGAGTTCATGGAAGTCCGCCGCTACAGCCACATCATGCATCTGGAGTCCACCGTCATCGGCACCATCGCGGAGGACCGCACCGCCCTCGATGTCGTCCTAGCCGCCTTCCCAGCCGGCACGCTGTCTGGTGCTCCCAAGGTTCGCGCAATGGAGATCATCGATGAGCTCGAGATCACCCGACGGGGCCTGTACGGCGGCGTGGTGGGCTATCTGGACTTCGCCGGCGACGCCGATGCGGCGATCGCAATCCGGACCGCCGTTTTGCGCGACGGCGTGGCCTATGTGCAGGCCGGTGGGGGAATCGTGGCGGACTCACACCCACCCACCGAGGATCAGGAGAGCCAGAACAAAGCCGCCGCAGTCGTTCAGGCCATCTCGGTGGCGGAGAGCTTTGTCGGGGTTGAGCCGTCGGCTGCGCCGCCCACGGCCGAACCGGTAGCCGGATGAAAAGTCGGGCACTGGCGTTTGGCTGCCTGCTCGTCGGCGGGGCACTGGCGCTGATCTGCAGCGCGCAACCCTGGTGGCGGGCCACCGGTGAAGGCGTCGTGATGAAGTTCACCGGAACCCAGGTCACGGGCGGATTGAGCCAGGCTCTCGGAATTGTCTCCCTAGCCGGAACCCTGCTCATGCTGGTGCTGAAGGCCCGGGGCCGCCGGGTAGTCGGCGCCCTGCTGCTCCTGGTAGGCATGGGCGTTGTCCTGACCGGAGCGTTTCGGCTGCGGCCAAGCGCCGATGCCGTACGCAGCCAGGTACGTGAGGTCAGCTTGGCGGACGTCTTCCAGTTAGGTGTGACGGCGTGGCCCTGGGCCTTCGCCCTTTCCGGAGTGTTGATCGTCGCCGGCGCGGCATTGACCATAGTCACCGCAGGTCGCTGGCCGTCGCAGAACGAGCGATTCAGGCCCGAGGTGGGCCCAGCAAAGGACACGATGCAGCTTGCCGAGATCGACGACCCGGCAGGGCTGTGGAAAGCCATGGACGCAGGTGCCGATCCGACCGCCGATGATCACGACACGCCGACCGTGGATGACCCCAAGATGCGCGATCGAAGCCCAGGAGACACAATGGATGCCACCGAACAGGCGCAGCAATCATTCTGGTCGCTCACGAGCCGCATTCCGGCACACGTGGAGCGCGACTGGCGGGGGAACGAGGCGTAGCGCGGTCCGGTACGTGCTCGGAATGCAGATCCCGATTCGCAGAAACGAGGGAACCATGGCAGGCACAGCGCATCAGTCAGACATGAGAAACCTGACGCATATCGTCAATCGGCGCGGCAAGAGTGTGCATCACGGCCGCACCCTTGCAGCGTGGGTCGGCACTGCTGTCGGTCTGTTGGCGTTCATCGTCGGTGGAATCGCGGTGGTCGTGCAGTACTGGCCGATGTTCTGGGTGGCCGTCGCCCTGGCGGTCATTGCAGTGATCGTGACCGTAGTCCTGCAGCGCATGGGCTACGGGGCTAGCTGATCGGTCGAGATCATGAATGCCTTAGACGACATCTTGGCGGGAGTCCGCGACGATCTGGCGGTCCGTCAGAGCCATGTCCCGCTGGAACGGCTGAAGGAACGATGCCAGCACATCGACGCCGCGATCGATCCGATGCCGCGCTTCCGTGGCCCAGGGGTCGCAGTGATCGCGGAGGTGAAGCGGTCGAGTCCCAGCCGGGGCACGCTGGCTGACATCGCCGATCCGGCCGCCTTGGCGGTGGAGTATGAGGCTGGCGGTGCGGCTGCGATTTCTGTGCTGACCGAGCAGCGACACTTCGCCGGGTCTCTGGATGATCTTGTCCGGGTACGGTGCGCAGTTGACATTCCCGTTCTCCGCAAGGACTTCATCGTTACCGCGTACCAGCTTTTCGAGGCTCGTGCCGCGGGAGCCGACCTGGTGCTGTTGATCGTCGCCGCTCTGTCCGATCCCGAACTGGTATCCCTGGTCGAGCGGGCTCGCTCAATCGGTCTCACTCCGTTAGTCGAGGTGCACACTGCCGATGAGGTACGACGAGCGGTGGACGCAGGTGCCTCGATCATTGGTGTCAACGCCCGCAACCTTCAGACGCTCAAGGTCGACTCCGCGATCTTCGCGCGCCTCGCGCCGCTGATTCCCGGCGGCATCGTCCGGATTGCGGAGTCCGGCGTACGGGGCCCGCACGATGTGATCGACTTGGCGCGGGCCGGCGCGGACGTGGTTCTCGTCGGCGAGGCCCTGGTAACAGGTCGGGATCCACGCAGTGGCGTGGCGGACTTGGTGGCCGCAGGGGCACACCCGGCGGTGCACAAGCACTAAACCTGACCCGTCACCGCACGCGCACATCACAGTAAGGAATCGAGTTGTCCAGGCAGTTCAACGTGACCTCGGAGCTGCCGCCGCTCGGTGGTGGCTCCCTGCCGGACGCAAGCGGTCATTTCGACCGGTTTGGGGGCAGATTCGTCCCTGAGGCGCTCCACGCGGCGCTGCTGCAGCTGGAACGGGAATTCCACGCTGCCATGGCCGATCCGGTTTTCAACGCTGAGCTCAGTGAACTGCTGGCCGACTACACCGGGCGACCGAGCCCCATCACTGAGGCCAAACGGTTCAGCCAACACGCTGCTCCAACCCAGATTGGACAGCTCCCGATCATCGTGCTGAAGCGAGAGGATCTGAACCACACCGGCTCGCACAAGATCAACAACGTGCTCGGCCAGGCGCTGCTCACTCGGCGGATGGGAAAGACCCGGGTGATCGCGGAGACCGGCGCCGGCCAACATGGGGTCGCGACCGCTACCGCGGCCGCGCTGTTCGGACTCGACTGCACGGTTTACATGGGCAAGATCGACACCGAGCGGCAAGCACTCAACGTCGCCCGGATGCGGCTACTCGGGGCTGAGGTGATCGCCGTCGGGTCGGGCACCCAGACCCTGAAGGACGCCATGAACGATGCGATGCGCGACTGGGTCGCCTCCGTCGACAACACCCACTACCTGATCGGCACGGTCGCTGGGCCACACCCATTCCCGATGTTGGTACGCGAGTTTCAGCGGATAATTAGCACCGAGGCCCGAGCTCAGCTTCTCGATCGCTACGGCCGGCTGCCCGATGCGGTCTCGGCCTGCGTTGGCGGTGGCTCCAACGCGCTGGGCATCTTTGCTGATTTCATTCCTGACACCGACGTCGCGCTGTACGGCTTCGAGGCCGGCGGCGAAGGCATCGAGACCGGACGGCATGCGGCGACCATCTCGGCGGGAGAAATCGGTGTGCTGCATGGGATGCGAACCTTCGTACTGCAAGACGAGGACGGCCAAACCAAGGCCTCGCATTCCATCTCCGCAGGATTGGACTATCCGGGGGTTGGTCCCGAACACTCCTGGCTAGCGGAGATCGGACGTGCGCAGTACGAGCCGATCACTGACGCCGAGGCAATGGAGGCCTTTCGGCTGCTGTCCCGCACTGAGGGAATCGTCCCGGCAATCGAGTCGGCGCACGCCCTGGCCGGGGCGCTCCAGCTGGGTCCTCGTTTGACAGCCACCGAGTCCGGCGAGCCACCGTTGATCTTGGTCAACCTCTCCGGGCGCGGTGACAAGGACGTGGATACCGCGATCACCTGGTTCGGTCTTGACACCGCCGGCACGGCATCAGAGTCCCCGGGTGGCTCGGCCGGCACCGGGCTAGAGCGGTGAGGGTAGACCCCGGCCACACCGGGCAGACGCTGCTCCAGGTCCGGGCTGCGGGTCGCGGAGCCTTGGCGGGATTCCTTCACGTCGGCTACCCCACTGTTGACATGTCGCTGGAGGCTCTCAAGGCGCTCACCGGAAACGGTGAATCCGAGGGCGTCGACCTGGTCGAAGTCGGCATGCCGTACAGCGATCCCGTTCTGGATGGGGCGACGATCCAACGCGCTGGAACCAAGGCGCTGCAGCGCGGCGTACGGACTCGGGATGTGTTCACTGCTGTGGAAGCTGTCGCAAAATGCGGCATTCCGGCCGTTGTCATGACCTACTGGAACCTCATCGAGCGCTACGGTGCGGATCGCTTCGCCCGTGATCTTGCCTCTGCAGGCGGTGCCGGTGCGATCACGCCGGATCTCACTCCGGATGAGGCGGAGGAGTGGCTGACCGTCTCCGATGATCATGATCTGGACCGGATCTTCCTGGTCTCGCCCTCCTCAACCGACGAGCGCCTCAGATCGACAGTGGGAGCCTGCCGCGGGTGGGTCTACGCCACGTCACTCATGGGTGTCACCGGCGCACGGGCGCAGACCTCGGCAGCTGCCCCCGAGCTGGTCCGACGGGTGCGTGAGGCGGATCCGTCCGCGATGGTCGGGGTCGGACTCGGGGTGTCCAGTGGCGTACAGGCTCGCGAGGTGACCGGTTTCGCGGACCTGGTGATCGTCGGTTCCGCGCTGGTCAAGACCCTGCTCGATGCCGAAGACGCCGGGCGAGCGGAGGACTTGACTGGGCTGCGCGCCCTCGTCGCCGATCTCGCCGCTGGCGTACGCGTTGGTCGCGGTCACCAGGCTGGTGAGCCTTCGGCAGCGTCCCCCGCTGGTTCAACAGGCTCGGGAACTTCACAGCGATCGCCAGGGTTAGTCGGGACGTGAGTTGCACCGTACGATCCGGCAGAGCCTGGTCGGCGACCACGCATCCTGGCCTCGCACGGATGAGCATCGCAGCCTGCTCGTTGTGGGCTCTTGGCGTGTTGCTCGTGATTTCTGGCTGCACGGCGGCGCCAAGTGGGCCTAGCGGCCAACGGAACGCCGATCCGGCCGGATACACCGGTGGATCCTCGCTGCCCCAGCCGTATTCGATGCCGGAGATCTCCCTGACCGACACCTCCGGACGGCCGTACAACCTCTCCACCACGCCGTCCAAGCCGGTCACCTTGCTGTTCTTCGGCTACATCCATTGCCCGGATGTCTGCATCGCGGTGCTCTCAGACGTCTCGCTGGCTTTGCAGCGACTGTCACCAGCCGAGCGAGACCAGATCCAGCTCGTCTTCGTGACCACCGACCCGGCCCGGGACAAAGAGAAACAGATCCGGCACTATCTCGATCGCTTCAATCCCAGCTTCGTGGGTCTGACCGGCCCGCTCTCGACGATCAAACACACCGCAAGCGAGGTCGGAGTCGATATTCAGGGCATGAAACGGCTTCCCAGCGGTGGTTACGAGGTGGGGCACTCGGCGCAGGTCATCGGGTTTGATCGCAACTCCGGGATCGTGATCTGGACTCCGGGAACACCCATCGCTTCGCTCAAGCATGACTTCGCGTTGTTGGTGGAGCGATCGCGTTGAGTGTGTCCGTCGGCACCGAACCGAGGCTCGCCGCAGTCGCCGTGTGGGTCTCGACTGCAGCGCGGCTCGTACTCGGCGCGGTGCTTCTCATCGCTGGAGGGCTCAAGGCGATCGATTCACAGTCCTCCGTTACGGCCGTGCGTGCCTACCGCCTGCTCCCGTCGTCGCTCGCGACGATCGTCGGATGGGGACTCCCGTTTGCCGAGATCGCGCTCGGGCTCTTGCTGCTTGCCGGCATCGCTACCCGAGTGATTGCCGTGGCAAGCGCGGTGCTGCTGCTGATCTTCATTGCCGCTGTCGCCTCCGCAGCGGCGCGTGGCCTCAGCATTGACTGTGGATGCTTCGGCGGAGGCGGCGAGGTCGCGCCCGGCCAAACCGCGTACGGCATCGAGATCGTTCGCGACGTTGGTCTGCTGCTGCTGGCGGTATGGCTGGTGTGGCGGCCGCGTAGTCGGTTCACGCTGGACAGGTTGTCCGGGGCGCGGCCTGAGACACAGGAATCGCCATGAGCAATCCAAAGAATCTCAATGCCCGCGAGCGGACCCGACTAGCCGCGGAGCAGGCCGCGGCGCGCAAGCGCGATCAGCGGATCCTGATCTCGGTGGTCGTTGCCTTCGTCGTGCTCGTGGTTGCCGGCGGCATCGTCTTCCAGGCCTGGCGTACCAGCCGCGCACCATCGGCGGCGCCCCCCGCCACGGTTTCGGCGAGTCCGGTCACCATCACCAATGGACGCCCAATCCCGCTCGGCTCGGCCGACGCACCCGTCACGATCACCTTGTACGAGGACTTTCACTGCCCGCACTGTGCCGACTTCGAGGAGCAGTTCGGACCGACTATCAGCCAAGCTCAAGAAAGCGGCGCCGCGCGGGTGGAGCTCTACCCAATGGCCTTCATCGACGAAGGTTCAGTGACCGCCGCAAATGCGATGGCCTGCGCAGCCGAAGCCGGGTTCGGCCAGGCCTACTACCTGGGCTTGTTCGCCAACCACACATTGCAGTGGAGTGATCCGCAGTTGATCGACCTTGCAGCCAAGGTCGCTGGCTCGCCGCCCTCAGACGCGTTCAAGACCTGTGTGATGAGGAGGGCGCACGCCGACTGGGTGACCTCGATGAACGCGGCGGCGGATCAGAACGGCGTCACGCAGACCCCGACCATGTTGATCAACGGCAAGAACGTTGACCTGGCGTCACTGACCCCGGACTCCCTCAAGGCGATGATCACCAACGCAGCCCAGAAGTAGGGAGCGGAGGAGGAGCATTCGAAAGCGGAGCGAGCGGTCAGGCACAGCGAGCGCAGCGAGCGGAGCAGTCAAACTCGGATCGCGCGCCGTCGTGCTGAGGAGGAGGGAGGGGACACGTTTTTCGTCCCCGAGCGACGACGAAGTAGGCGGCTGCCGAGCGCGATCCGCGCGGAGCGAGCGTAGCGAGCGGAGCAATCAAACAAGGGGCTAACCTAGGTTGCCGACCACGCCGGCGAGCGGAGGAATGGTAGGGATGGGGACACCGTGATGATGGCCAGGTGGGCGCACGTCGTGCTGTCTATTCCCAGTCCGAGCACGAACATCTGGTACATCGGCGCCTTCCCGCTCCGCGCGTACGCGCTGTGCATCATCGCCGGAATCATCGTCGCCATGATCATCGCGACGCGTCGCTGGCGTGCCCGCGGCGGCACGGCGGACAGCATGGAGATGATGGTCGTCGTCGGCGTGCCCTTCGGCATCGTTGGCGCTCGGCTGTATCACGTGATCACCGACTACCAGCTTTACTTCGGCCCAGGTCGGCAGCCGCTGAATGCGTTGAAGATCTGGGAAGGTGGCCTCGGGGTCTGGGGAGCCATCGCCTTTGGGGTTCTCGGCGGCTATCTGGTGGCCCGGCGCCGCAGGATCGCCTTTCCCGCCGTCCTCGATGCGATAGCACCGGCCATCCTCGTGGCACAGGCCATCGGCCGACTGGGCAACTGGTTCAATCAGGAGCTGTTCGGCCGCCCGACCACGTTGCCGTGGGCGCTGCAGATCGCGCCGCAGTACCGCCCGCCTGGCTACGAGCAGTTCGCCACGTTCCACCCGACATTCCTGTACGAGATGGTGTGGAACCTCGCCGCAGCGGCCCTGCTGGTGTGGCTGGACCGCCGGTTCAGGCTCGGGCATGGCAAGGTGTTCGCCCTCTACGTCCTGCTGTACACCGCCGGTCGGTTCTGGATCGAGGCGCTCCGAATCGACACCGTCAATGAGATCGGTGGATTCCGGCTCAACAACTACACGTCGCTGATCGGCTTCATTGTCGCTCTCGTCTGGCTGATCTGGCTTGTCCGCAACCGTCCGGGTCGCGAGGACGTTGTCGAGGGCATCGGGCTGCCAGGTGCGGAATCTATTGCGGAAAAGGACATTTCCGAGACAGCGTCCATTGAGGATGCGGTTGAGGCAGACAATTCGTCGGACAGCGAATCGCCTGCCGAAACCCCGACGAAGGACCCGACCGCGACGCCTTGAGATGGGCGTTGGCGTCATGTGCCCTGAGCTTGTCGAAGGGCGCATGGTCGCGGGCTTCGAGAGGCTCAGCCAGCATTGTCATCAAGCAGATTTCACGTTCCAGGATCGCGGCTGCGTGCGTTACCCTTTCCACAACTTTGGGCCAATGTTGTCCTGCAAGCTCTGTGGCGCGCACTTTCGCCCGTAAGCGGTGCCGCTCAGCCGTGACCCGTGGCAGAGGTCACCGACTCTGCTCACCGGCTTCGACGACGGGAGTTGGTTCCATGACAGCCGCTCACATGCATTCCAAGGTCCGCCAGGCCGAGGGCCTCTACGATCCGGCGTTCGAACATGACTCGTGCGGTGTCGCTTTCGTCGCCACGCTGACCGGAATTCCCAGCAACGCGATCGTCGCCCAGGGTCTGGAGGCGTTGCGCAACCTGGACCATCGCGGCGCGGTCGGATCAGACCCCAAGACCGGTGACGGCGCCGGCATGTTGCTGCAGATTCCCGACGGGTTCCTCCGCAGCGAAGTGAATTTCGATCTCCCGAGACAGGGCGCGTACGCGGTCGGCAATGCCTTCCTTCCGACTGACCCGGAGCTCGCCGGCAAGGCGAAGGCCAGCATTGAGCAGATCGCGTCCGAGGAAAACCTGACCGTTCTCGGCTGGCGACGGGTACCTACCAGCGACGCCTCGCTCAGCGACCTGACCAGATCGAACATGCCGTCCTTCGAGCAACTCTTCGTGACGGCAAAGGGCGCCCCGCTGATGGGCATTGCTCTGGACCGGATGGCGTATTGTCTGCGCCGACGAGCCCAACATGAGACCGGGATCTACTTTGCATCCCTCTCCTGCCGGACGCTCGTCTACAAGGGCATGGTCACGACCGCTCAGTTGGCTCAGGTCTTTCCCGAGCTGCTGGACGAGCGGATGGAGAGCGCGCTCGTGGTGGTGCACTCCCGTTTTTCCACCAACACCTTCCCTGCCTGGGAACTCGCACATCCGTTCCGGATGATCGCCCACAACGGAGAGATCAATACCGTGATGGGCAACCGCAACTGGATGCGGGCCCGCGAAGCATTGCTCGCCAGCGACGTCATCCCGGGCGACCTGGAACGGTTGTTCCCGATCTGCACCCCCGACGCCTCAGATTCGGCATCATTCGATGAAGTCGTGGAGCTGTTGCACCTCGGCGGACGTTCGCTGCCACATGCGATGCTGATGATGATCCCGGAGGCCTGGGAGAACAACGATGCAATGGCCCATAGCCGCCGCGACTTCTACGCCTTCCACTCCTGCTTGATGGAGCCGTGGGACGGCCCGGCCGGTGTCGTGTTCACCGACGGCACCGTGGTCGGCGGGGTGCTTGATCGCAACGGCTTGCGGCCGGGGCGCTTCTGGGTCACCGACGACGGCCTGGTGGTACTGGCATCCGAGGCCGGCGTGTTGAACATCCCGCAGCACAAGGTCGTGCGGAAGGGTCGCCTGCAGCCAGGCAAGATGTTTCTCGTTGATCTTGGTCAGCACCGGATCATCTCCGACGAAGAGATCAAGGCCCAGCTTGCCGCAGCCGCGCCGTACGGGGAGTGGCTGATCGGGGGCAGGATCTTGCTGTCGGACCTACCTGACCGCGAGCACGTGGTGCACACCCATGCTTCGGTCACCCGTCGCCAGCAGGTATTCGGCTATACCGAGGAAGAGTTGCGGCTGATCTTGGCTCCGATGGCCTCCGCGGGTATCGAACCGCTCGGTTCGATGGGCACCGACACACCGCTAGCTGCCCTCAGCGTCAAGCCACGGCTGCTCTTCGACTACTTCTCTCAGCTCTTCGCGCAGGTCACCAACCCACCGCTGGATGCGATTCGCGAGGAGTTGGTGACATCGCTGTACAACACGATCGGTTCGGAATGTAACCTGCTCGACCCGGGTCCTGCCTCCTGTCGCCGGTTGGTGCTGCCGTTCCCGGTGCTGGACGACGACGCCCTGAGCAAGATCGTCAAGATCAACCGTGAGGGTGACCTGCCGGGATATCAGACCTACGTTGCCCGCGGGCTGTACGAGGTGGATGGTGGAGCGGCAGCCTTGACCTCCAGGCTCGAGGAGCTTTGTGCCGAAATCTCCGGGGCAATCGCCGACGGCGCGCGGATCATCGTGCTGTCCGATCGGCACTCCAACGCCGAGCTGGCGCCGATCCCGTCGCTGCTCTTCACAGCGGCCGTGCACCATCATTTGGTCCGGGAGAAGTCGCGTACCCAGGTCGGACTGATCGTCGAAGCCGGCGACGTACGCGAGGTGCACCACATCGCACTGCTCATCGGCTATGGCGCCGCCGCCGTGAACCCCTACCTGGCCATCGAGTCTGTAGAGGATCTGGCTCGGCATCAGGTCTATACCAGCGTCGCCCCTGAGAAGGCGGTGAGCAATGTCATCAAGGCCCTCGGCAAGGGCGTGCTCAAGGTCATGAGCAAGATGGGTGTCTCAACCGTGGCCTCCTATACCGGGGCTCAGATCTTCGAGGCGCTGGGACTCTCCCGGGAGGTGGTCGACCGCTACTTCACCGGTACGACGAGCAAGCTCGGCGGTGTGACCCTGGAGCAGATCGCGGAGGAGGTGCGCGCGCGGCACCTGACCGCGTACCCGCTCGACGGAATCCCGCTGGCGCACCGGTTGCTGGCCGTCGGTGGGGAGTATCAGTGGCGGCGCGAGGGTGAGCCGCACCTGTTCGATCCCGAAACAGTCTTCCGACTGCAGCACTCGACGCGCTCCGGGCGCTACGACATCTTCAAGCAGTACACGCATCACATCGACATACAGTCCGAGCGGCTGATGACCTTACGCGGCCTGCTCAGGTTCGCCTCCGACCGGGCACCGGTACCCCTCGAAGAGGTCGAGCCGGCCAGCGACATCATCAAGCGCTTCTCGACCGGAGCCATGTCCTACGGCTCGATCAGCAAAGAAGCCCACGAGACGCTGGCGATCGCCATGAACCGGATCGGCGGTCGGTCCAATACCGGTGAGGGCGGCGAGGACAAGGACCGGCTCTACGATCCGGAGCGGCGCAGCGCGGTCAAGCAGGTTGCGTCAGGCCGCTTCGGTGTGACCTCGGACTACCTGACCAATGCGAGCGACTTGCAGATCAAGATGGCTCAAGGCGCCAAGCCAGGCGAGGGCGGCCAGCTGCCCGGCCAGAAGGTGTATCCGTGGATCGCCAAGACGCGCCACTCCACGCCAGGAGTGGGTCTGATCTCCCCGCCGCCGCACCACGACATCTACTCGATCGAAGATCTCAAGCAACTGATCCACGACCTCAAGTGCGCCAACCCGTCGGCGCGGGTGCACGTGAAATTGGTGGCCGAGGTGGGTGTCGGCACAGTCGCTGCCGGAGTGTCCAAGGCCAAGGCCGATGTCGTGTTGATCTCCGGTCATGACGGCGGTACGGGTGCGGCGCCGTTGACATCGTTGAAGCATGCCGGGGGCCCGTGGGAGCTGGGGCTTGCGGAGACTCAGCAGACCTTGCTACTCAATGGCTTGCGAGATCGGATCGTGGTGCAGGTCGATGGCCAGCTGAAGACCGGCCGGGACGTGATCATCGGAGCCCTGCTCGGAGCGGAGGAGTTCGGCTTCGCGACGGCACCGCTGGTGGTGAGCGGCTGCATCATGATGCGGGTCTGTCACCTCGACACCTGCCCGGTGGGCGTCGCGACGCAGAATACCGAGCTGCGTGCGAAGTTCTCCGGCAAGCCAGAGTTTGTGATCAACTTCTTTGAGTTCATCGCCGAGGAAGTGCGTGAACACCTTGCAACGTTGGGTTTCCGGACACTCGCCGAGGCGATCGGTCACGTCGAGGCACTCGACACCACCAAGGCCGAGCGGCACTGGAAGGCGCACGGGCTGGATCTCCGGCCGATCTTGCACAAGCCTGATCTTCCCAAAGGCACGGCGCTGCACAACGTCACCGTTCAAGATCACGGCATCGCCGAGGCGCTGGACCAGGAGTTGATCAAGATCTGCCGACCGGCACTGGAGACCGGCGAGGCCATTCGCGCCTCGATCGCCATTCGCAATGTGGATCGTACGGTGGGAACGATCTTGGGCCATGAGGTCACCAAGGCCACCAAGGGTGAAGGTCTGCCCGACGGAACGATCGACATCACCTTTGAAGGCTCGGCGGGACAGAGCTTCGGCGCCTTCCTGCCTGCCGGTGTCACCTTGCGGCTGGAGGGCGATAGCAATGACTACCTGGCGAAGGGGTTGTCCGGCGGTCGCATCGTGGTGCGACCAGCTCGGACCGCTCCGTTCGTCGCGGCGGACAACATCATTGCGGGCAATGTGATCGCGTACGGTGCGACATCGGGCGAACTGTTCATCCGCGGGCAGGTCGGCGAGCGGTTCTGCGTCCGCAACTCTGGTGCCGTCGCTGTGGTCGAGGGACTAGGCGATCACGGCTGTGAGTACATGACCGGCGGCATCGCCGTGGTGCTCGGCAAGACCGGCCGCAATGTCGCCGCCGGGATGTCAGGCGGGATTGGCTACTTCCTCGATCTCGACCCGACACTGCTGAACACCGAGATGGTCGACGCGTTAGTGCCGACCGATGCCGATCTCGAGCTACTCAAGAAGCTGATCACCCAGCATCGCGAGGAGACCGGGTCCGAGATAGCCGAATCGTTGCTCGCCGACTGGAATGCGTCGGCCAGACGCTTCACCAAAGTGCTGCCGCGCGATTATGCGCGGGTCATCGCGGCCCGCCAGGAAGGTGAGTCGGAGGGCCTGGATGACGCGATGATCACGAGCAAGATGATGGGAGCAGCCCATGGGTGAGCTCGTCGCGTTCGCGCTCCACCGTTCGGACCGACCGGCGAAACGCGACGGTCGGGTCTTGCGGTTCGGTGCGGTCGGTGCCGAGCAGGATGCAAGCATCTTAGGTTTCGCCGATCGGTCCGAACGGTGGAGCCCGGACGCTCCTCTCCAGCTGAAGGGGATTGAGCATGGCTGATCCCAGAGGGTTTATGACGACGCCGAGACGGGTTGCCACACGCCGGCCGGTCGCGGAGCGGATTCACGACTGGAAAGAGGTCTATCCCGGCACACCGGGACGCGCTGTGCTGCCGATCATCTCCGAACAGGCGGGCCGTTGCATGGATTGCGGCATCCCGTTCTGTCACACGGGCTGTCCGTTGGGCAACCTCATTCCGGAGTGGAACGACCTGGTGTGGCGCAGCGACTGGGACGAAGCACTGGAGCGTTTGCACGCGACGAACAACTTTCCCGAGTTCACCGGTCGGCTGTGCCCCGCCCCCTGCGAGACCTCTTGTGTGGTGGGCATCAACCGCGACCCTGTGACGATCAAGAATGTCGAGGTCGCGATCATCGACAAGGCCTGGGATGAGCGCCGGGTAGGCCCTCAACCGCCGGAGTGGCATACCGGCAAACGGGTGGCGGTGGTCGGATCAGGTCCATCAGGGCTCGCAGCGGCTCAGCAGCTCACCCGGGCTGGACACACCGTTGCGGTCTTCGAACGGGCCGATGAGCCTGGCGGGCTGCTGCGCTACGGCATTCCAGAATTCAAGATGGAGAAGTCGGTCCTGGATCGCCGCATCCGGCAGATGAGGGAGGAGGGCACCAACTTCCATAACGGGGTCGAGGCTGGTGTCAAGATCACCGGTCCCGAGCTCCAGGAGCGCTACGACGCGATTGTGCTTGCAGTCGGCTCGACAGTCGGCCGGGATCTGCCAGTGCCCGGCCGCCACCTCAATGGCATTCATCAGGCGATGGAGTTCCTGCCGCAGGCCAACCGGGTCGCGTTAGGGCACCAGGTGGACAACCAGATCACCGCCACGGACAAGCACGTCGTGATCATCGGTGGCGGGGACACCGGCGCAGACTGCCTCGGTACATCGATCCGGCAGCAGGCGAAGTCGATCGTGCAGCTTGAGATCATGCCAACACCGCCGGAGGAGAGGCCGCTGCACCAGCCCTGGCCGACGTACCCGATGATCTATCGGGTGTCCTCGGCACACGAGGAGGCAGGGGAGCGGGTTTACTCGGTATCGACATCGGAGTTCATTGGTGACTACGACGGCAACGTGGCCTCATTGCGCATATCGGAAGTGCTTTTTGACGCGGGCAAGATCGTTCCGGTAGAAGGGACCGAGCAGGAGATTCCCGCCGAACTCGTTCTCCTGGCGATGGGTTTCACCGGCCCGGAGACCACCACCGTCATCTCGCAACTAGGAGTTGCGCTGGATGAGCGCGGCAATGTGGCGCGAGACGAGAACTATGCGACCAGTGTGGATGGCGTCTTCGTCTGCGGCGATGCCGGCCGTGGGCAGTCACTGATCGTCTGGGCGATCGCCGAAGGGCGCGCTTGCGCTGCCGGTGTGGATGAGTATCTGTCCGGCATCACCAAGCTGCCTCGGCCAATTCCACCGACTGCTCGCCAGATGATGGTCTAGCAGGCGTCCGCATGGTGCCTGCTGTTCAGCCACCGAGCCACTTCGCGCTATTTTCTGGCACTCCGCGCTAGTTGCATCCGACGCGGCGTACCACTAATTGTCGAGGAGCACCCAGGCGGTCGATGCTCAAGATGCGCGCTTCGCGGTGGTAACCCACCCTCGCCAGTCGCGATGCCAGCCAAAGCCAAAGGCATACCCAGACGCCCTCCTGCTAGCATTGCCAGCAGAGGTGATGGCAGTGACAGCAATCAGCATTCGCAACCTCGATTCGAACGTGAAGGCCCGGTTGCGCATCAGAGCGGCGGAGAACGGCCGTTCGATGGAGGCGGAAATTCGTGCCATCCTCGCCGAGGCAGTGACCGAGCAGCGACCTGCGGGCTTGTTCGATGCAATTCGAGCCGTCAGCCTCGAGCACGGCGGCGTTGATCTTGAGCTTCCTCGCCGTAACCGGCGGCAACGGCCAGTCCAGCTGACGTGATCATCCTCGACACCAACGTCACCAGCGAGCTCATGCGGGTACGACCGGATTCGGCGGTCACCGGCTGGCTCGCCGAGCAGTCACCAGTCGAGTTGTTCTCGACCGTGATTACTGTGTCAGAGATCAGTTACGGCCTGGAACGACTCCCACGAGGGCGCCGGCGCAAGTCGTTGGATCAGGCGTATCAGGCGATTTTCATCAGCATGGCCGATCACATTTTGCCGTTCGACGTCGAGGCGGCACTGCTGTACGGCCGACTCGTTGCCGGCAAGGAACGGGTCGGAATAGCGATGGATCCTCTGGACGCACAAATCGCTTGTATTGCGGCCTGTCACAGCGCGATGATCGCCACACGCAATGAGCGTGACTTTGCCGACTGCGGCGTACGACTGATCAACCCATGGCGTAACGGGGTGTAGCGGCTAGTCGATCCGCTCGGCGTTGAACCGATACCTCCGTTTCGTAATGGTCGTGATCAGTCCAGGCACCCCGAGGGTTCGGCGCAGCCGACTGATCGCCATGTGCAGAGCGTGCTCATCAAGATCATCGGGCAGGCACGCGACGAGGTCTTGGTGGAGAGGACCGAGTCGCTGGAGGCCAACGCGAGCAGTAGGGCAAGGGAGTTCGGGCGGCGTCACGGT
>Ga0307286_10000134_pt1 | contig 18942 bp, 18 predicted proteins | sample ER_DNA_140_FD_194478 | JGI IMG/M metagenome (GOLD analysis project Ga0307286, IMG submission 194478) | Bulk soil microbial communities from the East River watershed near Crested Butte, Colorado, United States - ER_DNA_140 | ecosystem: Environmental > Terrestrial > Soil > Floodplain | place... | reverse complement strand
GAGATGATCGTCGCCGCGGATCGTGGTCGTGATATCGGCGAGGAACCGAGCGCTGTGCGCCGTCACCCGGTCATCGCCGTCGGCCAACGCAAGGGCCTTGCGGAAGCGCGCCTCGGCTTCGTCGAATTCGCCGAGCCAGTAGAGCGTCTCGCCGAGCATCGAGACGATCCACGCCTCCCGGCCGTCCCAGCGATCCTCGGGCCCGGCGAGCGCCAACGCGCGCGCGTACAGATCGGCGGCGGCGCGCGACTCGATCCGGCGGCGCGCGAGGTCACCCGCGCGCGCGAGGGCGTCCACGGCCCGGTCGGCGATCGATCGCTCGCCCGGGTTGAGATCGGACGCCGCCCGAGCTGCCTGCTCCAGGTGGAAGGCGACGGCTCGGGGGTACCGGTCGGCGTTCGTCGGATCAGACAGCGCGTCGGCGACGACGAGGTGCAGCCGCAGCCGTTCGCGTTTGGCGAGCGACTCGTAGGCGACGTCGCGCAACACGTCGCTGCGGAACGCCCAGACGTCCGGCTCCCCCGGATCGCGGATGAGGAGCTCCTCCTCCGCAGCCTCTTCCAGGAGATCCGCATCGGGGGCCACGAGCATCGACAGCTCCGCCTCGTCGAACCGTCCGCGGGGGAAGATCGACGCCCGCCGGACGAGGTTCCGCCCGCGGGGTGAGAGCTGGTCGATCCGGGCCGCGACCACCGCCTGCACGGTCGCGGGAAGGAGCCGCGCGCTCGGAGCGGCACCTCGCGGCGGGAGGTCGCGCTCCTCGCGACGCATCATCCCGGTGATCTCGATGATGAAGAAGGGGTTGCCGCCGGCGTGTTCGGCCACCCGCTCGGCGACCGCCCGGTCGAGGTCCCCCGCCTCCATCGCCAGGCGGACGGCGTGTTCCTCCGCGAGGGGCTCGACCCAGAGGGTCGCCGCGTCGGCCAGTCCTCCGGCCCAGTTCGGACGCTGCTCGAGGAAATCCCATCGAGCGACGCAGACCACCATCAGAGGGAGGCGACGGGCCTCCCGCACCAGCTGCTCGATCAGGTCGAGCAGCAGAGGGTCGGACCGCTGGACGTCTTCGAAGACGAGCACCACCGGCCCCTCCGAGGCGATCCCGGTCAGCAGCGTCAACACCCCGTTCCGCACCTCCGCGTCGTGGTACCGGTTCTCTTCACTGCCGGCCTCGCCGAACCCGAGGGTGAGCCCGAGTCGACGCACGACGCGATCCGACTCGTCCTCGGGCACCCGTCCACGCACCAGCGCCCGGAGGCGATCCATGACCCGCGGCTCCGGCGCGCCGCGTTCCTCACCGATCTCGTGGTACACCATCTGCGCGAGGGGCCAGAAGGTCACGTCCTCCTCGAACGGACTCGAACGGCCGGCGAGGACCTTCGTCCCTTCCCCGAGACCTGCGACGAACTCGTCGGTCAGCCGGCTCTTGCCGATCCCCGGCTCACCGAGGAGCGTGACGAGGTGCGCGCGCTCCCGGCTCGCGGACCGTTCGAAGATGTCGTTCAGGAGTCCCAGCTCGCGTCGCCGATCCACCAGCGGGATCCGGGCGCGGTCCATCTTCGGGCGAGCACGGATCCCGAGGACGGGGCGTGCGACCAGGTCATCTTCGAACCCCTTCGCTCGGAGCTCACGCTGGTCGTCGAATTCGACGAAGCCGCGAGCGAGCTGCACCGTGGTCTCCCCCGCCAGGATCTCGCCTGGCTCCGCCGCCTGTTGGAGACGCGCTCCCGCGTTGACCTCGGCGCCGATCACGATGTTGCGATCGGTCGCCGTGCCGACCGCCACCGGACCGGTGTTGACCCCGATCCGAACCTGCATCGGGAAGGGCAGATCGAGCTGGTTGCCGAGTCGTTCGGCCCGTTCGCGGACCGACCACGCGGCTCGGATCGCGCGAACCGCGTCGTCGTCGCGCGCGACGGGGATCCCGAAGACGCCCAGGACGGCGTCGCCGATGAACCCTTCGGCGACGCCGCCGACCCACGCGATCTCCTCGGCCACCATCCCGTGGTATGCGGCAAGGACCTCGCGGAACCGCTCAGGATCGAGGCGCGACGCCAGTTGGGTCGACCCCGCCAGGTCGACGAAGACCACCGTGACGATCCGCCGTTCGGCCGCGGCCTGGATCGAGACGGGCGCACCACAGTTCGGACAGAAGTTCGCATCCGCCGGGAGCGGCTCCCCGCAACGGGGACAGACGTCCGCGCTCACGGTGCCGGGGTGTACTCGATGATCTGGACGGCGTTCCCGTCAGGATCGCGGAACGTGGCGAACCGGGCGTATCCCGCGACCTCGCCCACGTGTTCATCGAACACCGCCCCGCGCTCCTCGAGCGCCCAGCGCGCGGTCTCGAGGTCCTCCACCCGGAACACGACGGTGCCCGAGGTGAGCATGTCGTCGTCGGTCGCGTGCAGGGCGAACCGGATGGAACCCGCATCGAGTTCGGCCCATCCATCTCCCTCCCGACGAACGACGGGAAGACCCACGACGTTGGAGTAGAACGCGACGGCGGCGTCCAGGTCCCGGGGCCAGTAGTAGACGTGGTCGACCGAACCGATCATCGACGCGATGGTACCGGGGGCGCGGGGACCTATCCCTGTCCCAGGATCTTCGCCTTCTGCACCTGGAACTCTTCCTCGGACAACACACCGTCGGCACGGAGCCGCACCAGCCGCTCGAGCTCGGTCGTCGCGGAGGGGGCCGCGGGCGGAGGCGGCGGAGGCCCCTGCCCGGCCGCCGAGCCCTGGTACATCCGCTTCTTGTTCGACTCCCCCTGCTCATAGATGACCTTCTGCACGGCTTCGGGATGACGGATGTCGTCGAAGGTGTTGCGGCCGAACTCCGACGCCGACGAGATGACGAGGGTGCCGGCCCCGACCATGCGATCCAGGATCCCCTGTTCGAAGCGGACGTCGTTGATCGCCTCCAGCGGGATCTCCATCGATCGCTTGGCGATGAATCCTTGCCGGTGGATCACCCGATCGCTCGTCACCGCGAAGTTCGAGGTCAGCCACGCGATGAGCTTCGGCACCGGGTAGAGGACGAGGAGGATGAGGAACAACACCCACCACACCCAGTCGGCAACGTCCGTCTTGGCGGTCAACCACGACGCGGCCACGAACCCCACGATCGTGACGAGGGTTGGCATGACGAGCGCGACCGGGTGCGGACGGAGATCGAGGACGAGCTGTTCGTCCGGGATCAGCAAACGCCTCGGGAACGGCATGGCGGGACGGTACCCCGAGGACCCCGCCCGGGCAACCGCGGGGCATCAGCCCGTTCCCAGATGCTCGACCTCCCCGAACGTGACTCGAGCTTCGCCCGTATCGGTCGACAGGAGCAGGCTGCCGAAGTCGTCGATGCCGACGGCTCGACCGGTCACCTCTCGCCCATCGACGGTCTTCGCACGCACGACCTGTCCGACCGTCGCGGACAGCGAGAGCCAGGCGCTGCGGACCCGCTGCGGGAGCTCGCGGTTCGCGGCCGTGTAGACCGCGGCGAACCGCGTGAAGAACGCGACCAAGAGGTCTCGCTGTCCGACGGTGGTCCCGATGCCTCCCGCACCCGGGACGTCGTGTGGCGGCTCGAGATTCACCCCCATCCCGACGATCACGTACCGCACCGCCGCGTCGGCGACGCTCGACTCCAGCAGGACGCCGCCGACCTTGGCGTCGTGGAGGATCAGATCGTTCGGCCACTTGCAGGTCACGCGGCGACCCGTGGTGGCCCGGATCGCGTTCGCCATCTCGGCGCCGGCCAACAACGACAGCAATCCGGTCCGGGCCGGAGCGAGCTGCGGACGCAAGACGAAGGAGAAGAGCAGGCTGCCGTCGGCGACGTCGGACCAGTCACGACCCAGTCGGCCCTTCCCTTCGGTCTGGTGCCCGGCCGAGACCAGCGTCCATTCGGGCTCGCCGGCCTCCGCCAACGCCACCGCGGTAGCGTTCGTCGAGGGAGTAACCTCGTCCGACCGCACAGGAGCCGTGACGGTGATCGCGGCGAGGACCTCCACCAGGTCGTCACGGGTCAGCACGTCGGGCTCCTCGCGAAGGGGGTCGTTGATGAGGCCGCAAGGGAGAACGATACGCGAGTGACGAAGACCCCGACGAAGCGACCCAAGCTGCTCGTCGCGAACCGCGGCGAGATCGCCGTTCGCATCATGCGGACGTGTCGGGAGATGGGGATCCCCACCGTCGCCGTCTACTCCGATGCCGACCGCGACGCCCTCCACGTCGAGATGGCGGACCAGTCCTACCGGCTCGGTCCCGCCCTCGCCGCCGACTCCTACCTGTCGATCGGGGCGATCCTCGAGGCGGCCCAGAAGTCGCGTTCCACGCTGATCCACCCCGGGTACGGGTTCCTCGCCGAGCGGGCGCATTTCGCCACGGCCGTCGAAGAGGCCGGGTTCACCTTCGTGGGTCCCCCACCCGCGGCGATCGAGCGGATGGGGGACAAGGCCGCGGCGAGACGGATCGCGGACGCGGCTGGGGTCCCGATCGTGCCCGGCACGCGGGAACCGGTCGACGTCGCCATGGCGAAGAAGGAGGCGCCTCGCATCGGGTATCCCTTGCTCGTCAAGGCGGCGTTCGGGGGCGGCGGCAAGGGGATGCACGTCGTCCGGGACGCGGACCGGCTCGAGGAATCGCTCAACCGCGCGTCCCGCGAGGCGAAGTCGTACTTCGGGCGTTCCGAGGTCTTCCTCGAGCGGTACGTTGATCAGGCGCGACACGTCGAGGCGCAGATCGTGGCCGACACGAAGGGCAACGTCGTGTTCCTCGGCGAGCGCGACTGCTCCGTCCAGCGACGCCACCAGAAACTGATCGAAGAGACCCCGTCGCCTTTGCTCGACGCCGGGATCCGCGAGCGGTTCGCCGACGCTGCCACCTCGCTCGCGAGAGAAGCCGGCTACGTCAACGCCGGGACGGTCGAGTGCGTCCTCGACGAGGACGGATCGTTCTACTTCTTGGAGATGAACACCCGCATCCAGGTCGAGCATCCCGTCACCGAGATGGTGACGGGGCTCGACCTGGTCGCGCTCCAGATCCAGGTCGCCCTTGGTGGCTCGCTCGCGGGCCTGGAGGTCATGCCGAACGGCCACGCGATCGAGTGCCGTATCAACGCCGAGGACCCGGGGCGGAACTTCCTCCCCGGACCGGGACGGATCACGCGATACGAGGAGCCGAGCGGGCCGTTCGTCCGCGTCGACAGCGGGGTCGGCGCCAGGCGCGACATCCCAGGGGATTACGACTCGTTGTTCGCGAAGGTCATCGTGAGCGGGACCGATCGGGATCAGGCCCGCCGCCGCATGCTTCGTGCCCTCGACGAGTTCGTGGTGGAAGGGGTGCCGACGACGATCCCCGTCCATCGCTGGATCCTGGAGTCGAAGGCCTTCAAGACCTCCACGCACACGACGACGTGGCTCGAGCGTGCTCTCGTCGACGCGCACCTGCCGGCCCAGGCCGATCTGGAGCCCGCGTCCCCGCAGCCGCGCTCGACGCGCGCGCGCGACATCCTCGTTGAGGTCGACGGGCGGCGGGTGCCGATCCGCATCTTCGACGAACGCCGCGTCGCGGCCCCCAAGGCTCCCTCCTCGCACGCGGCCCACCACCGGGAGCACGTGCACGGCGAGATCCGCGCGCCGATGCAGGGGACGATCGTGAAGGTCCTCGTGGAGAAGGGGCAATCGATCCAGGCCGGCGACGTCGTCTGCATCCTCGAAGCGATGAAGATGGAGAACCACATCGCTTCGACGCGGGAAGGCGAGATCACCGAACTTCCGATCCGCGCCGGCCAGGTCGTCGAGCTGGGCGCCCTGCTCGCGGTGATCGATTGACCGGGTGCGCCGGCCGCCTCTACGCCGGCCCGGACGGATCCGGCATCGGCACGATCGTCCATCCGTCGCCGTCCCATCGCAGCGAGAACGCGTGCTCGGTGGGGGACCCTCGCTCATACGCGCCGACCGCGTAGCACGTCTGCGGATCGGGGCACGCGATGGCCGATAGCGGGTTGGACGTCGAACCGTCCGGCGCGGGCGTCTGCTCGATCGTCCACCGACTGCCGTCCCACGACTCGACCAGCCCGTGGACGTGAGCGCCCGACACCCAGGAACCGACGGCGATGCAGCGGTCCGGCCGGGGACACGCGACATCCGCGAGCTCGACATCCGGTGACCCCTCCGGGTCGGGTGTCCGAAGCACCCTCCATCTGCCACCATCGCGGATCTCCGCGAACGTCGAGTACGTCCCGCCGGTATGACGCCGGAACCCCACCGCGATGCATCGATCGTGGGTCGGACACGCGATGCCGTTGAGCTCGGTGTCGAGCGAGTCCTTCGCGTTCGAGGAGATCTCGAGGTGCCACGCAGTCCCGTCCCATCGCTCGATCAGGGGGGCGACGCCCGTGTACAGCTGCAAGAGCTCGAAGCCGAACTGGCCGACCGCGATGCACGACGTCGGGGACACGCACGCGACGTCTTCCAAGCTGGCGTCGTCCTCGTACCGGCGATGCGGCGGCAAGCGGAGACTCCAACGGGTCCCGTCCCACGAGAGGGCCAACACTCGGTCCCCGCCGGCGCCCCTCCCGAACTGCCCCACCGCCATGCACATCGACCAGACACAGGAGACGCCGCGCAGCTGGGCATCTTTGGTTCCGGGCGGGATCGGCGCCGGTCGCCGGAGCCAGGTCGATCCGACCCAGGATTCGATGAGCGGCCGGTCGCCGGCCGAACGAGCTCCCAGGTACGGAGCCGGCACTTCTTCACGACCGACCGCCACGCACGAGCCGGTCCCGTCGCACGAGACTGACGAGAGCTCACTGTCCACGACCGGTGAAGGCGGTTCCGGGGTCAGAAGTGACCAGGCAACGCCGGCGAACGAGGCCCCGAACGGGACATGGACGCCGTACCGGCTGTCCATGAAGCCCACGGAGACGCACGTCGTCGCTCGATCGCACACGATCGCGCGAGGCCTGCTCTCGATCACCGGGGACGTCGTGGGGACGGCGGGGGTCGACACCCGGGCGATGATTCCCGCCGCGATCAGCGCACCGATCGCTACGAATCGCAGCGTGCGCATGCGGGGGTCGCGCTGCTCATAGGGCGCTCATGCAGCCGTCGAAGGCGTACAACGGGTTCACGGCGACCCCGCCGTCGGCCGTCTTGATGTGCAGCGGCCCGATCACCGACCGTTGGCCTTCCGCCGTGTAGCAGCCGTTCGGCCGGATCGTGACGGCGTAGTCCACCTCGAGTCGTCCGACGTGCGGTCCCGTGACGTACAGCTGGCAGCTCCAGTCGTCTCCGGCGCCCGAGCTCGGTCCGGTGATCACGCTCTCCCGTTTGCAGAACGGGTAGACCTTGAACGACGTCGCATCCTCCGCGTGCCCGAGGAGCCCCTGCTGGACCACCACCAGATGGGTGAAGGTCTCCCGGACGGAACCCTCGACGCGTTGCGACGTGATCCAGGTCCGGTCGGACGCGATCCCAACGACGAGGAGCGCGGTGATCGCACCCCCGACCAGGAGACCTCGAGCGATCCTCGGCCAGCTCAACGCGGGACGGGCGTCGCCCGCGAAGTCCCGTCGCCGGAACGAACGACGGGCGGCGTCCAGACAGAGGAACCCGTAGGCCGCGCAGACGAGGAGCCCGATCCAGAGCGGCGCGAGCCGCGTCGGGGCGACCAGCAGACCGTGCCAGGCCTCGAAGGGAGTCGTCAGCAGCATCGATCGGACGACGACCCCGCTCCCCAACAGCGCCAGGAGGACCATCAGGAGCCCGACGACGGGTGGACCGAGCACCCCGGCCATGCTGTTCCTCGTCGTGACCGAGAACAGGATCCCGAGGCACGTGAACGCGAGCGTCGGGATCAGCGCGACCCCGAAGCTCTCCAGGATCAGCGCGGAGGCGCGGCCGGGAGCGAGGAGCGAGCCGGAGAGGCCGATCAAGGGCTCGGTCCCCACCACCGCGATGCCGGCGACGGTGCTGCACACCGCGAGCAACGCGACGATCGCGGTGGAGTACGTCAAGGCCGCCAACGTCTTCCCCCAGAAGACGTCGCCGCGCGAGCACGAACGGGTGAGCACCGTCTTCCACGTGGCTTGCCGGTCCTCGCTCGCGAAGATGTCACCCGCCACGACGCTGGCGAGCAGCGGGAACCCCGCGATCCCGGCGAACCCGAGCACGACGAGCGGGATCGCGAACCCCGACGAATGGACCCACCGGCCGAAGAGCGAGTCGGCCGGGACGGACGACTGCGTGTTGATGAACAGCGCGAACGCGAACGGTCCCACGAGACAGGCTGCGGCGGCGGTCCGAGGGAGCCACTGGGAGGTGATCTTCGCGATCTCGACGCGGTAGACGGCGCCGATACCGCTCCCGCGCCGCCTCGTGGCTGGGACCGGTGCCGCCTGGGCCGACGCCACGCTCACGTGACCGCGCCGATCTCATCGGGCTGGTCACGGTCTGCCGGCTGGTCGCCCTGGGCGCCGGTCAACGCGAAGAACATCGATTCGAGGGCGGTCATCAGCAGCTCCAACCGGCGGACGGCGACGCCCGCCCGGCCGAGCGCGACGACGTAGGCGTCGAGGGCATCGCGATCCGCGTGCGCCGTGAGCCCGCCCTCCGGATCCGGAACGATCGCGATACCGGTGTAGCCACGGGCGATCTCCATGGCCCGGTCGTCGTCGCTGGTCCACATGCGGTGCGCCGGCGCGGGCGATTCGGACCGCAAGCGATCCATCGATCCGTCCCAGACGGATCTTCCCTCCTTCATCACGGTGACGCCGTCACACACACCGTCCAGCTCGGGCATGTTGTGACTGCTGATCAGGACCGTCACCCCCTCCGCGGCGAGAGCTTTGACCAGCGACTGCACCTCCCGCACGCCCGTCGGATCCAGCCCGACCGTCGGTTCGTCGAGCAGCAGGAGACGAGGCGACCTGAGGAGGGACGCGGCCAGACCCAGGCGCTGACGCATCCCCGAGGAGTACCCGCCCACTTTGCGTCCGGCGCGATCGGTCAAACGCACGAGGTCGAGCGCCTCGTCGATCCGAGCGGGATCCGCACCGTCCAGCTCGGCCAGCAGCTCTAGGTTCCGCCGCGCGGAGAGGTAGGGGTAGAAGCGAGGATCCTCGACGAAGCCTCCGACGCCGGGCATCGTGGTCAGTGCGCCGGCCTCCCAGTCATGACCGAGCAGGGAGATCGAGACACCGTCGGGAGCCACGAGACCGAACAGCACCCGCAGGAGAGTGGTCTTCCCGGCTCCGTTCGGCCCAACCAGACCCTGGATCGTTCCCATGGCGATCCGCAGATCGAATGCGTCGAGCGCGGTCACATCGCCGAAGGATTTGACGAGACCGCGAACGTCGACGACATCGGGGGTATCAGACACGGATCACCCTCCAACCAGGGAAGCATCGCACCCTATCACCGGCCCCCTGCGGACCGGAGAGCGCTCGGATCACCCGACGCGCGAGAGGAACGAGCCCACGACCTCCACGTACGTCTGCGGCTCCTCGACGAACGTCATATGCGCGCTCTCCTCGAAGACGTGGAGTTCGGCTCGGGGAAGCAGCTGAGCCATCCGTTCGGATGCGTCGGCGGGACACACGCGGTCGTGACGCCCTGCCAGCACCAGCACCGGCTGCGTGACGTCGACGAGCCGGTCTTCGAGCGCGATCCCACCGTACTCGGCGATCGCGAAGTGGCGGAGCACCTCGGGCGCGTATACCGCGCCGCCCGAACGCCGCTCGTACTCCGCGATCCGAGGATCCCTCGGATCGCGGAAGTGGAACGGCATCTGGTCATTGAGCAGCCGTCCCACCTCGTCCTGCGTCGTGACGCTCGATTCGCGTTCCCAGGACGAGGCGACCTGCTCGCGCAGCTCGAGGGGCTCGAACGCCTCGAGCGCACCCGCAACACCTTCGAGGTCGCGGACGGACGCCACGCCGCCGCTCACGACCGTCGCGAGGGCTTGGCCCGGGTAATCGACCGCGTTCTGGAGCGCCACGAACGCGCCGTACGAGTGACCCAGCACCGCGTAGTGCCGGAGCTTCAGGGCGAGCGCGAGCATGATCACGTCTTGCGCCATCCGCTCGAGCGTCCAGGTGCCCGGCGGGGTGGGCTCCGATCTTCCCTGCGCCCGCTGGTCGACCAGCAACAATCGGACACCGTGGTCGCAGACCGGATCGAGGTAGTCGGCGAACTCGTGATGGTCGAGCCCCGGCCCGCCGTGCAGGACGATCAACGGGAGGCCGTCTGCCGGGCCGCGCTCGACCACCCACAGCGAGCAATCGTCGATCCGGACCGAGGTCCCCGGGCAGCTCATCCCCGCGGGTCGCCCCAGGCGTCCCGCCCGGTGACTCGGAACCCGGACTCGCGCACCTTGTAGCGCCCGTTGATCGAGATCAGCAACGGCGTGAGGCCCTCGGCGATCCTGGCCATCTGCAGACCCCCGCAGTCCACCCATCGCATGCCGGGGATGTCGCCGATCAACGATCCGACGACCGCCTTTGCGTCGGCATCGTCGCCCATCACGAGGGCGTCCGAGTCGACGTCCTCCTCCAGGTCCCGGAGGACGTCGGCCGCGATCGTGTGGAAAGCGGCGACCAAGCGGGTGCCTTTCGGAAGGAGGGACTTCGCGAACTCGACGGCCGAGCCGTGCCACGGCCGCAGTGCGTGGCTGGCTCGGCCGCCGACCGCCGTCATCAGCGGACTCGTGCAGTCGCACACCACCGTTCTCTCGGCGAGGCCATCCTTGATCGCGTCGTAGACCATCGCCTGGCCGGCGAACGGCACCGTGACGAACACGACGGCTTTCCCGGCGACGGAGCCCGCGTTCACGTCTCCATCGACGGAAGCGTGAGCGCCCAGCACCGCCTTCGCTTCCTCGACGCTCGCAGCCGCTTTCTCCGCAGACCGCGAGCCGATCGTCACGTGGTGTCCGGCCTTCGCCAGTCGCAGCGCGAGCCCGAACCCTTCGGCCCCCGTCCCCCCGACGATCGCAACGTCCATGGCGGCACAGCGTAGCGGCTAGCCTTGCCGCGCCGTGGCGACCGTGACGAGCGTGATCGAGCTCCTCGTCGGGCTGGCATGCCTCGGCATGGGCGCGGCGATCTGGTCGCGGAAGCGCGTCGTCGCCGTGATCCTGGCGGCGGCCGGCCTCGCCGCCGTCGCGCACGCGCTGATCGAACTGCTCTAGAGGATCCCTCGGTCCTCGAACGCCGCCCGGGCGACGTTCGCCGCCGAGTTGCCCCCGACCGACCGCGCCGCGTCCACGACCTCGAGCGCCGCATCACGGAACGTGGTCGACGGGTTGAAGTGGTACTGGGCGGTGAGCACGATCGTGTCTGCCGTCGTGCGTCCGAGGGCCGTGTGGATGTCCCAGAGCGCCCGGGACCAGATCTGGCCATCGTGGTGGATCGCGCCGGTCTGGTCGTCGACCGTGAGGTCCGTGTCGACACGGCGCAGGCAGTGGGGAACGTCGACGGTGTACGAGATCGAGTCCCAGTCCGCGATGCACGTCACGCCGTAGCCGCCGGAGACCGGCTGGCTCATCGTCGCGGCCCAGTAGTCACCGAACCCCTCGCCGATCGAGCCCGCATCGTGCCCGACGCCGAAGCCCGGCGACTCCGCCTCCTGGATCGCGTGACCGTATTCGTGCCAGATCACCTCGAGGTCCTCGCCGTCGTCGACACCGCCCTTCCCGAGCCGGATCAAGTCCTTCGTCGGGTCGAAGTAGCTGTTGTCGATCCCGTACTGGTTCACCTTGACCGTGATGCCGTCGGACTGGATGTCCGTGAAGCCGAGATGTTGGATGTACTCCTGGGCGCGGGTGATCGCGTAGTACGCCATCACCTGCTCGAAGCGCTCATCGTGCCGGCCGTACAGGAACCGCCGGTCGGCCTCGAACGCCCGGCCGCCGGAGCCACGGACGGTGACGAAGTCGCCCTGGAGGTAGCCGCTGTGGTCGAGGTGTTGCAGCCCGGCGATCACGTACGCGGGCTTGAGTGCGGCGTAGTCCTCGTCCTTGCGGTCGGTGAGCGATTGATCATGCAGCGTCACGACCGGGTTCGGCAGGAAGATGCGACCGGCGGGGGTCGGCACGGTCGCAGCACCCACGCGCGTTGGAACGAGCGCGAGCACGGCCGTGGAGACGACCAAGGATAGAAGCGTGCGACGAAACATCGATCCCCTCCCCAGGTTCGACTTCGAGCCTCTGAGCCTACCCGTCATCCCCCGGAGCCTCTACGGCCGAATGACTAAGGTGGTTCCGACGTCGACCGGGTGGCTACGTTGGGCGGTACTCGCCGAACACGTCGCGCAAGGCGTCGGAGACCTCGCCGAGGGTGGCGCGAGCGCGAAGGGCTTCCTTCATCGGCGGCAGGAGGTTCTCCGTGCTGCTCGCCGCCCCTGCCACGGCCGCGAGACCCGCGCCGACCGCAGCGTCGTCGCGAGACGCCCGGAGCCTGCGCAGTCGTTCGATCTGACGGGCGACCTCGTCGTCCCCGATCTGCTGGAGCTCGGGCGAGGTGGTCTCATCCACCTGGAACCGGTTGAGCCCGACCACCACCCGCTCCCCTCGTTCGATCGAGCGCTGGATGCGGAACGCCGCCTCGTGGATCTCGTCCTGGTAGAAGCCCGCCTCGATCGCCGCGACGGCCCCGCCCATCGCGTCGACCTTCTCCAGATACTCCCCCGCGGCCCGCTCGAGGTCATCGGTGAGCGACTCGACGAAGTACGACCCGCCGAGCGGATCCGCTACCTCCGAGATCCCGGTCTCGTAGCCGATCACCTGCTGGGTCCGGAGGGCGATCGTGGCCGAGCGTTCCGTCGGGAGCGCCAAGGCCTCGTCGAACGCGTTCGTATGCAGCGATTGGGTGCCGCCGAGCACGGCGGACAATGCCTCGAGGGCGGTTCGCACGATGTTGTTCTCGGGCTGTTGCGCGGTGAGCGTGGCCCCGCCGGTCTGCGTGTGGAACCGCAACGTCATCGAACGTTCGTCCTTCGCGCCGAACCGATCCCGCATGATCCGAGCCCACAAGCGCCGTGCGGCGCGGAACTTCGCGACCTCCTCGAAGAAGTTCATGTGGCACGCGAAGAAGAACGACAGCCGTGGCGCGAAGTCATCGACGCTCAGTCCGGCGTCCAGCGCCGCCTGCACGTACGCGATCCCATCGGCGAGCGTGAAGGCGATCTCCTGCGCGGCGGTCGCCCCGGCCTCGCGCATGTGATAGCCGCTGATCGAGATCGTGTTCCAGCGGGGGATCCGCTCGTTGCAGTAGGAGAACAGGTCCGTGATCAGGCGCATCGAGGGCCCCGGCGGGTAGATGTACGTGCCGCGCGCGGCGTACTCCTTCAGCAGGTCGTTCTGGACGGTCCCGGCGAGGTCCGCGGCCGGGACGCCTTGCTCCTCGGCGACGAGCTCGTAGAGCAGGAGGAGGATCGGCGCGGTCGCGTTGATCGTCATCGATGTCGAGACCTGGGCGAGCGGGATCCCGGCGAAGAGCCGCTCCATGTCCTCGACCGAGTCGATCGCGACGCCGGTCCGGCCGACCTCACCCTCGGCGCGAGGGTGGTCCGAGTCGAGGCCCATCTGCGTCGGCAGATCGAACGCGACCGACAGGCCCGTCTGGCCGTGCTCCAGCAGGTAGCGGAAGCGGCGGTTCGTGTCTTCGGCGGCCCCCAGGCCGGCGTACTGACGCATCGTCCACAGACGGCCGCGGTACATCGATGGGTACGGACCACGCGTGAACGGGAATGCGCCCGGGTCGCCCAGGCGGTCGTCGGGATCCCATCCGTCGAGGTCCCGCGGCTCGTACAACGCTCGGAGCTCGATCCCCGAGTCCGTGACGCGGCGCTCGTCCCCCATCCGGTTCACCCCTCGTGGAGGAACCCCAACAGCTCCAGGTCCCCCCGAGCGGACGCGAGCGCGACCTCGTCGGGCGCGCGGACGCGGTGCCGATGAACACCACCGGTCAGCGACGAGAGCGGTTGGGTGTCGGAGGTGTGGAGCACCTCCTCGTATCGCTCGACGTCGCGGTGCGAGGAGATCATGAGGTCGGCCCGGACCTCACCGTAGAGCGGATGTTCGATCACGACGTCGTGCACGGTGATGCCGTGCGCGACGAGCGTCTCGAGCTCCTTCTGCGATCCCTCGCGGTCATGGGCGCAGGTCAGGACCGCGAAGACGCCGGTCGCGGGTTCTCCGTCCCAGTGGTACCCCTGCGGGCTGCCGCCGATCGGTTCACCCGCCGCCCGCAGGATCGCCATGTCGTTCACGATCGCCTGCCGAGACACGCCCAGCGACACCGAGAGCTCGGATCCCGTGATCGCCCGATGAGCCTCGCGCAACAACTCCACGATCCGTTCGCGGCGGCCCGACCCGTTCGTCTCCGACATCCGCCGGAGCCTACCCAACCGCCCGGTCGGGTAGCGTGGAGATCATGGACATCGTGGATCCGCGGATCGAGGCGTACATGGCGGAACGGCTCCAGCGCTTCGACGAGCCGGTGTTGTTGGAGATGGAGGCCGAGGGCAGCAGACGGGGCTTCCCGATCGTGGGGCGGAACGTCGGCGTCACGCTGGAGGTGGTGGCGCGGTCGATCGGAGCGGGCCGCGTGATGGAGCTCGGGTCCGGGTTCGGGTACTCGGCATATTGGTTCGCACGAGCCGTGGGACCGGGCGGCGAGGTGCACTGCACCGACGGCGATCCGGCGAACGCCGAGGCCGGCGCGAGCTTCCTCGCTCGCGCCGGCCTCGGAGACCGCGTGACGTATCACGTGGGCGACGCCGTCGAGCAGCTCTCGTTGCTCGACGGCCCCTTCGATGTCGTCTTCTGCGACATCGACAAGACGGGTTACCCCGACGCCTGGCGAGCGGCCTCCGAGCGGATCCGGGTCGGCGGGCTCTATCTCTGCGACAACACGCTCGGCTATGGATCGGGAACCGTGTTCGATGACGGCGACGGCCCGGAGGCGATCCGGGAGCACAACCGACTGATCGCCGAGGACGAGCGCTTCATCTCCACGATCGTGCCGACCCGCGAAGGTGTGCTCGTTGCGATCCGGGTCTCCTGAGCCCTCACGGAACGCTTCGGAGTAGACTCCGCCGGGCCCGCTGGACCGCCCGGCCAACGACCTTCGACCGTGACGCGATAGCCTGGAAGGGAACGTCCCTGGGCCGAACGAGGAGCGACCGCGGCGTGGCGATCAGATCGAGGAAGTCCAAGAGCGACTACGGCTCGATCTACCGGGGCCACGAGGGCCAGTGGTCGTGGATCTTGCATCGCATCACCGGCGTCGCCGTCATCCTGTTCCTGTTCGCGCACGTCGTGGACACGGCTGCCGTCGGCTGGGGCCCCGAGGCGTACGACCGGATCACGGCCGCGTACGACAACCCGATCGTCCGGTTGCTCGAGCTCGGCCTGGTCGTCGCGGTGCTCTATCACTCGCTGAACGGCCTCAAGATCACCCTGATCGACTTCTTCCCTCGGCTGGTGTCGCGGATACGGCCGATCTCGATCGTGTTCACCGCCGTGTTCGTCCTGACGTTGATCCCGACCGCCTGGATCATGCTCGGCCAGGCCTGGGACCTCGCGCGGAAGTGACGATGGCGACCACCACGTCCCCGCGCCCGGCCGCTCCGCCCGACGCGCGCGAGCAAGCCCTTGGACGTGGACGGCCCGTGGGTGGCTTCGAGCTCTGGACGTGGGTCTTCATGCGGATCAGCGGCCTCCTGCTGCTGGTCCTCGCCGTCGGGCACACGCTGATCATGCATCTGCCCGCCGGCGGGGTCAGCCGGATCGACTTCGGCTTCGTCGCCGTCCGGTGGCAGAGCCCGTTCTGGCGGACGTGGGACTGGATGCTGCTGATGCTCGCGCTGCTGCACGGGATCAACGGACTGCGCAACATCACGCTCGACTACGTGCGTCCCCCCGGGTGGCGCTTCGCGCTCACGATGGCGTACTACGTGATCGGGTTCACACTGATGGTGCTCGGGACGGTCATCGTCGTGACGTTCGATCCGACGCGGTGGGGACCCGTCGGATGACCACGACGCATACGTACGACGCGCTGGTGGTCGGCGCCGGCGGTGCCGGGCTGCGCGCGGCGATCGAGCTCTCCGAGCGATGCAGGACCGCCGTGATCTCCAAGCTCTATCCGACCCGTTCGCACACGGGAGCGGCACAAGGGGGTGTCTGCGCGGCGCTCGGCAACGTGGAGGAGGACTCGCCCGAGTGGCACGCGTTCGACACCGTGAAGGGCGGCGACTACCTCGTCGATCAACCGGCGGCCCTCCTGATGACCGAGGAAGCCGTCGAGGCGATCTACCAGCTGGAGCGCTGGGGTCTTCCCTTCAACCGGACCCCCGACGGGCGCATCGACCAGCGACGGTTCGGCGGACACACCCGCAATCACGGCGAGGCGCCGGTCAAGCGCGCGTGCTACGCGGCGGACCGCACCGGGCACATGATCCTGCAGACGCTGTACCAGCAGTGCGTCAAGCGCGACGTTCGCTTCTTCAACGAGTTCTACTGCCTGGATCTGCTGCGGGACGATGCCGGAACGACTGCGGGGATCGTCGCGTACGAGCTCGCGACCGGAGAGCTCCACGTCTTCCGCGCGAAGGCGGTGCTGTTCGCGACGGGCGGCTACGGGCGGATGTTCCGCGTCACGTCCAACGCGCACGCGCTCACCGGCGACGGACCGGCCGTGGTCTGGCGGCGCGGCATCCCGCTCGAGGACATGGAGATGTTCCAGTTCCATCCAACCGGCCTCGCCAGGCTGGGCGTGCTCCTGTCGGAGGCTGCGCGCGGTGAGGGCGGCATCGTCCTCAACAGCGAGGGCGAGCGATTCATGGAGCGGTACGCGCCCACGATCAAGGACCTGGCGCCGCGCGACATGGTCTCGCGAGCGATCTACCAGGAGATCAAGGAAGGTCGCGGCGGCGGTCCCACCGGGGACTGGGTGTACCTGGACATCTCCCACCTGGATCCGAAGGTGATCGAGGAGAAGCTGCCCGACATCACCGAGTTCGCCAGGATCTATCTGAAGGTGGAACCGATGAACGAACCGGTCCCGATCCAACCCACCGCGCACTACGCGATGGGAGGGATCCCCACCGACACCGACGGCCGGGTCGTCGTGGGTGCCGACGAGGCCGTCGTGCCCGGCCTCTACGCCGCGGGCGAGTGCGCCTGCGTCTCCGTCCATGGAGCCAACCGACTGGGAACGAACTCCCTCCTGGACCTCGTGGTGTTCGGGCGACGAGCCGGGGACGATGCGGCGAGGTACATCGGCGAAGCCGACCTGGCCATGCCTCCCGAGCACCCCGAACGGGCCACGCTGGACCTGCTCGACGGCATCTTGGGACGGACGACGGGTGACAACGCCGGCGAGATCCGCAAGGAGCTCCAGGACAACATGTTCGATCTCGCGTTCGTCGTTCGCTCCGACGAGAGCCTCACCAAGATGCAACAGATCCTCGCGAGCCTCCGCGAGCGCTACGAGCGGGTCGCCATCACGGACAAGGGAGGTCTCTACAACACCGACCTGATGGAAACCGTGGAGCTGGGGTACCTGCTGGATTGCGCCGACGCGCTCGTCGCCGGAGCGCTCGTTCGGACCGAGAGCCGCGGCGCCCACTTCCGCGAGGACCATCCGCTCCGGGACGACGCCAACTGGCTCAAGCACACCCTCGCCACGCGCGAACAGGACGGTACGATCCGTATCGAGTACAAGCCCGTCAAGATGGGGCCATACGTCCCGATGGAGCGCAAGTACTGATGGTGACCGCCGCGGACGTCCTCGACGCGTCGGACCGGGAACGCCCCGCGACGGAGACGATCCCGCTCACGGTCCGCGTCCGCCGTTTCAACCCCGAGGTCTCCGAGGACTCCTGGTGGGACGAATGGACGGTCCGGTGCGATCCGCTGGAACGCCTGGTCGAGGTTCTGCACCAGATCAAGTGGCATCACGACGGGACCCTCAGCTTCCGGCGATCCTGTGCGCACGGGATCTGCGGCTCCGACGCGATGCTGATCAACGGCCGGAACCAACTCGCGTGCAAGGTCCTGGCGCAAGACGTCGCGCCGCGGGTCACGATCGAGCCGATCCGCGGCCTGGCCGTCTTGAAGGACCTGATCGTCGACATGGAGCCGTTCATGGACGGCTACCGCTCGATCCTCCCCTTCCTCGTGAACGACTCGGGCGAGCCGGAGAAGGAACGCCGGCAATCTCCGGAGGACCGTCACCGGTACGACGACACGACCAAGTGCATCCTCTGCGCGGCGTGCACCACATCCTGTCCGGTGTTCTGGGGGGATGCGGGCTACGTCGGGCCGGCCGCGATCGTCAACGCGCACCGGTTCATCTTCGATTCTCGAGACGAGGGCGGCCAGGAGCGGATGAAGATCCTTTCGGAGAAGACCGGCGTCTTCCGGTGCCGGACGACCTTCAACTGCACGGACGCGTGTCCGCGGGGCATCGAGGTCACGAAGGCGATCCAAGAGGTGAAGCGCGCGATCCTGTTCGAGCGCTTCTGAACCTCGCGAAACCCGTTACGAGATCGTGATCATCTTCCAAGGCGACCAGCCCGTCCGCAAGGTCGACCCGTTCCTGTGCAGACGCGAACGGAACCTCCAGGTCCCGGGCGACGCGTGATGGAACGTCACGCTGAGCGACGTGACCCCCGTCTTCCAGATCTTCCAGGGGCCGGGGCCGGCCTTCTTCTGGACGTCGAACGACCAGTGCGCGTGTGAGCCGGTAGCGAGCGTGATCGTGAAGACCGTGCTCGTGCTCCCGCTCGCGGAGGACGCCTCGATCGGCACACGGACCTTCCCGTGCATGAACGGGTGGATCTTGCAGTGATAGGCGTAGACGCCCGCGGCTTTGAACGGGAGGGCAGCAGACGTGTCGCCCGTCATCAATGTTGGTGTCGACCAAAGCCCGATGTCG
>Ga0307286_10000132_pt1 | contig 18953 bp, 19 predicted proteins | sample ER_DNA_140_FD_194478 | JGI IMG/M metagenome (GOLD analysis project Ga0307286, IMG submission 194478) | Bulk soil microbial communities from the East River watershed near Crested Butte, Colorado, United States - ER_DNA_140 | ecosystem: Environmental > Terrestrial > Soil > Floodplain | place... | reverse complement strand
GACGAACGTGACCTGATACGAGCCTGTCGCCCAGACCCATCGCAGTGCTGTCCGCCCGGCCGGCGCGCGTGCCATCCCCGCCCCGCCAAGGAGAGGAGACGGCCATCACCAGCATGGCACACCCCACCGCGCCCCAGCTCACCGTCGGGGTCGACACCACCTGGACGTCCACGTCGCCCACGCAGCCGACCAGCTCGGCCGCCGCGTGGCCACCATCCAGGTGCCCACCACCCCCGCCGGCTACCAGCAGCTGCTGGCCTGGGCCCGCGGGCTCGGCCAGCCCGTCGCCTGGGGGGTGGAGGGCACCGGGTCCTACGGCGCCGCCCTGGCCCGCTTCCTAGCCGCCAACCACCAGGTCGTGGTGGAGGTCAACCGGCCCGACCGAGGAGCCCGGCGCCAGCGTGGCAAGTCCGACCCGGTCGACGCCCAGGCGGCCGCCAAGGCCGTGCAGGCCGGCGACGCAACGGTCGTGCCCAAGGCCGGCACCGGCCAGGTGGAGATGATCCACTGCCTTCGGGTCGCCCGCCAGACCGCCATGCGGGCCCGCACCCAGACCATCAACGCCCTCAAGGCGCTGCTGGTCACCGCCCCCGCCGAGCTCCGTGAGCAGCTCCGGGGGATGTCGGTGACCCGGCTGGTACGCGCCGCCGCCGGCCAGGAGCCGGGTCCGATCACCAGCCCCCTGGCCGCGGCCATGCTTCGCGCTGGGGACCCTTGCCCGCCGTCACCAGGCCCTGTCGGCCGAGATCGACGCCCTCACCAGCGAGTTGGACCGGCTCACCGCCACGGCGGCGCCCAAGCTGGTGGCGCTGTTCGGCGTCGGCCAAGACAGCGCCGGCGCGCTGCTGGTCGCCGCCGGTGACAACCCCGGCCGGCTGCGCAGCGACGCCTGCTTCTCGATGCTGTGCGGCTCCTCGCCGATCCAGGCGTCCTCCGGCAAGACCACCCGGCATCGCCTCAATCGGGGCGGCGACCGGCAAGCCAACGCCGCGCTGCACCGGATCGTGGTGGTGCGGTTGTGCCACCACCAGCAGACCAAGGACTACATGGCCAGACGCCTCACCGAAGGCAAGACCAAGAAGGAGATCATCCGCTGTTTGAAGCGCTACGTGGCCCGAGAGGTGTTCGCAGTGCTCAACCAGATGGGCCAGGACACCCTCACCGCAACCGCTTGACAGCTATACGAGCGTCAGGAATCGCCGGCCCCCACGGTGCAGCGCCTGGCCGCTTTGGGGTGGTGGGGTGCCTAGGAACCAGCAGGCGCCCGCCGGGCAGCGCGGTACATCCCCACCGCCTCGGTGACGGTGGTGGCGTCGGTGGGGGCCTTGTCGTCGCGCCAGCGGCCGGTGAACCGGGGGAACCGCAACGCCAGCCCGGCGTCCTCCCTCAGCTGGCCCCAGCCGGCAGTGTGGTTGGGGGAGAGGGTCAGTTCGGCGGCGAGGACCTCGACCACCAGGGCGGGCTCGAACCAGACGTCCGCGGCCCAGCGCGAGTCCACCCGAGCCGGCCGCTGCTCCCGGACCAGCGACGCCAGCCGAGCCGGCAGCCCGGCGAGTTCGGCGTCGGAGAAGCCAGTGCCGCACCTACAGATGGTCTGGAACCGATCGGCCTCCTCGTCGTAGACGGCCAGGAGCAGCGCCCCGTAGATGCCGGCGCGCCGGCCCCGCCCGGCCAGCCCGCCCACCACCACCAGGTCCAGGGTGTCGGTGAGCTCGCTGCGGTAGTCGCGCTTGAGCTTGATCCACGACCAGCCACGGGCCCCGGCCTGGTAGCTCACCGCTGGGCTCACCGACTTGCAAATGAGGCCCTCGCAGCCGTCGGCCACCGCCTGCTGGAACACCGCCTCCAGGCGGTCCTCGTCGCTGACCTGCTCGGCGGTGGTCAGCCGCAGCCGGGGGCCGGGGGTGACGGCCTCGGCCAACCGCCGGCGCCGCTCGGGATAGGGCAGGCCGGTCAGGTCCTCGCCGTCGGCGTACAGCAGCTCGAAGCAGAACAGACTCACCGGGTAGTCGCGCACGGCGTCGCTGATGCCGTGCTTGCGGCGGCGGAACATGACCTCCTGGAACGGGCGCAGCTCCCCCGAGGCCGGGTCGGCGGCCACCGCCTCCCCCTCCAGGATGACCTCCCGTGGCCCCAGGCTCTGGTTGAGCAACTCCACCACCTCGGGGAACTGTATGGAGACCCGTTCCAGCCGGCGGGTATACAGCTCCAGGGCACCGTCGGCGGTGCGGTGGGCCTGGATTCGGATCCCGTCGTACTTGTACTCGGCCACACACGACCCGCCCAGCTTGGCCAGGATCGCAGCCGGCTCGCTGAGCCGCTGGGCCAGCATCGGCCGCACCGGATTGCCCGCCCGGACCTGCATGCGTTCGACCTCCTCGAGGCCGCCGGAGACCAGGGTGGCCGCAACCAGGCCCAGGTCCGAGCAGATGTTGTAGGCCCGCTCCAGCACCCGCCGCGCCTTGCGGCCGCCGGCATGCACCTCGGCCAGGGCGTCCAGGATGGTGGCGGTGCCGATCCCCAGCCGCAGCGAGCCAGTGACGGTCCGCAGCAGGTAGCGGGCCTCCAGCGGGGTCGCCTGCTCAAGCACTACAACGCTGGTCGCGGCGGGCGAAGACGGCGCAGGCGCTGGCGCTGCGAGCGCGGATCGTGCTGGCCTGCGCCGAGGGGGCGACCAACAAGGCGTGGCCGAGCAGTTGGGGATCTGGCCGCAGACGGTGGGCAAGTGGCGCGGGCGGTTTGTGGCCCAGCGGCTGGAGGGCCTGTCGGACGAAGACCGGCCGGGCCGGCCCCGCACCGTCGCCGACGAGCAGGTCGAGCAGGTCATCACCAAGACATTGGAGGAGCCGCCACCCAACCAGGACAGCCACTGGTCGACGCGGTCGATGGCCAAGGCGACCGGGATGAGCCAGACCGCGATCAGCCGGATCTGGCGGGCATTTGGCCTCAAGCCGCACCTGCAAGAGACCTGGAAGCTGTCGACCGATCCGCAGTTCATCGACAAGGTCCGCGACATCGTGGGGCTGTACCTGGATCCGCCGGCGGCGGCGCTGGTGCTGTGCGTGGATGAGAAGAGCCAGATCCAGGCGCTGGACCGGACCGCGCCGAGCCTGCCGATCCTGCCGACCACCCCGGCGCGGCGCAGCCACGATTACGTGCGCAACGGCACCACCAGCACCGCCACCAGGAGTTCTTGAAGTTCCTCAAGACCATCGACGCCAGCGTGCCCGCTGGGTTGGAGCTGCATCTGATCTGCGACAACTACGGGACCCACAAGACCCCGGAGGTCAAGCGGTGGCTGCTGCGCCACCCGCGCTTTCAGCTGCACCTGACCCCGACCTACAGCTCCTGGCTGAACCTGGTGGAGCGCTGGTTTGCCGAGTTGACCAACCGGAAGCTACGCCGCTCGGCCCATCGCAGCGTGGCCGAGCTGGAGGCCGACCTCCATGCCTGGATCCGGGCGTGGAACGATGACCCCAAGCCGTTTGTGTGGACCAAGACCGCCGACGAGATCCTCGACAACCTCGCAGGCTATCTACAACGAATTGATAACTCAGCACACTAGGGCTTGCGGCCCACCCCGCCGACGGCGTCGATCTCGGGGGGTGGGCCGTCTCCGCTGGTCGGGTCGGGCCGCCACCGTGGGAGTGACACCACCCCGGGCTTCACCAGTTCCAGCCCGGCGAAGAGGCCGGCGACCTGCTCCGGGCTGCGCAGGCGGTAGGGGATGGCGCCGCTCTGGTCGTAGTCGTCCTGGGCCTGGATCCCGGCCTGGCTGGTGTTGGTGCCGTCGCACAGCACCAGGTAGCTGCCGGACGCCAGGCCGTCCAGGAGCCGCTTGATGATCGAGCGGGCCTCGGCGTCGTCGTCGATGTGGCCGAGGATCCCGAGCAGCATCAGCGCGACGGGCTGGCTGAGGTCCAGGGTCCGGGCAGCGGCGTCCAGGATCGTGTCGGGGTCGTGCAGGTCGGCGTCGACGTAGGCGGTCACTCCCTGGGTGCTGGTGAGCAGGGCGCGGGCGTGGGCCAGGACCACCGGGTCGTTGTCGACGTAGACGACGCGGCTCTCGGGGGCGACCCGCTGGGCCACCTCGTGGGTGTTGTCGGCGGTGGGCAGGCCGGTGCCGATGTCCAGGAACTGGCGGATCCCGGCCTCGCCGGCCAGGTAGGTGACGGTGCGGACGAGGAACTCGCGGGTGCTACGGGCGACCTCGACGATCTCAGGGAAGGCCTCGCGGAACTGGTCGCCGGCCTCGCGGTCCACCGGGTAGTTGTCCTTGCCGCCCAGCCAGTAGTTCCAGATCCGGGCCGAGTGGGGGACGCTGGCGTCGATCTCGGGGGGCTGGGGGGGCGACGGGCCGTTGGTCACGGGAGCGCTCCTCGGCGTCGGGAAGATCTCGGCGCACAACCAACCGCAAGATGCCATGGCGGTCAACCGCCGATGCGCCATCGCCGGCCGACGATGCGGCCGCTCAGGGCTTGCGGGCGACCCCGCCGTAGGCATAGACGCTGTAGGGGTCCTGGTCGGTCCCGGGGTCGGGCCGCCAGGCGGCCAGCGGCACCAGGCCGGGCTCGACCAGCTCGAGCCCGGCGAAGAACGGCTCGGTGTCGGCCAGGGTGCGGGGCACGTTGGGGATCCCGCCCTGCTCCGACACCGCGGCCAGGCCGGCCATGGCCTCCGGGTCGAAGTCCGGAGTCGTCTGGGACAGCACCAGGTAGCTGCCGGGCGCCAGGGCGTCGACCAGGGTGGCCACGATCCGCCGGGGGTCGTCCTGGTCGCGCAGGTGGTGCATGATCCCGATCAGCACCAGGCCGACCGGCTGGGTGAGGTCGAGGGTCTTGGCGACCGCCGGGTTGGCCAGGATCGCCTCCGGCTTGCGCAGGTCGGCCAGGATGAACTCCACCGTCCCGGAGTGGGTGCCGGGGATCAGGGCCCGCGAGTGGGCGAGCACGATGGGGTCGTTGTCCACGTACAGCACCCGCGCCGCCGGGTCGGCCTCCTGGGCCACCTCGTGGACGTTGCCGGTGGTCGGGATGCCGGTGCCGATGTCCAGGAACTGGTGGATCCCGGCCTCGGCGGCCAGGAAGCGCACGGTCCGGCCGAGGAAGGCCCGCTGGGCCCGCACCTGGGTGCGGATCGTGGGCAGCTGCTCGGCGATGGCGTCTCCCATGGCCCGGTCGGCGGGGAAGTTGTCCTTGCCGCCCAGCCAGTAGTCGTACACCCGGGCCGACTGGGGGACGTTGGAGTTGATCTCATTCGACATGCTCGGATCATACCGAGCGGGAGGGGTACGGCGGCAAGAGCACCCACCAGGTGGGCGACACTAGTGTAGTTACAACGTTGTAGTTATACTGAAGCCTTACCTTGCCAAGCCTCACGCGCGTACGGGCCGAGCAGGGAGTGCCAGTGCAGGGAAGTGTCGCCGGACGCGGCGACGACGCACCACGAGGGCCGCAGCCGGTGGGGGCCGCCCTCGGTGCCGCCATGGTCGAGCTGCTGGCCAAGGCCGACCCGGCGGCCCGCCGCCTGCTCGGCCGGGTCGAGCGGCCCCTGGCCCGGGTATGGCTGGCCGCCTGGCTCCCGGACGCCCCCCAGGGCACCCTGGTCGAGCCCAACTGCAAGATCGGCCCCTACCGGGTCGACTTCCTGGTCCTGCCCCGGCTGGTGGTGGAGATCGACGGCGAGGGGCCGGTCCGGGTCAGCTCCGACCAGGTCGTCCGTGAGCGCCGCCGCGACCGCTACCTGGTCGCCCAGGGCTACGCCGTGCTGCGCTTCGCCGGCGACGAGGTCTGGTCCAACCCCTGGCGCTGCGCCGAGGAGGTCCGCGACTACCTGCTCGGCCGCCGCGTGGCCGGCCTGGAGGGTGCCTGATTGAGGCCGTCGCGCAAGATGGCCACGATCACGCGCATGATCAGGACGGTGGCGCAGAACAGGCCGAAGTAGCCGAAGAACTGGAACAGCGAGGTGTCGCCGGTGAAGTGCGGGCCGCCCTGGGCCAGGCCTGCCGTGGCCGACAGTGGCGTCAGCCGGCCGAACGTCTCAAAGACCAGAGGTGGAGCGCGGGTAGGCGACCTCGGGGTCGGTGGCCACGTTGACCAGGTAGGGGACGCCGGCGTCGAAGGCCCGGCGCAGGGCCGGGCCCAGCTCGGCCGGGCTGGTGACCAGCTCCCCGGCGGCGCCGAGGGCCTCGGCGACCTGGTCGTAGCGGCACCCGGGCTGGAGGTCGGCGGCCACGTCGTAGCCGTACAGCATCCGCATGGGGTGCTTCTCCAGGCCCCAGATGCCGTTGTTGCCGCAGACGATCACCACCGGCAGGCGGTGGCGGACCAGGGTGTCCACGTCCATCAGGGAGAACCCGGCCGCGCCGTCGCCGAGCAGGAGCACGACCTGGGCCGAGGGGCGGGCCAGGCGGGCGGCCAGGGCGTAGCCGAGGCCGGTGCCGAGGCAGCCGTAGGGTCCGGGGTCGAGCCAGTTGCCCGGCCGGGCCGGCTCCACGAACCGGCCGGCGAAGGAGACGAAGTCGCCGCCGTCGCCGACCACCACCGCGTCGTCGGCCAGGACCCGCAGCAGCTCGCCGTAGACCCGGGCCGGGTGGATGGGGTCGGCCGGGCTGTCCAGCAGCTCCCGGTCGCCGGCGACCGCCGCCCTGGCCTGGTCGCGCAGGCGCTCCAGCCACGGCCCGGTGTCCGGCCGCCGGCCGGGCAGGGCGGCCGCCGCCTCGGCGAGGCCATCCAGGACCAGGCCGAGGTCGCCGGTCACGCTCCCGGCCAGCTCGACGTGCCCGGCCACCTGGCCGGGGGCGTCGACCAGGTGGACCACCCTGGCCGGGGGGTCGCCGTGGCGGCCGCCGAAGCTGCCGTAGGCGAGCCGGAAGTCGAGCGGGGCGCCGGCCACCAGAACGAGGTCGGCGGCGCCGAAGGCGAGCGAGCGGGCCCTGGTGACCAGCGGCCCGTCGCCGCCCGGGGCCAGGATGCCGCGGCCCTGGCCGTTGGCGACCACGGGCAGGGCGAGGGCCTCGGCGCAGCGCCGGGCCGCGTCCTCGGCCCGGTCGGCCCAGACGTCGGAGCCGAGGACCAGCACCGGCCGCTCGGCCTGGCCGAGCAGCCGGGCCACGGCGGCCAGCGCGTCCGGGTCGGGCTCCCGCACGGGCGCCGGGTCGGGGTCGGCCAGCACGACCTCGGCCGAGGAGAACAGCGCCTCCAGGGCGATGTCGAGGAACACCGGCCCCCGGTGCGGCTCGGCGGCCAGGAGCAGGGCCCGGTCGACCTGGGCGGGGATGTCGGCGACCTCGCCCACGGTGCCGGCATGCTTGGTGACGGTCGCGACCAGCGGCGGGTGGTCGAGCTCCTGGAGACTGCCGGCGCCCCAGCGCCCGGTCGCCGCCCTGCCCCCGAGGACCAGCAGCGGCGACCCGTTGAAGTGGGCGGTGGTGATGGCCGAGACCCCGTTGGTCACCCCGGGCCCGGCGGTCAGCACGGCCAGCCCGGGCCGGCGCAGCAGCTTGGCCGTGGCCTCGGCCGCGAACACCGCCGTCTGCTCGTGCCGGACGTCGACCAGCCGCAGCGGCGGGTCGGCCTTGACCGCCCCGTCATACAGCGGGAACACATGCCCGCCGGAGAGGGTGAACATCTCCTCCACCCCGTGCCGCCGGGCCACCGCGACCGCCAGCGCCCCCCCGTGCCCCTCCAGCTCCGTCCCGCCCACCGCCACCTCCCACACCACCCGGCCGCTCGATGCTACCTGGGCGTTGCCGGGTCGCGTCTGGCACCCTGCTGCCCGTGATCCGTCGAGCCATCCGCCCCCCGGCCGCGCTGCCGGTGGTCCTGCTCCTCCTCGGGGCGCTGGCGGCGGGCTGCGGTCCCGCCGACCAGCAGCGCACGGCCGCGCGGCGCCCCGCCGCCGGCGGGACGCCGGCCACGCCACCCACCTCTACCTCGACCGCCACCGCCGCCGACAGCCGCAGCGTCCCGGTCAGGTCCGGGTTCGTGGCCTTCGGCGACTTCGGCGGCGGCCCGGCCCAGGGGGCGGTCGCCGCCGCCATGTCCCGGTGGGCGGCCGGCCATCGGGTGGACGCGCTGGTCACCACCGGGGACAACGTCTACGAGCGGGGCGAGCCGCAACGGTTCGGCGCCCAGCTCGACCGGCCCTACCAGAGGCTGCGCCGCACCCGCCCGCTGTGGGTGACGCTGGGCAACCACGACGTGACGGCCGGCCACGGTGCCGACCAGCTGCGCCATCTCGGCCTGCCCGCGCTGCCCTATGTCAGGACCCTGCCCGGCGTGCAGCTGCTGTTCCTGGACGGCAACCGGCCCGACCGGGCCCAGGCGGCCTGGCTGACGGCCAGGCTGGCCCGGCCGGGGCCGCGGTTCCGGGTGGTGGTGTTCCACCAGCCGGCTTGGTCGTGCAGCGTCCACGGCTCCAACCGGGAGGTCGACCGGTGGGTGCCGGTGCTGGAGCGCTACCGGGTGGCCCTCGTCCTCAACGGCCACGACCACAACTACCAGCGGTTCGTCTCCACCGCCGGGGTCAGCTACGTGGTCACCGGCGGGGGCGGCAAGCAGCTGTACCCGGTCGCCCGCTGCCCCTCCGGGACCCCGCGGCGGGTCGCCGGCGTCGCCCGCAACCATTTCACCGCCGTCGAGGTCCGCCAGCGGTCGCTGACCGTACGGGCGGTCGCCACCGACGGCAAGGTCATCGACCGGACGGTGGTCCGCCGGTGATGTCGACCTCGAACCAGATCGTCCGCCCGGCCGCGCTCTCGCGCACGCCCCAGCGGCTGGCCAGGGTCCGGACCAGCTCAAGGCCGCGGCCCCCGGCCGACCGGACGGCGTGGATGCGCTGGCGCAGCCGGGCCGGCCCGCCGTCGTCGGACACCTCGACCCGGAGCCGGCGGCCGACCACCGCGTAGCCGACCTCCAGGGTGCCGCTGCCCCGGTTCGGTTGTGACTGGTCGAGACTGCTGGTCACCGCCTCGGAGACGAGCAGCTGGGCGGTCTCCCAGGCCTCGGAGCCGCGGGCCAGGCCGCCCGTGACGAAGTGGCGGGCGGCCGCGACCTCCTCGGGCCGGCGGGCGAAGCGTCTGCGGACGAGGGCTGCCTTGGGTGGGTCCGTTCGCACGGGTGCTCCTCGGCATCGACGGCAGGATGGGGGGACCGTCTGGTCCGGTCCTCCCCAGCTTCGCCGGGGCCAAACCTCCGCCTGGGTCAGCCGAGCAGCTCGGGGACACCGGCGAGGAAGCGGCGCAGCTCGGCCAGGAGCCAAGAGCCGGCGAGCAGGTCGAGGTCGTTGTGGTCGGCGCCGTCCAGCACGGCCAGCCGCTTGGGCTGGGGCGCGGCCGCGAACAGGCGCCGGCTGTGGTCGGCGGGCACGATATGGTCGCGGCCGCCGGCCAGCACCAGCAGGGGCGCGGCCAGGCGGCCGGCCAGCGCCGCCGAGTCGTAGCGGTCGCGCAGCAGCAGCGACACGGGCAGGAGCGGGAAGTGGAGCCGCCCGACCTCGGCCAGCGACGCGAACGGCGACCGCAGCACCAGGGCGGCCGGCGGCCGCTCGGTGGCCAGCCGCAGGGCCACCGCCGCACCCAGCGACTCGCCGAAGTAGACCACCCGGGCCGGGTCGACCTCGGGCCGCGCCGCCAGGTGGTCCAGGGCGGCCCTGGTGTCGGCGGCCAGCCCCTCCTCGGTGGGATGACCAGGGTTGCCCCCGTACCCCCGGTAGTCGAACAGCAGCACGTGCAGCCCCATCCGGGCCAGGGCGGCGGCCAGCGGCGCCCGCATCGATCGGTTGCCCCCGTTCCCGTTGCACACCAGCACCGCAGGCCCTGACGCCCCGGCACCGGTTCCGAGGCCCCGCCTGGCAGCGGCCGGAACGAACCAGCCCCTGAGCCGAACGCCGTCGGCGGTGTCGAAGGCCATCTCCTCGGCTCCGGCTCGGGGGAGCACCGACCCGGCCGGGGGCACGGTGCGGGGGGCGGGGAAGTAGAGCAGGCGGCGCTGGAACGCCCACAGGAGCACCACCGGGGTGGCCAGAAGGGCCGCCACGAGCAGCAGGATGATCCCGGCGCGCATGGTCGAGCCGTACCATGATCCCGCTCGGGCGCACCAGCGCTGGACCAGAGCCGGGAGGAGCGAGCATGGAGGTCGGGGTCGGGCTGCCCACCACCACGCCGGGCGTCGACGGCCGCTGCGTCCTCGAGTGGGCCCGGCGGGCCGAGGACGGGCCGTTCGCCAGCCTGGGGGTGCTGGACCGGATGGTGTACCGCAGCCTCGAGCCGTTCGCCGCCCTGTCGGCGGCGGCCGCGGTCACGGCCCGGGTGCGGCTGGTGACCATGGTGGTGATCGGGCCCCTGCGCAACACCGTGCTGCTGGCCAAGCAGGCCGCCTCCCTCGACCTGCTGTCCGGCGGGCGGCTCACCCTGGGGCTGGCCATCGGCGCCCGGGCCGACGACTACGAGGTGATGGGGGTCGACCGCGCCGGCCGCGGCCGGCGCCTGGGCGAGCAGCTGGCCGAGCTGCGCTCGATCTGGGAGAAGGCCGAGGTCGGGCCCGAGCCGGCCCAGCCGGGCGGCCCGCCGCTGCTGGCCGGGGGCCTGTCGGGGGAGGCGTTCGCCCGCATGGCCCGCACCGCCGACGGCTACGTCCACGGCGGCGGCCCGCCGCGGGCGTTCGCCGGAGCCGCCGCCAAGGCGTGGGCGGCCTGGCGGGACCTGGAGCGGCCGGGCCGGCCCCAGCTGTGGGGCCAGGGCTACTTCGCCCTCGGCGACGCCGACGCCGGCGGCGACTACCTGCGCGACTACTACGCCTTCACCGGCCCGTTCGCGGAGAAGATCGCCACCGGCAACCTTCGCAGCGGCCGGGCCGTGCGCGACTTCGTCCGCGGGTACCAGGATGCCGGCTGCGACCACCTGGTGCTGCTGCCCACCGTCTCCGACCTGGCCCAGCTCGACCGCCTGGCCGACGTCCTCGCCTGAGAGGGGTCGCGGGGTGCGCATCGGGGTCCTGGGCGGCGGGCCGGCCGGGCTGTACTTCGCGCTGCTGGCCAAGCGGGCCGACCCCGGCCACGAGGTCACCGTGGTCGAGCGCAACGCCCCCGACGCCACCTTCGGCTGGGGCGTGGTGTTCTCGGAGGAGACGCTGGGTGCCCTGCGTGACGCCGACTACCCCAGCTACCTGGAGATCACCGACACCTTCGCCCGCTGGAACGCCATCGACGTGGTCTACGGCGGGCGGACCGTCCGCTCCCGCGGGCACGTGTTCTCGGCCATCGCCCGCAAGCGGCTGCTGGAGATCCTGCAGCGGCGCTGCCGCGAGGTCGGGGTCGAGCTGGCCTTCCGGCGGGAGCTGCCCGACCTGGACAGCTTCGCCGACCGCGACCTGGTGGTCGCCGCCGACGGGGTCAACTCGACGGCCAGGCGGCTGCTGGCCCCCCACCTGCGACCGACCCTGGACGTGCATCGTTCCAAGTTCATCTGGTTCGGCAGCGACCTGTCCCTCGACGCGTTCACCTTCATCTTCCGCACCACCGAGCATGGCATGTTCCAGGTCCACGCCTACCCCTTCGACGCCGAGACCAGCACCTTCATCGTCGAGTGCACCGAGGACACCTGGCGGGCGGCCGGGCTCGACCAGGCCGGCGAGGAGGAGAGCATCACCGCCTGCCAGGACCTGTTCGCCCCCGAGCTGGACGGCCGCAAGCTGCTGTCCAACCGGTCGCTGTGGATCAGCTTCGTCACCGTCCGCTGCCAGAGCTGGCATCACGGCAACGTCGTCCTGCTCGGCGACGCCGCCCACACCGCCCACTTCACCATCGGGTCGGGCACCAAGCTGGCCATGGAGGACGCGGTCGCGCTCAGCCAGGCCCTCCAGCGCCACCCGGCCGCGCTGGCGGCGGCCGCCACCGACTACGAGCTGGAGCGCCAGCCGGTGGTCGAGCGCTTCCAGGAGGCGGCCCGCGACAGCGCCAGCTGGTTCGAGAACGTCCGCCGCTACCACGGCTTCGACCCGGTCCAGTTCGCCTGCAATCTCCTGACCCGCTCGGGACGCATCGGCCACCTGGAGCTGACCCGACGCGACCCCGCCTTCGCGGCCACCGTGGACCGGTTCTTCGCCGGCCGGCCCGGCCTGCTGCTGCCCCCGCCGCCCCTGTTCGTCCCGCTGGGCCAGCGGGGAGTGACCCTGGCCAACCGGGTCGCCCTGGCCGTGGGAGCCGAGGATGACGCCACCGGCGGGCGGCTGGCCGAGGCCGCCGCCCGGCGCCTGGGCGAGGCGGCCGCCGCCGGGCCCGGGGTGGTGGTGAGCGAGCTGGTCGTGGCCGCCCCCGACGGCCGCATCACCCCCGGCACCCCCGGCCTGTGGGCCGAGGACCAGGCCGGGGCCTGGGCCGCCCTGGCCCGCGAGGTCGCCGGGCGGGGATCGACCCTGGCCCTGCGCCTGGGCCACGCCGGGCGCCGCGGCGCCACCCGGCCCCGCCGCTCCGGCGTCGACCGGCCACTCCCCGGCGACCAGGCCTGGCCGCTGCTGGCCGCCTCGGCCATCCCCTACACCGCGGCCAGCCAGGTCCCCGAGTCGATGGACGTCGGTGACATGGAGCGGGTCGCCGACCAGTTCGCCGCCGCCGCCCGGCGGGCCGCCGCCGCCGGGGTCCAGGTGCTGCTGCTGGACCTGGCCCACGGCCACCTACTCGGCGGGTTCCTGTCGCCGCTGGCCAACCGGCGCGACGACGAGTTCGGGGGGTCGCTGGAGGGGCGGCTGCGCTTCCCCCTCCAGGTGGTCGACGCCGTCCGGGCGGCCTGGCCCGGCGACCGGCCCCTGTGGGCGTCGCTCACCGTCACCGACTGGGCGCCGGGCGGCCTGGCGCCGGAGGAGGCGGTCGCCGCGGCCAGCGCCCTGGACGGGCACGGCTGCGACCTGCTCCAGGTGACGGCCGGCCAGACCACCGCCGTCACCCGCCCCGACTACGGCCGCCTCTCCCTGGTCGGCTGGAGCGACCTGGTCCGCAACGACGCCGACGTCCCCACCATGGTCGGCGGCAGCCTCACCACCGCCGACGAGGTCAACACCGTCCTGGCCGCCGGCCGGGCCGACCTGTGCCTGCTCGACCCCCGCACCTACACCGGCGCCTGACCAACCGGAGATTCGGTGCGCTTCGTTGTCCCCAGGGGCGGGACCCTAGTCGTCCTCGATCTCCTCGCGGACGGCGCGGTCCTCGGGGGCGGCGGGGCCGCGGTCGGTGCCGGCGGTCTTCTGGACGCCGCCGGAGGCGTCGCGGGCCGGGTCGGAGGGGGCGGTGTCGGCGCCGATGGCGCCGGTCTCCAGGGCCGGGGTGCCGCCCAGCCCACCACCGTCGGTCTCGTACTCGCCGACCGCTCCCGGGCCCTTGGCCGTGCCCGGGACCTGCTCGACCATGTCCTCGCCCCAGCCGCCGGTCTCGGCGGGCGACGGCTCGGCCTCGGGGTCGCCGCCGGGGGTGGCGGCGGTCGGGTCGAGCGAGGGCAGCTCGCCCCCCTCGGCCGCCTGCTCCAGCTCGGCCTCGGCCAGGTCGGGGGCGCTGCGGCCCTCGCTGGCCGCCCGGTCCTCCTCGTCGAGCAGGTCGTCGGGCTCGCCGCCGGCCTCGTCCCATTCCTCCAGGGCCAGACGGTCCTCGGCCGGCACCCCGCCGCGCTGCTCGGTGACGGTGGGGGCGAGCTGGGGCACGTCCGGCGGGGTCCAGGGCTCGTTCTCGTCCAGGGCCTCGGCCAGGTCCTCGGTGGGGGCGCTGTCCGGGCCGGCCAGCATGTCGGTGGAGCCGACCAGCACCTCGTCCTGGGCCGGGGAGGCGGGCTCGGTGTCCAGCGGCTCCTCGACCACCTCGCGCAGCCCCCGGTCGACCTGGAGCTCGTTCACCACCGAGCCGGCGTACTCCTCGGCCAGCTGCCCGGCCACGGTCGCCTCCTCCGGGGAGGCCACCGCCCCGAGCAGGACCACGTCGTCGTCGCGGGTCGCGACCTCGATCCGCTCGTCGTCGACCCGGGTCGACACCCGCAGCCGCTCACGGATCCGCTCCAGCACCTCCACGTCCACTGCCATCGGGCCGGTCCTCCTCGTGGTTGGCGGGCGTCGCCCGCCGGCCGGGCACCCCTACCCTAGCGACGGCGCCCGAAATCAGCCCGGGCGGTCGCGCTCCAGCCGGGCCTCCTCGACGTCCAGGTCGTGGTAGAGGCGGCGGGCCACCTCGGGGGTGACGGCGCCCTGCTCGCGGAGCCGGCGCAGCTCCTCCCGCTGGGCCCCGAGCAGGTCGTGCACCAGCTCGACGTAGGCCCGCGTGCCCTGGGTGCGGTCGTCGTCGCCCTGCCGGTCCAGGTGGGCCAGGCGGGCCCGGTAGCGCTCGCGGAGCCGCTCGACCAGCTCCGTCGGGACGCCGTCGGACTCCGGGTCGAGCGCGTCCAGGTGGTCGAGGGCGACCGCGGACAGCCGGGCCAGGGCGCGGCGGCCGTCGCCGGCGGCCCCGTCGTCGTCGGCCGCCAGCCCCAGCCGGCCGATCACCCACGGGAGGGTCAGGCCCTCGCCGACCAGGGTGACCACGATCACCGAGAAGGCCAGGAACACCACCAGGTTGCGGTCCGGGAAGGGCCCGCCCCCTTCGACCTGGGTCGGGATGGCCAGGGCGAGGGCGAGGGTGACCACCCCGCGCATGCCCGCCCAGCCGATCACGGTGACCGTCCGCCAGCCCGGGTACGGGTCCCGCTCGCGCACCCGCCGCGACAGCCGGGGCAGCCAGCTGCCCGGGAACACCAGGACCAGCCGGACGACGATGACCACGAGGTTGACGGCCAGCGCGGCCAGGGCCAGGTCGGCCAGGGAGCGGCCCTCGATCCCCTCGACCACGGTGCGCAGCTGCACGCCGACGAGCACGAACGACAGCCCCTCGAGCACGAACACCAGCCAGTCCCAGAGCTGGCGGGCCTGCAGCCGGGCCCCCGAGGAGATCGCGCTCCAGTGGCGGGTCATCAGCACCCCGCAGGCCAGCACGGCCAGCACCCCGGAGACGTGGGCCCGCTCGGCGCCCAGCCAGGCCACGTACGGCAGCAGCAGCTTGACGGTGTTCTCGACCGGGGCCTCCGACACCCGGCGCAGGATGCGGCTGCCGACCCAGCCCACGGCCAGCCCGACCGCCGTCCCCCCGACGGCCGCCACGACCAGCTCGACCCCGGCGTGGACCAGCGAGAAGGCGCCGGAGACGGTCGCGGCCACCGCCACCCGGTACAGGACCAGGGCGGTGGCGTCGTTGAGCAGCCCCTCGCCCTCCAGGATGGTGACCGTCCGCCTGGGCAGCCCGAGCCGGCCCGCGACCGCGGTCGCGGCCACCGGGTCGGGCGGGGACACGATCGCCCCCAGCACCACCGCCACCGTCCACGGCAGCCCCAGCAGCGAGTGGCCCAGCACGGCCACCGCGGCCGTGGTCACCAGCACCAGCCCGACGGCCAGCAGGGCGACCGATCGCAGGTTGTCGCGCAGCACCTGGAGGTCGGTGTGCAGCGCCGCCCAGTACAGCAGCGGCGGCAGGAACAGGGCCAGGGTCAGGTCCGGGTCGAGCTCGACCTGGGGCAGCCCCGGGATCAGGGCCACGGCCAGCCCGGCCAGGATCAGCAGCACCGGCTCGGGGATGGTGGTGCGCCCGGCCAGCCTGACCACCAGCGCGACGGCGGCGAGCAGGCCGACCAGCAGCTCGAGCGTCTCCATCTAGACTCGCGCGAAGGCATCGTCAACTCGAGCGATGGGAATCCGCGCCCCCTCCCCTCACTGTCCGAGCGTAGGTGCATACTCCTGGCGGACGCGATGAGACGTACATTCAGATACCTGCTGCGGCCGACCGCCCGCCAGTCGGCCGCGCTGGCCGCGATGCTCGATGACCACCGAGAGCTGTACAACGCCGCCCTGCAGGAGCGGCGCGATGCTTGGCGGATGCGTCAGGTGTCGGTGCGCTACGGCGAGCAGTCCGCTCAGCTTCGCGACATCCGCCGAGCCGATCCGGACGGACAGGGCCGCTGGTCGTTCTCCTCCCAACAAGCCACCCTCCGTCGGCTAGGTCGGGCGTTTGACGCGTTCTTCCGACGTGTCCAAGCCGGGCGGACTCCGGGATTCCCACGGTTCAAGGGAGCGGGCTGGTTCGACACCGTGGAGTGGCCCTCGGATCGGGACGGCTGTCGGTGGGACTCGACCGCCGGCGAGCATCGGCTGTACCTGCAGAGCGTAGGGCACATTCGGGTCCACCAGCATCGTGAGGTGCGCGGCCGGGTAAAGACAATCTCGGTCAAACGAGATAACCAGCGCTGGTATGTCCTGCTCTCCTGCGACGACGTTCCACCTGAACCGCTGGAGCGCACCGGTTCGGTGGTCGGCATCGACCTCGGCGTGAAGTCGTTCCTGACCACCTCCGATGGCGTGCACGTTCCCAACCCTCGCCACCTCGAACACAGCGCCAGCAGGCTTGCCGCCGCACAGCGGGCCCTCGCCCGGTGTAGGCGGGGCAGCACTCGGCGTCAGAGGGCACGTGCTCAAGTCGCTGGACTGCACGGTAAGGTGCGCCGCCAGCGGCTTGACCACGCGCACAAGGTCGCGCTCGACCTGGTACGTCGGCACGATGTGATCTGCCACGAAGCGCTACGGATCGGGAACATGTCTCGGTCGGCGCGCGGCACCATGGCCAAGCTGGGCCGTAACGTTCCCAGCAAGGCCGGCCTGAACCGGTCGATTCTTGACGCGGGTTGGGGGGTGTTCCTGCGCATCCTCGCGAGTAAGGCTGAAAGCGCCGACCGGGAGTTAATCGCAGTTGACCCCCGCAACACTTCCATCACCTGCCCCGACTGTGGGCACGCGGTGGCGGAGAACCGCGTCACCCAGGCCAAGTTCCAGTGCGTCCGGTGCGCCCACGAGGCGCACGCCGACGTAGTGGGCGCGCTCAATGTGTTGCGGACAGGGCTTGTCCGTCGCGATGCCGCCACGGCAGCTTAGCTTGTGATTTAACCCTTCGGGCACGCTGGCTGGCCGTCGATCGAGGTCGGCGGGTGTGGAGGATGGGCTGGGCCCTCAGGTGGCCCTTGTGGTCCTGGGCCGCCTGCTCTTGGGCTTCTTGGTCGGCTTCTTGATTGCAGGGTGGCGGACCGCGGGCCCGGAGGCCCGGCCCTTGGGCCGGCCGGAGGAGCATCCGGAGGGTTTCGGCGCGGCGGCCGGCGAGCCGAGCACGCACAACAGCCGCGGAAACCCCCGGCGCACCCGGTAGGGCGACAGTCGGGGCTGGGGTCGAGGCCGCTCCCACGGCAGTCGGGCGTCGGTGGCGACCGCGCGGGCCAGGCGCAGCTGGGTGTAGCCGGCTAGGACCAGCCAGGTCCAGCGGTCGGCCTGGGCGGGATGGCGCGGCCGTGGGGTCGCCCAGCCGAGGGTCTGCTTACAGAACCGAACGGTGTGTTCCAGGTCGAACCGGCGGATGTAGGCCCGCCAGGCCAGGTCCAGGTCGAGCTCGCAGCCCTCGGGGCCGGCCCACCACAGCCACAGCACCTTGGGCGGGCGCGTGCGGGCGGGGACCGCTCGACCTGGACGCGGAGGACGGTGCCGCGCACGATCGGTCGGGGTCCTCGGCTGCCGTGGCCGGGGTGGCGCTGCTGCTTGGGATGCAGCCCAGTCCACGCCTTGACGGTCACGGTGCCGTACTGGTCGTCCTGACAGACCAACGTGGCGGTCGGGGTGGGCCAGGTGGTCGGGTCGGCGAAGTTGAACTTGGCGCCGTGGCGACGCGGCCGGCCTGTGCTGCCAGGGGCCCGTGGTGGCGGGTCGGCGTAGAAACAGCGGCCCGAGCGCAGCCGCACCAGCACCGCTGCGGGGACCTCGGCAAGGTCCAAGGTGAGCTGGGCCGAGTCGTAGCCGGCGTCGAACACAAACCATGGCACCGGCCCGCCGGCGGGCAGCCGCCCAAGCAGCGCACGGACCTGACAAGCGGCCTGCTGGTCGGTGTCGTCCAACGGGTGCAGCCGAGCCGCGTCGACCGGGGCGGTCCAGGAGTCCCGGTCGAAGCTGAGCTGGGTGATCCACTGATACGCCCAGCCGGCGATGATCGGCTGGCCGGCCGAATGGCGCGAGGGATGGTAGTAGTAGCCCCGCTCAGGCGAGCACTCGGCGTCGCAGCGCGGCCAGGTCGTCACATCAACAGCGAACACCAGCGGATCGGCGGGCGGCAGGGAACTGGCGAGCAGGTCACGCAGCCGCTCGATGTCGATGCAGCCGCTGGCCAGGGCGGCATAGGTGCTGCCCCAGCCGCGCCGGTGGGTCGGCTCCAGGCTCAGGTGCGGCAGCGACGGGAACGGCGTCTGGCTGCAGAGCAGGGCATCGCCTAGCTCGAACAGCGCATCGGCGCGGCGGGTGAACGAGCCGTGCAGCTCGGCTCGGAACGCACCGAGCCGCGCGAGGGGGAAGGTTGGCATCGGCATGGCCGCGCAGCCTGACCCACCCGACGGCGACAGGCAACCTGACCAGCGCAAACACCCCCGCCAAGCTTAAATCACAAGCTAAGAGGACATTCCGGAACCTCGGTTGAACGATCGGCGCGGGTTGGGCTGGTTGGGTGCGATGATCCCTGCCATGACCGCCCTGGCTGACCGGCTGCTGCCCGATGGGCTGTGGCAGCGCATCCATGCCCTGCTGCCGCCCCCGCCCTCCCGGGCGCGTGGGGGCGCGCCTCGCACGGTGCCGGACCGGGCCTGTATGGTCGCGATCCTGTTCATGGCCCGCACCTCCACACCCTGGGCGCTGCTGCCGGTAAGCGAGTTCGGCTGCGGCTCGGTGACGACCTGCCGGCGGCGGTTTGCCGAGTGGGCCCGGTCGGGGGTGTTCGAACGGCTCCAGGAGCTGCTGCTGGACGAGCTTGGCGAGGCCGGCCAGCTCGACTGGTCGCGGGTCACCGTGGACTCCTTCAGCCTGCGGGCTGTT
>Ga0307286_10000112_pt1 | contig 20319 bp, 19 predicted proteins | sample ER_DNA_140_FD_194478 | JGI IMG/M metagenome (GOLD analysis project Ga0307286, IMG submission 194478) | Bulk soil microbial communities from the East River watershed near Crested Butte, Colorado, United States - ER_DNA_140 | ecosystem: Environmental > Terrestrial > Soil > Floodplain | place... | reverse complement strand
CTGGACGAGGCGATCGTGGCACGCGGGCTCCCGGTCGAGCTCGTGATCGGCGCCGGCGCGTACATCTGCGGCGAGGAGACAGCGATGCTCGAGTCGATGGAAGGGCGGCGCGGCATGCCCCGGCTACGGCCGCCGTTCCCGGCACAGTCCGGCTACCTGGGCCGGCCGACGCTGATCAACAACGTCGAGACGCTGGCCCACGTCGCGCTGATCCTGCGCGGCGGCTGGGAGCCGGCGCGGCTCTGGTCGGTGACTGGAGCCGTCGCCAAGCCTGGCTGCTACGAGGCGCCGCTCGACATCACGCTCCGCGGCCTGATCGACGACTACGCGGGCGGCCTGACCGCCGAACCGAGCGCGATCGTGCCCGGCGGCGCCGCGAGCGGGATCCTCCCTCCCGCTGCGCTCGACGTGCCTCTCTCCCGCGAAGCGCTCGCCGAGTGGGGGTGCGGCGTCGGCTCGGCCGCGGTGCAGGTCTTCCCCAGCTCCTACTCCCCGCTCCGGCTCCTCTCCGAGACGCTGCGCTTCTTCGCCGAGGAGTCCTGCCAGAAGTGCACGCCGTGCCGGATCGGCAACCGCGGCATGCACCACCTCGTCGAGGAGCTCTCCCGCGGCGAGGCCGTGATGACCCGCGAGCAGGCCGAGGAGTGGCTCGACGCGATGGCCGCGACCTCGATCTGCGGGCTCGGCCAGGGGGCGCCGTTCCCTATGCGAAATGCCTTCCAGCACTGGCCAGAGCTCTTCGAGCCCCTGGGTGACCCGCAATAAGATGAGCGCGATGGTCCGCTTCACGCTGGACGGCCGCGACGCGAGCGCCCCCGAGGGCGAGCTGCTCGTGCACGCGGCCGCGCGCCACGGCGTCTTCATCCCCACCCTCTGCCACGACGACAAGCTCGACCCGTACGGCGGCTGCCGCATGTGCGTCGTCGGCGTCGAAGGCTCGCCGCGACCGCTCCCAGCCTGTGCCACCCGTGTGGCCGAGGGCATGGTCGTCTCGACGAACTCCTCGGTGCCCCAGTTTCGGAAGACGCTGACGGAGATGCTCCTGGCCGAGCACCTCGACCCGAATCCGGGCGGGCGCCCGAACGAGCTGACCGACCTCGCGCAGGAGCTTGACGCCGAGGCGCCCTTCACGCTTCCCGACGCGAAGCTGAAGGACTACGACGACCGCAACCGCCTCATGGGCTACACGCCCGACTCGTGCATCCTCTGCAACCGCTGCGTTCGCTACACGCAGGAGGTCATGCAGTGCTCGGCGCTTTCGCTCGAGGGACGCGGGCCCGAAGCGCGCATCGTGCCGACGTGGGAGCGCTCCTGGCTCGACACCGAGTGTGAGCTCTGCGGCGGCTGCCTCTCCGTCTGCCCGACCGGCGCCATCTTCGAGAAATTCCTGGAAGGCACCGAGCAGCCCGAGCGCGCGCTTGTGAAGACCAAGACGACCTGCACGTTCTGCGGCGTCGGCTGTCAGATCGACCTGAACGTCGACCCGGCGACGAACCGGATCGTGAAGGTGACCTCCGAGCCGCACTACGTGTCGAACGAGGGCAACCTTTGCGTCAAGGGGCGCTTTGCCTTCAACTTCGTCCACCACCCGGACCGGCTGACCCAGCCGATGGTGCGCGGCGAGGACGGCGAGCTCCACCCGGCGAGCTGGGAGACCGCCCTGCGGACCGCGGCCGACGGGCTCAACCGAGCCAAGGCCGAGCACGGCCCGCAGTCGATCGGGTTCCTCGCCTCCGCGCGCCTGACGATGGAGGAGAACTTCCTGATCCAGAAGCTCGCGCGCTCGGTGGTCGGGACGAACTCGATCCACTCCTGCGAAGCCACCTGACACGCTCCCACTCTTTACGGCCTGGTCAGGTCGTTGGGCAGAGGAGCTACCACCAACTCGATCCCGGAGATCGAGAACGCCCGCTTCCTCCTCGTGATCGGGTCGAACACGACCGAGGCGCACCCGGTGCTCGCCCTGCGGATGAAGAAGGCTGTCCGCAACGGCGCGACGCTCGTCATCGCCGACCCCCGGAAGATCTGGCTGACGAAGCTGGCCAAGCGCCATCTTCAGCTTCGGCCGGGCTCGGACGTCTGGCTCGTGAACGCGATGATGCACGTCATCCTCAAGGAGGGGCTCCAGAACGAGGAGTACATCCGGGCGCACACCGAGGACTTCGACGCGGTCGCCGAAGTCGTCTCCCGCTATACCCCGGAGGAGGCCGAGAAGGTCACCGGTGTGCCGGCCGTGGACATCGTCGCCACCGCGCGCGAGTACGCGACCGAGAAGCACGCCGCGGTCTTCTACACCCTCGGCATCACCGAGCACGCCTGCGGCGTGGACAACATCTGGTCGCTCTCGAATCTCGTCCTCATGACCGGCCACCTCGGCTATGAGTCCACCGGGCTGAACGCGCTCCGCGGCCAGAACAACGTCCAGGGGCTGAACGACGCGGGCGCCAACCCGGCCTACCTCCCCGGCTACCAGCCGGCCGACGACGACGAGATCCGGCAGAAGTTCGCCGAGGCCTGGGGCGTCGAGGTGCCCGAGGCGCCCGGCTATCGCCTCGACCAGATCATGTCCGGCCTCCACGACGGCCGCATCAAGGCCCTCTACCTGATCGGTGAGAACCCCGCGCAGACCGAGCCGAACGCCCACCACGTCGAGGAGGGACTCGAGCACCTCGACTTCCTGATCACGCAGGACCTGTTCCTCAACGATATGACCGAGCGGCTCGCCGACGTCGTCTTCCCCGCCTCGAGCTTCGCGGAGAAGGACGGCACGTTCACGAACACGGAGCGGCGCGTGAACCGCGTGCGCAAGGCGCTCCCGTGCCCAGGCGAGGCGCGCGAGGACTGGCAGATCGTCGTCGACATGGCCAAGGCACTCGGCGGCAACTGGCCCGAATACCGGTCTCCCGAGGACGCCTGGAACGAGTTCGCCGACCTCGCCCCGCTCTGGACCGGGATCCGCTACGACCGGATCGAGGAGGTCGGCCTCCAGTGGCCCTGCACCGACCGCGAGCATCCGGGCACGCCCTTCCTGCACGCGCCGAGCCCCTCGCGCCCGAACGGCAAGGGCAAGTTCTACCCCGTCGAGTATCAGCCTCCCATCGAGCAGCCCGATTCCGAATATCCCTTCGTTCTCTCGACCGGGCGGACGCTCTACCACTACAACTCGGCGACGATGACCATGCGCGAGGAAGGGGTCGTTCAAAAGCAGGAGGACCCCTTCGTCGAGATGCACCCGGACGACGCCAGGGCCCTCGGGATCGAGGAGGGCGACTGGGTTCGCCTCGTCTCGCGTCGAGGCGAGCTCGAGGCCCGCGCCGCGCTCGGCGAGCGCGTCTACCCCGGTCTCGTCTGGATGGCGCTCCACTTCGCGCAAGCGAAGGTGAACTGGCTGACGCACGACGTCGGCGACCCCTTGATCGGGACGCCGGAGTACAAGACGTCGGCCGTGCGGGTCGAGCCGGTCGGCTCGGCGCTCAAGCCGGCCGCGCGTTAGGATCCTGCGCCTTTTGGGCGTACGATCCCGCGCGTGGGGACTCCTGCGGCGCAGACGAGCGAGCGGATCCTCTACGAGATCATCTCCACGGTCGGGTCCTCGCTCGAGCTTGGAGAGGTGCTCGACGCCGTCGTGCGCCTCCTCTCCGATGCGAGCGCCGTCCACGCGTGCTTCGTTTATTTGATCGAGGAAGACAGCCTCGTGCTCCGCGCCGCGTCAGAGCCCTACGGGGAGCTGGCCGGGGCGATCACACTCGACAAAGGCGAGGGCATCGCCTGGTGGGCCGTCGACCACGGCGAGCCCGCCTTCACACAGAACGCGGTCGACGACCCGCGCAACAAGTTCGTCCCCGAGCTCGAGGAGGAGAAGTTCCAATCGCTGCTCTCGGTCCCCGTCGCAGGCCGCGACGGCGACGTCATCGGCGCGATCACGATGCACACGGAGGCTCCGCGCGAGTTCACCGAGAAGGAGGTCGAGCTCCTTACATCGACGGCATCGCTCGTCGCGGGCGCGATCGAGAACGCGCGCCTCTACGAGGAGACGCGGCAGCGGATCGGTGAGCTCGAGCACTTGGCGGAGCTAGGCGAGACGCTTGCCCGCGCCCAGGAGCTCGGCGAGGTGCTCCCGGCGGTCGCCGAGCGGACACGTCAGCTGCTCCGCAGCCGTTCGTGCCATCTCTACCTCCTCGAGGGCCGCTCGGAGGAGCTCCGCCTGCGGGCCTCTGCGCCCCCGGGAGACGAGGCGAAGCCGTCCATCAGCCTCTCTGAGCTCGGCCCCGAGATCGCACGGAGCGGCCGCTCGGCCAGCGTGGCCGTGCCGATCGTGGCCGACGACGAGCTCCTCGGGCTCGTCACCGCCGACGGGACGTCGGACGTCGACCTCGCCCGCGCCGTCGCCAACCAGACCGCGGTCGCGATCAAGAAGATCGAGCTGATCGAGCGGCTGACGGAGAAGAACCTGATCAAGGACTTCTTCGAGCAGCTCGCGGGCGGCAATGTCCTCGGCGCGGTGGAGGGGCGGGCGGCTCGTCTCGGCTGCGACCTCGACCGCAAGTACCTGGTCGTCGAGGTGGCGCCGTCTGACGAAGCCGTCGAGAAGGCGATCGCGACAGCAGCGCCCGGCTCCCTCTTCGACCACCGCGACGATTCGATCCGCGCCCTCCTCCGCGTCCCCTTGGTCGGCGAGGAGGCGCTCGTCGCCCGAATTCAGGCCGTCCACGCCGAGGTCGGAAGTGCGATCTCGATCGGGATCTCGAACGCCTGTCAGGGCGCCTCGAGCTTCCAGGCGGGCTTCGAGGAGGCGGGTCATGCGCTCCTCGGCTCCGTCATCCGCGGAGCTCCAAACGTGATGACCTACGAGGAGCTCGGGCCGTACAAGTACCTCCTGCGGATGTCGTTCGACTCGGCCGCCCGCGACTCGCAGCGCGACCTGGTCACCAAGATCGCCGAGTACGACCGCCAGCGGCAGACCTCGCTCCTCCGCACGCTCGAGGAGTTCCTCCGCCGCCGCGGGAACATCAGCGCCACGGCCGAGGCGCTCTACGTCCACCCGAACACGCTGAGGCAGAGGCTGCGCCGGATTCAGGAGCTCTCCGGGCTCGACCTACGCAAGGAAGATTGGCTCCTGATCGAGATCGCCGTGAAGATGGTGCGGCTGCAGGAAGCGTTGGGGCGGACGGAGCCGACATAAGCCGCGCCCCACGCTTGTAGAGAGCCGCCATCGGCAGGCGCGCCGGGGCTGGTTAATCTCGGCCTCACCCGACCCGGAGACAGGGAGGAGGCCGCATGGCGACCGCACCGACCGTCGAAGACATTCGCAAGGAGTCCGCGAAGCGCGGCATTGAGTTCTATTTCGCGCAGTTCGTGGACATGTACGCCCGGCCGAGCGCGAAGCTCGTGCCGGCCGCTCACCTGGACGACCTCGTCACCGACGGCGCGGGCTTCGCCGGCTTCGCCGCAGGCGAGATCGGCCAGTTTCCGAGCGATCCCGACATCGCGGCCATCCCGGACCTCGCCACGTTCACGCCGGTGCCGTGGGAGCCGTCCGTCGCCCGCTTCGCCTGCAACATCCACGTGGACGGCGAGGAGTGGCCATACGACCCGCGCGTCATCCTCCGCCGCCAGATCGAGAAGGCGCGGGCGAAGGGGCTCGACTTCCGCATGGGGCTCGAGCTCGAGTACTTCCTCGTCGAGCTCAAAGAAGACGGATCGATCGCGCTCGCCGACGCGCTCGACACGCTCGAGAAGCCCTGCTACGACCTCAACGGCCTCAGTCGCCACTACGACTTCCTGACGACGGTCTCGCGTTACGTCAACGACCTCGGCTGGGGCAACTACGCGAACGACCACGAGGACGCGAACGGCCAGTTCGAGCAGAACTTCACGTACACGGACGCGCTCACCAGCTGCGACCGCGCCATCTTCTTCCGCTACATGGTTCACCAACTCGCCGAGCGCAAGGGCCGCGACGAGGGCAGGACGATCCTCGCCACCTTCATGCCGAAGCCGTTCACCGACCTGACGGGCAACGGCTGCCATTTTCACATGTCGCTCTGGGACGGTGACACGAACCTCTTTCTGGACGAAAACGACCCGCGCGGACTCGGGCTCTCGGACACGGCCTACCGCTTCATCGCCGGCCTGAAGAAGCACGCGCGGGCCTACAGCGCCGTGACTGCGCCGACGGTCAACTCGTACAAGCGGCTCAAGGTCGGCTCGACGTCGAGCGGCGCCACCTGGTCTCCGGTCTGGATCAGCTACGGCTACAACAACCGCACCCAGATGCTCCGGATCCCCGGGCCCGGCCGCGTCGAGGACAGAACGATCGACGGCGGCTGCAATCCCTACCTCGCGGCAGCGGTCATCCTCGGCGCCGGCCTCGACGGGATCGATTCCGGCCTCGACCCGGGAGAGCCGAACAGCGAGAACCTCTACGCGATTCCCTACGACGAGCTGCGCTCACGCGGTCTCGAGACCCTGCCGGCCAACCTCCTCGACGCGACCGAGGAGCTCGAGCGCGATGACGTCCTCCGCGCGGCTCTGGGCAAGGGCCGGGACGAGGACTACGTCGACTACTTCATCCGCGTGAAGCGCGACGAGTGGGCCCGCTACCACGAGCAGGTCACGCCGTGGGAGATCCGTGAATACCTGACGCGGTTTTAGCTATGTAGGAATCCTCCATATCCGATCTGCGAAAAACGGTTATTTCAAAGGTTTCACTCGTTGACCAAAATGTAGATTGAGGACATATGTGCGGAATCGTCGGACTGTTCGCGAAGTCGGCTGAGATCGAGGAGGCGCTGGGGCGCCACCTTGGCGCAATGCTCGAGCAGATGAGCGATCGCGGGCCCGACAGCGCGGGCGTCGCCATCTACCGCGACCCGGCGCCGAGCGGGTCGAGCAAGCTGACGCTCTTCTCCGCCGACCCGCTCCACGACTGGGACGGTCTCGGCGCGGAGCTCCGCCAGGCCTTCGGCGGCTCGCCGGAGCCCGAGGTCCGGTCGAGCCACGCAGTCTTCGTCGTCGAGGCCGAGGCCGAGGACGCCGAGGCTTGGGTGCGGACGACGCATCCCGAGCTTCGCATCATGAGCGCCGGGCAGACGATCGAGATCTACAAGGAGACCGGGCGGCCGGAGGAGTTCGTCCGCCGCTTCGCCCTCGAGGACTTCCAGGGGACACACGCGCTCGGCCACACGCGAATGGCCACGGAGAGCCGGGTGACGACCGAAGGCTCGCATCCCTTCTCCACCGGCCTCGACCTCTGCCTGGTGCATAACGGCTCGCTCTCGAACCACAACCGCCTGCGAGAGAAGCTCCGCCGCGAGGGCATCGACTTCCAGACGGAGAACGACACCGAGGTCGCCGCCGGCTACCTCGCCTGGCGGCTCCGCGAAGGCGCCTCGCTCGAGGAGGCACTCCAAGGCTGCCTCGACGACCTCGACGGCTTCTACACCTTCCTTGTCGGCACCGTTGAGGGCTTCGCGGTGCTGCGAGACCCGATCGCGTGCAAGCCGGCCGTGCTCGCCGAGACGGACGACTGGGTCGCGATGGGCTCCGAGTGGCGCGCCATCTCCGTCCTCCCTGGCGCTTCCGAAGCGCGATCCTGGGAGCCCGCTCCCGGAGTCGTCTACGCGTGGGAGCGCCAGAGAGTCTGATGGCGACCGAGGCGCGGGAGGCGACGGATGTCGAGGTCGTCGACCTCGCGACCACCCCTCTCCGGGAGCTGAACCAGCGGTTGCACGACCTCACCCGCGGCGACGGGCCGCGGCACTGGCGCATCGTCAACCCGAACGGCGCCCACGCCGTGGCGGCCGGGGTCGACGCGGAGGTCGAGATCGACGTGGACGGGCACGTGGGCTACTACTGCGCCGGCATGAACAAGCTCGCCACCGTGCGGGTGCACGGGAACGCGAGCACGGGCCTCGCCGAGAACATCATGTCCGGTCGGGTGGTCGTGCACGGAAACGCGAGCCAGTCGGCCGGCGCCACGGGCCGTGGGGGTCTCGTCGTCGTCTACGGCGACGCCGCCGCGCGCTGCGGCATCTCCATGAAAGGGGTGGACATCGTCGTCCGCGGCTCCGTCGGGCATCTCTCCGCGTTCATGGCCCAGACGGGCCGCCTCGTCATCTGCGGAGACGCCGGGGACGCGCTCGGCGACTCCGTCTACGAGGCCCGCCTCTACGTGCGCGGCGAGGTGGGCGGGCTCGGCGCCGACTGTGTCCAGAAGGAGCTTCGCGACGAGCACGTCAACGAGGTACGCGAGCTGCTCGGCCGGGCGGGCGTGGAGGACGTCAATCCCCAGGACTTCCGCCGCTACGGCTCGGCGCGCAAGCTCTACAACTTCTCCATCGACAACGCGAGCAGCTACTGATGGCTGACGGGAACGGTAACCCCTGGGGCCTGCGGGAGTCGTACCTGTACGACCGCCCGGTGATCGCCGAGATCCAGCGCGCGGCGCAGGAGGGCATCTACGACATCCGCGGCTTCGGGGCCAAGCGTCGCGTGCCCCATTTCGACGACTTGCTGCTCCTCGGCGCGAGCATCTCGCGGTATCCGCTCGAGGGCTACCGCGAGCGCTGCGACACGAACGTCACGCTCGGGACGCGCTTCGCCAAGAGCCCTCTTCACCTCCGCATCCCGATCACCATCGCCGGGATGAGCTTCGGCGCGCTCTCGGCGCCAGCCAAGGAGGCGCTCGGGCGCGGCGCGACCGAGATGGGCACCTCGACGACGACCGGCGACGGCGGTATGACGGCCGAGGAGCGCGAGCACTCGAAGATCCTCGTCTACCAGCTCCTGCCCTCCCGCTACGGCATGAACCCGGACGACCTGCGCCGGGCCGACGCCATCGAGGTCGTCGTCGGGCAGGGCGCGAAGCCGGGCGGCGGCGGGATGCTCCTCGGGCACAAGATCTCCGACCGCGTGGCGGAGATGCGGAACCTCCCGAAGGGGATCGATCAGCGCAGCGCCTCCCGCCACCCCGACTGGACCGGCCCCGACGACCTCGAGATCAAGATCGGGGAGCTCCGCGAGATCACCGACTGGGAGAAGCCGATCTTCGTCAAGGTCGGCGCGACGCGGACCTACTACGACGTCCAGCTCGCGGTGAAGGCGGGCGCGGACGTGATCGTCGTCGACGGGATGCAGGGCGGGACGGCCGCGACGCAGGACGTCTTCATCGAGCACGTCGGCATCCCGACGCTTCCCGCGGTCCGGATCGCCGCCGACGCGCTCCAGGAGCTCGACCTGCACCGCAAGGTGCAGCTGATCGTCTCCGGGGGAATCCGCACGGGAGCCGATGTCGCCAAGGCCATCGCGCTCGGCGCCGACGCGGTTTCCATCGGGACCGCGGCGCTGATCGCGATGGGCGACAACGACCCTCATCGCGATGCCGAGTACCGCCAGATCGGTAGCGCTGCCGGCTACTACGACGACTGGCAGGCGGGCCTCGACCCGGCGGGCATCTCCACCCAGGACGACGAGCTGGCCGCGCGCTTCGACCCAATCCTCGGCGGCCGGCGGATCGCGAACTACCTGCGCGTGCTGACCCTCGAAGCGCAGACGCTCGCGCGGGCGTGCGGCAAGTCCCACGTGCACAACCTCGAGCCCGAGGACCTCGTGGCGCTCACGGTCGAGGCCGCGGCGATGGCGCGCGTCCCCCTCGCGGGCACCGACTGGGTCCCCGGCGCGAACGGGTCCGACTGAGCCATGCCCGTCGTCCTCTACGACTCCCCGGTCTCGGGCAACTGCTACAAGGTGCGGCTTCTCTTCGCCCTGCTCGGCGTCGCGTACGAGCGACGCCCGGTCGACGTGGTGGACCGCGCCAACCGGGCCGAGCTGCTCGGCGACCTCAACCCGGGACTGCGCGTCCCGACCGCGGTGCTCGAGGACGGCCGGCCGCTGGGCGAGTCAGGAGCGATCCTCTGGTACTTCGCCGACGGGACGCCGTACGTGTCGGCCGATCCGTTCGACCGGGCGAAGACGCTCCAGTGGATGTTCTTCGAGCAGTACAGCCACGAGCCGTGCATCGCCGTTGCGCGGCACTGGATCCTCCACGGCCTCGCAGAGACGCAGCCGAACGCCCTGGCCGAGAAGCAGAGCCTCGGCTACGCAGCGCTCGACGGGCTCGACCGCGGGCTCGACGGCCGCGAATTCCTCGTCGGGAAGTTCTCGATCGCCGACATCGCGCTCTACGCCTACACGCACGTCGCCCACGAGGGGGGCTTCGACCTCAGCGGCTACCCGCGCATCCAGACCTGGCTCGAGCGCATCGCCGCCCAGCCCGGCCACGTGCCCATCGACGCCTGAAGGGCGAGGACTTAGTAACAGTCTGTTACTTGGCTCGTTGAAAGCCGTTTGACATGCGGGCTCCGATCATCTTTGATCAAAGATCAAGAATGCCCTTCAAGACCTCCGCGCCGCTCGAGATCTCGTCCGTCGAGGACGGCGTCTATCGCCTCCTCCGCCTGGAGATCGGCCGCCTGGAGCTTGCCCCCGGAGAGCGCCTTCGCCTCGAGGAGGTCGCCGGGCGGCTCGACGTGAGCCTGACGCCGGTTCGACACGCCCTCCGCAGGCTCGAGAGCGAGGGGCTCGTCGTCAGCGTTCCCCGCCGCGGGTCGCGCGTGGCGCCGCTCTCCGTCGAGGAGCTCGAGGAGATCCAGGCGCTTCGCCTCGGCCTGGAGACGTTCCTCGCGCGCGCGGGCGCGGAGCGCTGCACGGACGCGGCGCTCGCCGCGATGGAGGCCGCTCGCGACGAGATGGAAAGGGCCTTCCGCGCCGGTGACCTCGATGCGTATCTCGGCTCCTTCTGGTCGCTTCGGGACGCCTGTTACGCGTGTGCCGACCGGCCGCGCCTGCTGCGCGCCCTCGAGGACCAGCGCATCCGCGTCGAGCGCTACATCCTCTTCCTCTGCCGGGATCCCGAGGCGTTCGCCGCGCTCCGCCGCGGGCCGGACACACTGCTCGAGGCGTGCCGGGCACGGGACGGCGAGGCCGCCGAGCGCGCCACGCGCGATGCCCTCGTCTGGGTCATGGCGGAGCTGCAGGGAATGCTCGGGGAGACGGAGGCTCCGGCCGCCTGATGAGCTTCCTCCTGGAGTGCCCCAACTGCGGGCCGCGCGACGTGAACGAGTTCAGCTGCGCCGGCGAGGTGACGGTGCGCCCGAAAAGCTCGCCGTCGCTCCGCGAGCTGACGAGCTACATCTACTTCCGGCGCAACGTCGCCGGGGTCCAGCGCGAGTGGTGGTACCACCGCCAGGGCTGCGAGATCTGGTTCCAGGCCGAGCGCGACACGCGCACCAATGAGGTTCTCCTGACCGAGATCGTGGAGCCGGCTCCGCAACCGGGAACGCCCGCCTCATGAGGCTTCCCGCTCAGCCCGGAGAGCGTCTCGACCGCGAGCGGGAGGTGACGTTCTCCTTCTCCGACCAATCGATCCGCGCGTTCGAGGGCGACACCATCGGCTCCGCGCTCTACGCGGCCGGGCAGCGCGTCTTCTCGCGAAGCTTCAAGTACCACCGCCCGCGGGGGCTCCTCTGCTGCTCCGGCAACTGCCCCAACTGCATGATGACCGTGGACGGCATCCCCAACGTGCGCGTGTGCGCAGAGCCCGCGCGCGAAGGCGCGAGCGTCCACCAGCAGAACGTCTGGGGCTCGCTCGAGCACGACGCGCTCGCGGTCACGGACAAGCTCGGAGGGCCGTTCACGCCGGTCGGGTTTTACTACCGGACGATGATCCGGCCGCGCTGGGCCTGGCCGCTCTACGAGAAGTTCCTGCGTAACGTCGCGGGCCTCGGGAAGCTGGACAAGCACGCGGGCCGTGCCAACCGCTACGACATCGAGCACCGCCACGCCGAGGTCCTGGTCGTCGGGGGCGGCGACGCGGGCCGCGAGGCCGCCCGGGAGCATGCGGGCGCCGGGCGCCACGTCGTCCTCGTGGACGAGGGGTTCGTCGAGCCGCTCGAGGGCGTCGAGGTCATCTCCCCCGGCCGCGCGCTCGGGATCTGGGAAGGCGGGCTCGTGCCGGTCGACGCCGGCCGCGTCCTCTACCGGTTCCGGGCGGAGCACCTCGTCGTGGCGACGGGGACGGTGGAGCAGCCGCTCGTCTTCCCCGGCAACGACCTCGTCGGCGTCATGCTTCCGGACGGCGTCCGCCGGCTTATCGGCGACTGGGGGATCAAGCCGGGCGAGAAGGCCGTGGTCGTGACCGTGGACGAGGCCGGGCGCGAGGCCGCTGCGGCGCTTCGCGGCTCGGGCGTGGAGATCAACGGCGTCTATGACCTGCGACGGGAGCGCATCCGCGAGATCGTCGGCCGGGGACGCGGCGGCATCCTCCGCTCCGTCGAGATCGACGGGCGCAAGCTTTCATGCGACCTGCTCGTCATGTCCGGAGGACGGCAGCCCGCCTACTCCCTCCTCTCGCAGGCCGGCGCCAAGGTGGAGTACGACCCCGACCGCGGCGTCTTCGTGCCCACCGAAATCCCCGACGGGATCGAGGCCGTCGGCTCCGTGACCGGCGAAGGACTGGCTGCAGCGATTCCCGCCGCCTCGTACAACGGCGCCTCGGGCAAGGGCAAGTGCTTCGTTTGCGTGTGCGAGGACGTGACCGACAAGGATCTGAAGCGAGCGTTGGGCGAGGGCTTCGACTCCATCGAGCTCGCCAAGCGCTACACGACCGTGACGATGGGCCCTTGCCAGGGGCGCCTCTGCCACGTCCCCTCGATCCGTCTCTATGCCCGGGAGAACGAGCAGGACGAGGCCACGATCGGCACGACGACGGCACGCCCGCCCTGGGCGCCCGTCACGCTCGGGCTCCTCGCCGGCCGGCCGCACGAGCCGGCGCAGCGCACGTCCATACACCACCGCCACAAGGAGCTCGGCGCGAAGATGATGTGGACGGGCACGTGGCGGCGGCCGCACTCCTACGGCGACCCGGAGGGCGAGGCGCAGTCTGTGCACGCCTCCGTCGGCGTGATCGACGTCTCCACCCTCGGCAAGATGATCGTCCGCGGCCCCGACTCCGTCGAGTTCCTCGAGCGCCTCTATCCGAATCGCTTCGGCGACATGAAGCCGATGCGGATCCGCTACGGGGTCCTCAACTCCGACGCGGGGCGGATCATGGACGACGGGACGATCGCCCGGCTCGACGACGAGACCTTCTACGTGACGACCACGTCCACCGGCGCCGGCGCGGTCGTCGAGTGGTTCGAGTGGTGGAACGCCGTCTGGGGCTTGGACGTGGAGATCGTGAACGTCACCGGAGGCCTGGCCGCGGTCAACGTGGCCGGCCCGCGGGCGCGTGAGGTCATGCGCCGCCTCACCGACCTCGACATCTCGAACGAGGGGCTCGGCTACCTCGACGCGCGCGAGGCGCACGTCGCCGGTGTTCCCTCGCTCATCCTGCGAATCGGCTTCGTCGGCGAGCTCGGCTACGAGCTCCACTTTCCGAGCCCGAACGGCGAGCACGTCTGGAACAAGATCCTTGCGGCGGGCGACGACTTCGGCATCCGTCCGTTCGGACTCGAGCCGCAGCGCGTCCTCCGACTCGAGAAGATGCACATCCTCGTCGGGCAGGACACCGACTCCGAGTCAAACGTCCTCGAGGCGAACATGGGCTGGATCGCCAAGCTCGACAAGGACGACTTCGTCGGCAAGTGGTCGCTCGAGCACGTGCGCGACCGTGGACTCGAGAACATGCTCGTCGGCTTCGAGATGGAGAACGGTCACGTTCCGGTCGAGGGCGCGCAGGTCGTCCTCGAGGGCACGCGCCCGATCGGCAGGATCACGAGCTCTCGCTGGAGCCCCGAGCTCCGCAGGGCGATCGGGATGGCCTGGGTGCCCGCCGAGCTGGCCGAGGAGGGAAAGTCCTTCCTCGTCACCGTCAAGGACGGCTTCGAGCGGGCGACCGTGCGCCTGCGGCCATTTTTCGACCCTGACGGCGAGAGGCTCCGCTCATGACGGACCTGGCCTTCCTCTCCCCCGGCCGCGCCAGCGCGGAGGCCGTCTGGCGCTCGCCACTCGAGCGGGCGCTTCGCGGCGCTCCGCCGGAGATCTCCGACATCTCGCTCACCGGGAAGATCGAGATTCGAGGAGACCTTGACTCTTTCGACGTCGAGAGCGTCGAGCTCGTGAGGATCACGCCGGCGCGAGGCCTCGTCCTCTGCGACTTCACGAAGACCGTCGAGCTGCTCGAGCGCCTGCGCGACGATTTCCTGGCAATTGACGTGAGCGGCACGCTCGCCGGCCTGCAGGTGCGAGGCGAGACGCTGATGCGGCGCATCACCGACCTCGACCTCGATGCGCTTCCGGCCGCCGGAGCGATCGCGCACGTCCAGGCGGTCGTCCTCAGGGACGGCGACGCCTTCCGCCTCTTCTTCGGGCAGGAGTATGCGGACTACGTCGCCGAGGTCGTCATCGACGCCCACGAAGGGATCGAGGCGTGAAGGACATCTTCCGCATCCGCCGCATGTGGCGCCCCCGGGCCGAGCTCAAGGACCGCTACGACGTCGTCATCGTCGGCGGCGGCTCCCACGGCCTCGCGACGGCGTACTACCTGGCGAAGAACCATGGGATCACGAACGTCGCCATCCTGGAGAAGAACTACATCGGTTCGGGCGCGGCCGGCCGCAACACGACGATCATCCGCTCCAACTACCGAACGCCACAGGGAGCCGACTTCTACACGGAGAGCGTCAAGCTCTACGAGGGCCTGTCGGTCGACCTCGACTTCAACCTCCTCTTCTCGCAGGAGGGCCACCTGACCCTGGCCCACTCCGACCGCGGGATCATCACGGCCAACGAGCGGGCCGAGGTCAACAAGCTGCTCGGGATCGACAGTCGGGTCATCTACCCGGACGAGATCCGCAAGCTCTGCCCGGAGATGGACCTCTCCGAGAACGTCACGTGGCCGGTGCAGGCGGCGCTCTATCACCCGCCCGGCGGGATCATCCGGCACGACGCAGTCGTGTGGGGCTTCGCGCGCGGCGCGGACCGCCAGGGCGCCGAGATCCACCCCTACACCGAGGTGACCGGGATCAAGCGTTCGAACGGGCGCGTCACGGGCGTCGAGACGAACCGCGGTGACATCGCCTGCGACACGGTCGTCTCGTGCACGGCCGGCTGGTCGACCCTCGTCGCGGATCTCGCCGGCGTACCGCTCCCGATCACGACCCACATCCTCCAGGCCTTCGTCACCGAGCCGCTGAAGCCGTTCCTCGACGTCATCATCGTCTCCTCGCAGATGCACGTCTACATCTCCCAGACCGACCGCGGCGAGTTCCTGATCGGCGCCGAGATCGAGCCGTATACGACGTACAAGGGGATCGGGACCTTCCCGTTCCTCGAGTACTCCGCGCGCCACGCGCTCGAGCTCTTCCCGCAGCTCGAGCAGGCGAAGATCCTCCGCTCCTGGACGGGTCTCTGCGACCTCTCGCCCGACTACAGCCCGATCCTCGGCGCGACCGAGGTCGAAGGCTTCCTCGTCAGCTGCGGCTGGGGCACGTACGGCTTCAAGGCGGCGCCCATCGTGGGGACGACGCTTGCGGAGCAGATCGCGACCCAGCAGACTCCCAAGCTGATCGCACCGTTCGCGCTCGAGCGCTTCTACCGCGACCGGCTCGTCTCCGAGCTCGCGGCCGCGGCAGTCAGCCACTAAAAGGAGAGACTGATTGGCAACCCCCTCCATCACAACTCAGGCCGTCCGAGGCGCTGCGAAGAGGCGCTCCTCGTCGTCCTCGGTCGCCGCGATCTGCTCAGGAGGTGATTGCTGACTTGGCGACGCACATGCCCTCCAGCCTCGAGATTGCCCAGGAAGCCGAGCTTCGCCCGATCACGGAGATCGCCGAGGGCGCCGGCCTCGAGCCGGACGAGTACGACCTCTACGGGAAATACAAGGCCAAGGTCTCGCTCGATGTCCTCGAGCGCCTCAAGGGCACGGCCGACGGCAAGCTGATCTGCGTCACGGCGATCACGCCGACCAAGGCGGGCGAGGGCAAGACCACGACCTCGGTCTCGCTGACCCAGGGCCTCGGCCACGTCGGCAAGAAGGTCGCGCTCTGCCTGCGCGAAGCTTCGCTCGGCCCCGTCTTCGGGATCAAGGGCGGCGCGGCAGGCGGCGGCTACGCGCAGGTCGTCCCCATGGAGGACATGAACCTCCACTTCACCGGCGACATCCACGCGATCGGGGCGGCGAACAACCTCCTCGCCGCGATGCTCGAGGCAAGCCTCCTGCACGGGAACAGCCTCGGCATCGACCCGCTCACGATCGGCTGGCGCCGTTGCGTCGACATCAACGACCGCGCGCTGCGCCAGATCGTCGTCGGGCTCGGAGGGCGGGCGAACGGCTATGTGCGCGAGACAGGCTTCGACATCACCGCCGCCTCTGAGGTGATGGCGATCCTCGCCGTCGCACGCGACCTCTTCGACCTCCGCAAGCGGCTCGGCGCGATCACCGTCGGCTACACATGGGAGGGAGAGCCGGTCACCGCCGAGCAGCTCAAGGCAGCCGGCGCAATGACCGTCCTCCTCAAGGACGCGATCAGGCCGAACCTCGTCCAGACCCTCGAGGGGCAGCCCGCCTTCGTTCACTGCGGCCCGTTCGCGAACATCGCGCACGGGAACAACTCGCTCGTCGCCGACCTCGTGGCGCTGAAGCTCGCCGACTACGTCGTCACCGAGAGCGGGTTCGGCTCGGACATGGGGATGGAGAAGTTCCTCGACATCGTCTGCCGCATCGGCGAGATCCAGCCGAGCGCGATCTGCCTCGTGACCACGGTGCGGGCGCTCAAGCACCACGGCGGTGACCCCGAGGGAGGCGTCGACGCGGTCGAGCGTGGCGCGGCCAACCTCCAGCGCCACCTCGACATCGTCTCCGAATTCGGGCTCAAGGCGGTCGTCGCGATCAACCGCTTCCCAGGGGATCCGGACGATGAGGTCGACGCCGTCCGGCGGCTCGCCCTCGACGGCGGCGCCCACGCGGCCGAGCTGAACGAGGCCTTCGAGCGCGGCGGCGAAGGAGCGGCGGCGCTCGCCGAAGCGCTCGTCGACGCGGCCGACCAGCCGTCCTCCTATGCTCCGATCTATCCCCTGGACGCGCCGATCGCGGAGAAGATCGAGGCGGTCTGCAAGCGCGTGTACGGCGCCGACGGCGTCGCCTTCCTGCCCGCCGCGCAGCAGAAGATCGAACAGTTCACCGCTAACGGCTTCGACACGCTCCCGATCTGCATGGCGAAGACGCATCTCTCCCTCTCCCATGACCCGGGGCTCCTGAACGCGCCGACCGGGTTCACGGTCACGGTGCGCGACATCCGCGCCTATACAGGGTCGGGCTGGCTCGTCCCGCTCCTCGGCGACATGCAGACGATGCCCGGGCTCGGCGTCTCCCCGGCAGCGGTCAACGTCGATATCGACGAAAATGGCCGCACCGTTGGACTTTTCTAACCAGAGCGTCGCCGACTTCTGCGAGACGATCGCCGCGGAGACGTCCGCCCCCGGCGGCGGGTCCGTCGCGGCCGTGACCGGAGCGCTGGCCGCCTCGCTGACCGCGATGGCCGCCCGGTTCTCGAAGGAGCAATGGGAAGACGCGCCGGGCGCGGTCGCACAGGCCGAGGCGCTCAAGGCCCGCCTCCTGCCGCTCGCCGAGGAGGACGCGCGGGCCTACGAGAACGTCCTCCTCGCGCTACGCATGCCGAAGGAGGTCGACGAGGACGTGCGCGATGCCGCGATCGGCGATGCCCTCTCGCGGGCGGCCGACGTGCCGATGGCGATCGCGGAGGCCTCCGTGGACGTCGCCACCCTCGCCTGCGAGCTCGCGGAGCGAGGCAATCAGAACCTGCACGGGGACGCAGCCGTCGCGGCCTTTCTCGCCGAGGCGGCGGTACGCGCGAGCGCGAATCTCGTCGAGATCAACCTCGCCACCCGCGAGGGCGACGAGCGCCTCGAACGGGCCCGCGAGCTCGTCGAGATCGTGCGCCGGATCACCCGGCGCGTCTCGGAGGCCCGGTCCTAGTGGGCCGGGTGGACGATCAACACGTCGCAGTGGGCGCGGTTTGCAACCGACTTGCTCACGCTCTGGCCTAGGAGCCGGTTCACGACCCCCGGCTCCCGGGTTCCAACGACGATCATGTCGGCGTCCCGTGCTTCCGCCAGCTCCACGATCGTCTCCGCCGGCTCGCCGATCGCCGGAATGTACTCGGCCTCCACTCCGACGGCATCCAGCTGCTCGCGGGCGTGCGACAACTCCTCGCGATGCCGATCAGGCGAGTCGAGCGGGTCCACTGCTCCCGCGCTGCGCCCCCCTCCGATCAGGATGGGAGCCACACTCGTCACGATCAGCCGTGCGCCGAACGCCTTCGCCATGTCGGCCGCCCTGTCCAGCGCGCGATCGGCGGCATCAGTCTCGTCGTAGCCGACAACGATGGTCTTCAAGGCTTCCTCCTCTTCTTCAAACCCGACTCTCTCAGGCTCTGCGCTTCGGTGCAAGCCTTTATCGCTCAGGCATCAAAGGCCATGCGCAGTCCCACCGTTCACCGGTGCGTGACCGGGCGACGCGCTAGCATTCCCGACTCGCAACCGTGCCTACGGCCGAGTCGTGACGCCCCAGTCCGTCGCCTTGGCGATCACGACCGCCACGATGATGCAGGCGATGCAGATGCCGATCATGAGGAGCTCGAAGTTGCGGCTGTGCCGCTGCAAGGGCCCGAACTCGACTTGCCGTCTGCGGGGAGCTGGTTCGGTCGCCATAGATCTCCTTTTCGCCTAGACGTCGCCGAGGTCGGAGGGACCGCCGAGCCCCGGGGAGGGCACGTGCGGATCCTTGATGTGCACCTGGCCGGCATGCCCGGAGACGAGAAGTCTCGCGGCCTGCTGCTTGAGCTTGCGATCCTCCGTCGTCACCCACGCGACGAAGGCGGCGATCATGACGATGATGCCGATGATCGTCAGGATCCAGTAGGACGTGCTGACGCCGTCCGTCGCCGTCCCGAAGGTCGAGCCGGGGCCCAGGGTGAAGAAGTCGTTGCACTTCTCGAACGGCTTGTAGACGCCGTCCGCCGGGGGCACGCCGTGCTGGATGCAAGGCGGCGTTGTATCCCATCCGAGAGCCATGCCTGCCTCCTCAGTATTCCTCGGCCCGGCGCCGGCGGCGATCCTCGCGGAACGCCCACCCGCCCAGCAGTAAGAACACGGTCACGAGCAACACGATACTGAGCACGAGCTCGAACATCAGACCCGCGCTCCGGGGCCGGCGCGCGCTCCGCCGTCGCCGTTCGTCGTCACGAGGTCACGGTAGCCCTCGAGCAGGATCGGAGCGGAGGGAACCTCGGTGCCGTCCGGCTCGATGATGACCTCCGGGGGCCGAGCGAACTCGGGATAGAAGTCGGCCTGGAACTCAGCGTGGTCGAGCCCTTCGAGCTCCACCTCCGGCGGCACGCGCAGGAGGTTGACCTTCTTCATGATCCACGAGGGGATGTAGCCGCCGAAGAACCCGAGCGGCAAGAACACCATCATCCCGTAGAGCTGGCCGGTGAGTGACGATGGGACGTTGTTCAGCCCGGTCGGATACCCGGCCGCGAAGAGCCCAACTGCGAGCGGGCTCCAGAAGCCGCAGACACCGTGCACCGCGACTGCGCCGACCGCGTCGTCGATCCGTAGCTTGTTCTCGATGAAGCCGCCGGCGTAGACGGCAAGCGCACCGCCGAACATGGCTATGAGATAGACCATCGTGGGCGCATAGATATCCGCGCCCGCCGAGACGGAGATGACGCCGGCCAGGCCGCCCGACAGCGTCCAGAAGGGATCGCCGCGGCTGGCGAAGTACCCGCCGGTAAAGCCGGCGGCGAACCCGATCGTGATCGAGAAGGTGATCGACGAAAGCGTCGTCGGGTTGAGATAGATGGTCCCCCACCCCGGCAAGGTCGTCGACTGGATGACCAGGCAGGCCGCGTAGAACGCGTAGAAGCCGGTGAAGATGAGCATCAGGCCCATCAGCGTCAGGTGGAGGTTGTGCGGGCGGAACGTGCGCGCGAGTCCGTCGCGCGTGTACTTGCCGATGCGGGGGCCGAGGTTCAGGAGGACGCCGAGCGTGAAGGCGCCCGCGACGCCGTGCACGACGAGGCCGGCGATCGAGTCGTGGAAGCCGTAGCGCATGTTCAGGAAGCCGTACGCGCTCCAACCCCACGAGGCGTCGAGGATCCAGATGACCGACCCGAGGATCGAGCCGAGTACCAGGTAGGCCGAGAGCCGGACGCGCTCGATCAGCGCGCCGGAGAGGATCGACGCCGTCGTCCACGAGAAGAGGAGGAATGCGGCCCAGAAGACGCCGGAGATGTGGTC
>Ga0307286_10000103_pt1 | contig 20858 bp, 18 predicted proteins | sample ER_DNA_140_FD_194478 | JGI IMG/M metagenome (GOLD analysis project Ga0307286, IMG submission 194478) | Bulk soil microbial communities from the East River watershed near Crested Butte, Colorado, United States - ER_DNA_140 | ecosystem: Environmental > Terrestrial > Soil > Floodplain | place... | reverse complement strand
CCCGTCGCGTTCGCCACTGCATAAGTACTACCCATACGGGTTTACCGATGGTAATGGCGGAAACGCCGAGTACTTCCTCAACGCCATGTATCGCAATGTGCCGCGTGCCGTACCCAAGGATGTCCTTGGCCCCACGGACAATCTCGGTGCCGACGTCCTCAAACTCTCAGTAGGCGAGGCAACTGGCCTGCGGGTTGATTATTACGTGTTGATCAACTTGGAAGGCTTCAGCAAGATGATCAATGCCCTGGGTGGCATCCGCCTCAACATCAACACCTACATCCCGATCGGCGGCGACACCGACAGGCACATCCCGCCGAAGGAATACCTCAAGCCAGGACCGAATCAGAAGCTCAACGGACGCAGCGCGCTGTGGTACGCCCGGGGTCGCTACGGTTCGGATGACTTCGCGCGGATGGACCGGCAACGCTGTGTGATCAATGCGATCATCAAGCAGGCCAACCCCACCAACATGCTGGCCCGCTATGAGGACGTCGTGAAGGCCGGCAAGCAGCTCGTCTACACCGACATGCCCCGTGAGGTTCTGCCGCTCATGGTCGAGCTGAGCCTACGGGTGAAGGACGGCAACGTACGCAGCGTCGTCTTCAAGTCCGGAGTTGCCGGATTCACCTCGTCCAATCCGGACTTTCGCTTGATGCGGAAGCGGGTCAAGGCGGCTATCGGTGAGAGCAAGAATCCTAAGGCGGCGAAGAAGGCCGGCGGCGGCACGACTCAGAGCGAGAGCGTCAACGACGCGTGCGCGTACGACCCGAAGATCGCTGCGACCGCTCGGCCCTACCGCTGAGCTGCTTGTCGTACTCGGCTGCTGGGACACACTGCAATGTTCTTACTGAAGTCGTTGGTACCCGCGGTCGGCGTCTAGACGCCTGCCGATATCCGCGACAAGCTCAGTGAACCTAGCATCGGTAGCACTTCGCGGGTTCAGCACCGTCGCATCCACGCCACCTTGTGGTTTCGTGATCAATTTCAACCGCGATCCCCGCAGCCTGACGCTGTCGATCATGGACCAGTCCAGGAGTCGACGATGGCGACCCTTGATGATCGTGATCGATTTTGAATCCAAGATCAAAGTCGTGCGCAGCCGTGCGGTCAGCACGAGCGCGACCACGGCGAGCGCGATCGCGAAGGCCATGATGACAATCCCCGCAATTGCAACTGCCCGAGGCAGCTGGAGGGCGCTCGCCAGGACAAGCACAGCTGCGGCGATCACAGCCGCGACGGCGCTGATCGCAAGCGAGCGCACCGGTGGCGGCGGCGTCAGCACAAAGTGCGTTTGCTGAGGACGCAACCGACCCGATTCGCTCATCGATGCACCTTACGTCCTCTTGCGCTCGCAAACACCGGGCACGTCGCAGCCGATCCACACTGAGCAAACCCAGCGGGGCACGTGAGTTTCCGACAGCGGCGAGGGTGGTGTCCTGTTTCATGACATAGCGGACAGATGTCGCAAGACATACCGGACACAGCCAGGCTTGAGTCTCGGGTGTGTCGAAAGCCCGGTTGGTGATCACAGCTGTCGTTGTCGAAGGCCGTCCGGTCCGTGAGGTGTCGGCGGCCTACGGGGTGGCTCGCTCCTGGGTCTATGAGCTGCTGGCTCGCTACCGCAGCGAGGGTGAGGCGGCGTTCGAGCCTCGGTCCCGGCGGCCGCACAGCCAGCCGATGGCGATCCCGGCCGCCACTGTCGCGTTGATCCTCAGGTTGCGCCATCAGTTAACGCGGCAGGGCTTGGATGCCGGCCCGCAGACCATCGCTTGGCATTTGGCTGAGCAGCATCAGCTGACCGTCTCAGAGGCCACCATCTGGCGCACCTTGAAACGGGCCGGGTTGATCACCCCGGAGCCGAAGAAGAAACCCAAGACGGCCTACCGGTCCTTCGCCGCCGAACTACCGAATCAAATGTGGCAGGTCGACTTCACCCACTATCGGCTCACCCGACCCGACGGCACCTGCGGAGCTGATGTGGAGGTTCTGTGTTTCCTCGACGATCATTCTCGCTACGCCCTCTCCGTCACCTGCCACCAGCCGGTCACCGGCCCAGTCGTGGTGGCGGTGTTTCGGCAAACCGTCGCCGACCAGGGCATTCCCGCCTCAGTGCTGTCCGATAACGGCATGGTCTTCACCACCCGCTTCGCCGGCGGCCGCGCCGGCCGCGACACCATCAACGGCTTCCAAGCCGAACTGCGTGACCTCGGCGTAGTGCAGAAGCATTCCAAGCCGAACCATCCCACCACGTGCGGGAAGGTGGAGCGGTTCCACCAAACGTTGAAGAAATGGCTCACAGCCCAACCCCGGCAACCCCAAACCCTCGCTCAACTGCAAGCCCTCTGCGACACCTTCATTGCCTACTACAACAACTCCAGGCCGCACCGCTCACTGAACCGGCGCACCCCGTTGGCTGCCTACCAAGCCAGACCTAAAGCTGTCCCACAGGTCTCAACCCAAGCCGAACCCCAGCCACGCGTCCGCCACGATGTCGTCGACACCAGCGGCAAACTCAGCCTCCGCCACAACGGCCGGCTGCACCACATCGGCGTCGGACGAACCCACGCCCGAACCCCCATCCTGATGCTGATCAACGGCCTCCACATTCGCATCATCCACGCCACCACCGGCGAACTCATCCGCGAACTAACCCTCAACCCAACCATCGACTATCAACGCAGGAGCGAGCCCAAACCCCGGCCAAAGCCGAGCTGAGGGTTCGAGGTGTCCGGTATGTCTTGCGACATCACACACAGCGGCGAGGGTGGGATTCGAACCCACGGAACGGTCTCCCGCTCGGGCGCTTTCAAGGCGCCTGCACTAGTCCACTATGCGACCTCGCCCAGCACGGATTCGTACGCTCGCGAGCGCGACGAGCATCCAGATCCTAGCCGACCCGTACGCAGCGATATGGCACGCTGTGGCGAGTGAAAGCGATAGTTGCCCGCGAACCTGGGCCCCCGGAGGTGCTGGAGCTCCGTGAGGTCGACACTCCCAGTCCTGGGCCGAACGAGGTGTTGATCAAGGTCGCCGCCGCGGGCGTCAACCGTGCCGATCTGCTGCAGCGGCAGGGGCACTATCGGCCGCTTCGCGGTGTCAGCCCGCTCATTGGTCTCGAGGTTTCCGGAACGATCGCCGCTGCGGGCGCGGACGTTACCAACTGGGCAGTTGAGGACACTTGCGTCGCACTCTTAGCAGGTGGCGGTTATGCGGAATACGCGGTCGCGCCCGCCGGGCAGGTCGTACCGCCGCCGCTCGGGGTGGAGCTCGTGGCGGCAGCGGCTGTCATCGAGGTCGCGGCGACTGTCTACTCCAACGTCGAAATGATCGGTCTTGCAGACGGTGACACCTTCCTGGTGCACGGTGGCGCCGGAGGGATTGGCTCATTCGCCATTCAGTACGCCAAAAGCGTCGGGGCGATCGTGATCGCCACCGCGGGCAGCGACGAGAAGCTCGACTATTGCCGCTCGATCGGGGCAGATCACGCGATCTCCTACCGCGGCGACTGGCCGGCAGCCGTACGCGAGGTCGCCGGTGACGGCGTACACATGATCTTGGACAACATGGGCGCCAAATATCTGACTGATCATGTTCAGTTGCTGGCAGTCGACGGATCTCTGGTGATCATCGGCCTACAAGGCGGTCGGAGCGGGACACTCGACCTGGCGACATTGATGGGGAAACGTGGTCTCATCACCTCAAACTCGCTGCGCGCCCGAACGATCGACGAGAAGGCCTCGATCTGCCGCGGCCTGGTGCAGCATGTCTGGCCGCTGATCGCTGACGACACGATCAAGCAGCCACCGCTGACTGTGTTCCCGCTCGCCGACGCTGCCTCAGCCCACGCCCGCCTGGAATCCGGCGACAACATCGGCAAGATCATCCTCTCTGTTGCGCGCTAGAGCTCTTGCCGTATTTGCTCCTCATTTCACTTGGCATCACTTCCTTGGTCTTGGCATTGGCTGCAGCTCATGCCATGTCCGAGCTACTGATGCCAAGTGTCGAGGAGGCGGTTCAGACGGTTACGAGGTCCAAGCGCGCCACAGGCTGGCGTACTCACCATCCGCCGCCACCAGCTCCTGGTGGCTCCCAAGCTCGGCAATACGACCGTCAATCACTACCGCAATTCGGTCAGCATCGTGTGCGGTGTGCAGCCGATGCGCAATCGCCACGACGGTACGACCTTGCAGTAACGCCGCCATCGAGCCCTCGAGATGCCGAGCCGTCCGCGGATCGATCAACGACGTGGCCTCATCCAGCACCAACGTGTGGGGGTCAGCGACCACCAGCCGAGCCAACGCGATCTGCTGCGCTTGAGCAGGAGTTAGCTTCTGATGGCCAGAACCCAGCATGGTGCCAAGCTGCTCCGGCAGCCGTTGCACCCACTCCCAGGCATCGACCGTCTGCAACGCCTCGATCACAACGGCATCATCGGCAGAGGACTCGCGAGCCAAGATGATGTTGTCCCGGACCGTACCCACAAACACGTGGTGCTCTTGGGTCACCAAGGCCACCTCGGTCCGCAGCACCGGCAGCGGCAGCTCGGTAAGCTCCACGTCGCCTACCGTGACCGATCCCGTACGCGGCCTATTGATGCCGGCGAGCAGCCGGCCCAGCGTGGACTTACCCGATCCGCTCGGCCCGACAATGGCCAGCCGCTCCCCAGGACGCAGAGCCAGATCAATGCCGTGCAGCACGTCGTCAGCGTCGAAGTAGGCGAAGCGCAGGTTACGCCCGACCAACCGATTACCGACTGGCAGTTCGTCGCCCGGCTCACGATCTTGCGGTACGGACGCTATGCCCAGTAGCCGCGAGGTCGAGGCGATGCCCACCTGCAGCCGGTCAACGTTGCGGATCAGCCGATCAAGAGGCTCGACCAGAGCCTGCACGTAGAGGGTCGCCGCGGTCACCTGTCCTAACGTCACCCAGCCTTGTGCATAGCCGACGGCGCCCAAGATCAACACCATGACCACTGGTGTGTCGTACGCAAGTCCGATGACCGCAAACAGCAGGTTGCGCAGCGCCATGGTGTAGCGCTCGGCTTGCCCGGAGACCGCGATGTCCACATCGCCATGCTCAATGCGATTCCGCTGCAATCCCAGGGCCTCGACCGTACGCGCCCCCTCCACCGTCTCGGTGAACGTCGAGTTGATCTCAGAATAGGTGCCGCCCTCGGTGATGTAACCCTTCGGTGCCCGCTTCAGGTAGCGCCTCGCGGCAATGATCAACAACGGCGCCGTGACAAGCAGCGGGAGCGTCAGTAGCGGAGAGTTCAAAAGCATCGCAACGACGGTCAGCAGGGTTGTCACACTCGCGATCACCGATTCGGGCAAGCCGAAGCGGACGCTCATGCTCATCGTGCTGACGTCGCGAGTTACCCGCGTAACCAGATCGCCGGTACTCGCGCTCTCGACCTTCCCCAGAGGCAGTCCGAGCACGGTCCGCACCACATACTCGCGGGCCTCCGAGAGCAGATCTTGGCCGAACAGCGTCGACATCCACAGCGCAAAGAAGGTCAGGATTGCCTGCAGCACGACAACACCAGCGACTGCCAACGCGAGCCCATTCAGCGTGTTCGCCAAAGTGCCGCCAGCCGAGGCTTGATCAACCAGCGAACCAAGAATGCGCGGCACCACCAGGCCAGCCAGAGCCGCCAGGGCGTGCAAAACCAGCAACGCGGTGATCATGGCGCGCCGGGTACGCAGTAGTCGGGATGCGAAGGCACCTACCTCACGCCGATCGGCTACCGGAAGTCCCCGGTCCGGGTTACGGGAGGCGGCGAAGAACTCCTCCGCCCGTCGCTGGCGCAGCAAGTGGCGTTGCCGCCACGCCCGAAGCCTCGACCTGACCGATCCGCGCCTCGGCAGCAGCAGCTCCTCAGGCACTTCCGGCGCGGGAGGATTCGACCGCCAGGTCTCGGCCGACCCTCGCAGGCCGGTCTGCAGATCAGCCATCGGATGCCTCCGCCGGCTCGTCGAGCGCGCGGGCCACCGTACGCCGGTAGTCGGCGTTGCTTTGCAGCAGTTCCTCGTGCGTTCCGTACGCGGTGATCCTCTTGTGCAACAAGAACGCCACCCGGTCCGCGTGATGGAGCAAGAGTGGCGAGGCGGTGGTCACGATCGTCGTTTTGCCGCGGCGGTGAGTCACCAGCCGCTCGGCGATCAGCGCCTCGGTGTGCGCATCGACTGCGGAGGTGGGCTCGATCAAGATCAAGATCTTCGGATCAAGACCCAGCGCCCGCGCCAGCACGACCCGCTGTCGCTGCCCTCCCGAGAGGCCGCGGCCGCGTTCGTCGATCCGACCCTGCCACCCTCCGTACATTCCCGCGAACACGTCCTCGGCGGCGGCGGCCCGCAGCGCTGTCTCGGCCTCGGACAGACTGAGACGTCCATGCGGATCAAGGACGGACTGCAAGGTGCCGGCGAACACCTGGCTCGCAGTGTCGCTGACCACGATCCGATCCCGTACTTGATCAATGGGAACGTCGGCGAGATCGACGGTGCCCAGACTCACGCCCCACTTCTGTCCGGCGAGCTGTTGATCTCGCTCGACCAGCCGCGCGTGCTCGAGACGTTGCCGCTTTCGAGCCCGTCGCGCGGCGCGGCCCTTGAGACCGTCCGCGACTTCGAAGCTCACCGGTTCGTGATCACTCGGCAGGTAGCGGCCCAGCCGATCGGCCAGCGCGGCAGAGTCGTCCGGGACCGCACTGACCACGATGGTGAACTCTCCGGGCTGAGCGGCGAACCCCGACTCTTGATCATGCAGGACGCCTTCCTCGGGCAGTGTCAAGGGAGGCTGCGGAGTTCGCCACGGTGACTGCTGCTCCAGCACCGCAATCGTCTTACGCGCCGAGACCACCGCTCGGACCCATTTCTGCGCCAACTCGAAGAAGGTCTGAATAGGCCACACCATGAAGATCGCGTAGCCGAAGAAGCTGATCAACTGGCCAACGCTTAGTTCGCCGGCAACCACCTCTTGGGAGCCGAGCCAGGTCAAGGCGACGAGGAACATGCCCGAAAACAACACGCTGATGGCGTCCACCGCGCTCTGCCAGATACCGGCTGAGACGGCGGCCTGCCGGGTTCGCTGAGACTGCTCGGCGTAGTTGTGAGAAAAGGTCTCCTCGCCACCAATGCCTCGCAGGATCCGCAATCCGGCAACGATGTCGGTAGCCATCGACGTCAGTTCCGAGGTCCTGGTTCGCTCGATCTCCTCGCGCCGCTGCAACGGGCGGAGTAGCGGCATCGCGAACAAAACGATCAACGGCGCAGTGACCAGCACCACGATGCCGAGCTTGAGCGATGTGGAGAGCACCAGGCCGGCGATCACCAGATACGCGATCAATGCGCCGGCGAAGCGTGACACGATCTCGGTCAACGCGCCGAACTCATCGGAGTCCCCCGCCGAGACGCTGAGCACCTCGCCAGTCGGCGTGCGCTGCGGCAGCACGTGCCCCATCTGGGTCACCTTGCGGGTGACCAGCTTCATGGTGCCGTACATGGCGACCAGCCAAGTCCGAACCACAAAGGTATGACCCAGCACGCCGGCGATGATCCCAGCGATGACGAGGCCGAACATGATCAAGCTGAGCCGCGTGACGGTCGCCATGTCGTGCGGCACGATCCCGTCGTCCACGATCTTGCCGACAATGTAGGGCCCAACGGAGCCGGGTAGCCATTCGACCACCGCGATCAATGAGCTCAGCACCAGCGCCGGCAGCTGCTGCCACATCAGCCAGCCGAGGAAACGCGATGCGCTGCGGGTATCAATGTTGCGGAAATCGCGCTTGGGCAGCCGCCTCCGCACCACCGCCGGCCCGCTTGGAGTGAGAGTGGTGTACGTGGAGGAGTCCAGCCCCGCCATGTCCGGGACCAGCGGCGGGAAGTCATGCATGACCTGGTCAGCGTAGGACGTGGCTGCTGATCGACTCCACCGGTTTTCGCCAGAACGACGATGGGTACAGCGGTCCTCCGACACATCCCTATCTAGGATCTAGAAACATGACAACTGACTCGACAGCTGGCAATGAAGAGCAAGAGATGATGCCCCCCGTCGCCGGAGCGACTGATGACGGACGGGTCTATGTCGTCACGCCGCAGGCTATGGCCGTCGAGGGTCCGCCACGCGAGGAGGCAGCGGGGGACGAGGAGCCGAGATCGGTGACCGAGCTTGTCGAGCAGCCCGCCAAGGTCATGCGCATCGGCAACATGATTCGGCAGCTCCTCGCCGAGGTGAAATCTGCTCCCCTCGATGACGCCAGCCGACAGCGGCTGCGGGCCATCCAGGAAACCTCGATCACCGAACTGAAGCAGGGTCTTGCGCCGGAGCTGGCCGAGGAGCTGGAACGGATCACCTTGCCCTTCAGCGATGACACCACGCCGAGCGACGCAGAGCTGCGAATTGCCCAGGCTCAGTTGGTCGGCTGGTTGGAGGGTCTGTTCCACGGCATTCAGACGGCCCTGTTCGCCCAGCAAATGGCTGCCCGGGCGCAGCTCGAGCAGATGCGGCGGGCGCTACCGACAGGCCCGATGCCTTCGACACCGCAGCAGGACGGTCGGCGCGAGGGCACGGGTGGGATGTACCTGTAGGCGCTGGTCGTTGAGACCTGAGCCCCGGCAAAGAAGACCAGGGGAAGTTCCTGAGAAACCCGGATTAGTGGGAACCGAGCATCGCCGGCTGCCGTCCGAGGCGAGGTCTGTTGAGACCAGAAACCTTGGGAAGAGAGCTCATGCCCACATCGATCACGAGCCCCACATCGATCACCAGCCCCGCCAATCGGAGGATCCCCCGCTGCGTCGAGCTCGCCGCGGTGTTCCAAGATCAACTGCTGGAGGAGCCGCTGACGGCCGGCGCCTCCGCAGCTCTACGGCACCGACAGCTGGCCTTGATCACCCTCGCCAAGGCCGCCTGCCGCGAATGCCCGCTGATCACTGGCTGTCTTTACCGTGCGGTCGTCGAGTATGACGTTGCAGGCTATGTCGCCGGCACCACGCCGCCCCAGCGTGCTCTAATTCGGCGGCGGCTGGACATCACAGTGGAACCGGAGAACTTCGACAGCATGGCCGGGGTCACGCGCGGGAATCGCCAGGTCAATCACAGCGAGGTCGTACGCCTTCGGAACGCCAATCCGCACGAGAGCCTTGACCAATTGGCGCAGCGACTCGGCTGCTCCCTTTCTACTGTCAAACGTCACCTACGCCGCGAACGTCGCGAGCCCATCGCGCGTACGACCAAGCCCAAGCCCACTGTCGCCGACGTGCTAGCCGTTGCCGCCACCGTCACCAGCTCGTCGACCGTCAGCCGCCGCCCCCAGGCTGCGTAGCGCGCACCCTTCTTGGGCGTTAGCATCGCGCGCTGTGAATCCGATGCCCGGTGGCGCGAGTTTCGTAAGTACGCCCGGCGGGTACTCCTATCAAGCGGATAATTGCGCGGTAACGTGCAACGGGACCCGAGCCCCGAGTCCGCCAAGCAGAAGGGAACTCGGATGAGTACCACCGCATGGATCATCATCGTGATCGTCGTTGTCGTGGTCGTGGCCGTACTGGCGTTCGTGTTCATGAATCGCCGCTCAACGGCACGCCGTGCTCGCGCTGAGAAGATCAGGCAAGAGGCAACTGAGCGGGCTGCAGAGCTCGATCGGAAAGAGGCCGAGGCTAACGCCATGGCCGCCCAGGCTCAGGACGCTCGCGCGGAAGCGGACCGGCTTGAGTCGGTGTCGGCGGAAGAACGCGAGCGCACCGCGGAGGCCCGAACCGATGTTGAGGATGCACTACGCAAGGCCGACCGTCTTGACCCTGACGCAGGCGGCCGCCGCGCGGCCGACGCCGATCCGAGGCGGGCCGCGGATTCCGCGCCAGCCAACGATATCGATGCGGATCGCGGCGTTGCCGATGACGACGTACGTGGGACTAGGCGCGATGTCAGGGACGAGGGAGTCAGAGACGACGTTGACCGCGGCGATGTCCGCCGCGACGACGTCAGCCGCGATGATGTGACAGACCCCGCAGTCGATGAGAGGAACCAGGGTCCGCGCAGCTCATCCCGCTGATCACCTCCCATGTGGGAGTTGCAAGCCCTCGCCTAACCGAACCACTCACGTAACTCCGCAGCCGGTCCACCGTCGTCAATGGTCTTGGTCACGTCGTTTGCGGCTGCCTTGACCTCATCCGGCGCATCGCCGATGGCGACCCCGCGCCCGGCCCAGCGCAGCATTTCAATGTCATTGCGGCCATCACCGAACGCCAGTACGTCGGCAGCCCGTACGCCGTATCCAGCCGCGACTTCGGCGAGAGCGGTCGCTTTGTTCACGCCATCAGGGGCGATGTCGAGCCAGGTTCCCCAGCCGACGAAGTAGGTCATCCCATGCATGCCGAGGTGGCGCGCCAAGGCTAGAAAATCCTCTTCGGAACGCTTGGGGTCTCGCAGGATCACCCGCGTCACCGGCCGCGAGCTGAGCTGCTTGGCATCCTCAATGATCAACTCTCCGGTCAGGTCGTCGCCCGGAAATGGTTCGTTGAGCCGATACCCACGGCCGATCTCCTCTACGGCGATCAAGGTGCCGGGCGCGAAGTCCTCAACCTGGGCGATCACCGGCCGTGGGTCGAAGGTGATCGCCTTGATGATCTCCTGTGGCGGATAGCGTACGATCACGGCGCCGTTCGAGCAGACCGTCGGACCCGGCGGCAGTCCGAGCTGGTCAAACACCTGCTGGGTGCCGTGCCATGATCGGCCAGTTGACAAGACCACCGGCACGCCAGCTTGCACGATCAGCGCGACGGCCTCGGCCACGGCGGGCGGCATGAAACCGTTGCGATCCACCACCGTGCCGTCAATGTCCAGCGCGACCAGACGCGGACGCCAGGTGCGATTCGCGCGCTCAGCTTGTCGAAACGCGGGCTCGTACCCTTCGACGGGCGCGGGCCTGGGCTGGTCGAAGGGCTCAGGGCACATTGGTCGGCTCTGGTGACTGTCTCAACGCGGAGTCAGAGCCTCTCGGCCTCCTAGGTACGGCCGCAGCGCCTCCGGCAGGCGTACCGAGCCATCAGCCTGCTGGTGATTTTCCAAGATCATGATGATGGTCCTGGTCATAGCGCACAGAGTGCCGTTGAGGGTCGCGACCGGTGCGGTGCCGGAGTCGAAGCGAGCCCGGATATTGAGCCGTCGTGCCTGGAAATCGGTGCAATTGGACGTCGACGTGATCTCCCGATAACGATCTTGAGTTGGCAGCCAGCCGTACACGTCGTACTTGCGTGCAGCGCTCAGACCAAGATCACCGGCGGCAAGCTCGATCACCTGGAAGGGAATCTCAAGCGCAGCAACGAAGTCCTTCTGCCACTGCAGCAACCGCTGGTGCTCCGCCGCCGAGTCTTCCGGCGTACTGAAGACGAACATCTCGACCTTGTCGAACCAGTGGACGCGAAAGATGCCTCTGGTGTCCTTGCCATGGGAACCCGCCTCGCGCCGATAGCTGGGACTGAGGCCGACATAGCGGCGCGGCAGCGTGCCTGCATCGAGAATCTCGTCCGCGTGGTAGGCCGCGAGCGGAACCTCTGCCGTACCGACCAGGTAGAGATCATCCTCTTCGAGATGGTAGACATCCTGGGCTGCCTGGCCGAGGAAACCGGTGCCCTCCATCGCTTGCGGTTTGACGAGCGAGGGTGGGATGAAGGGGATGAAGCCGTTTGTGGTGGCGGTCGTCATTGCGAGATTGATCAAGGCCAATTCAAGCTCTGCGCCCTGGCCGGTCAGGTAGTAGAAGCGAGACCCGGAGACCTTGGCGCCTCGTTCCATATCGATTGCGCCGAGCAGCCGGCCGAGCTCCACATGATCTTTGGGCAGAAAGCCTTCGGCGCCGAAGTCTCGCGGTGTACCGACGCTTTCCAGGACGACATAGTCGTCCTCGCCGCCGGGCGGCACGTCGTCGAAAACCAGATTGCCGACCTGACGCAGCATCTGGTCGTAGGCGAAGCTGATCTCGTTCTGCGCCGATTCCGCCTTCTTGACCAAGTCGGCGAGCTCTCTGGTTTGGCTTAGCAGCTCCGTCCGATCCGCACCGGCCGCCTGCGCCACCTTCTTGCCGAGCGCCTTCTGCTCGGCGCGCAGCTCCTCGAACTGAGCAATAGCGTTACGACGCGCCTCATCGGCTTTGATCAGGTCGTCCACCAAAGACTCCGACTCGCCGCGAGCCCGCTGGGAGGCCCGTACCCGGTCTGGATCGAGGCGCAGCACCTTGACATCAATCACCGGGCCAGCGTAGCCACCTCCGTGCGTGGAGACGATTCGATTGCCATCGACCGACAACTGTTGAATGCGGCTGCAATGATGAAGCGGTTATGGTCCGTCGCCGCCCCCCGACCCGATCTTCGGTCCTGATCGCGATCTTGTTGCTGCTGGCGTTCGTGGTGTGGACCTGGCTGACATTCAACTCAGCTGCGTTCATGGCCTTTGATCAACGTACTGTGTCACCGCAGCTGGATCCGGACTCGAATACCGCAGAGATCGCCGCGGCCTTTGCCCTGTTGACCTGGCCAGGCTTGGAGTACGCCGCTTTGGCGGCAATTGCGCTCTGGGCATTCCGACGCCGACTCCGCCAGCTGGCGGTGGCGCTGGTCCTGGTGATCATCTTCGGTTGGGGCGGAGCTTATCTGCTTAAGATCATCTTCCAGAGGCCGCGTCCCGAGCAAGCGCTGGACCTGCTGACTGCGACCGGATATGCCTATCCGTCTGGTCATATGACCGGTGTCATGGCGTTGTCGATCGCTGTTGGAGCGACCTTCGCTGTGACCAGGCAGACGTTCCGCGCGCGAGTTCTCTGGCAGGTCGGCTCCGGCCTGTTGATCCTCGCCGTCGCCTTCGATCGCTGGATCACCGGGGCGCACTACATCACCGACATTGTGGGCGGCGCATTGTTCGGCGCGCTCGCAGCAACGGCTGCGCTGCTTGTAGCCGGTGTCAAGGTGCCGATCCCGCATGAACTCGTCGGCGAGATCGTCCGGAGCCGCGCTGTTGCCGGTGAGCCGGCGACGGCTCCGCTGCGGCGCGCGGCGGTCATCTTCAACCCGGCCAAGGTCACCGACTGGATCACGTTCCGGCGGCACGTGGACTACGAGCTGAAGATTCGAGGCTGGGATCGGGCGCTGTGGCTGGAAACCACTAGCGAGGATCCCGGACACGCCATGACCGCACAAGCCGTACGCGAGAACGTCGACCTGGTGCTAGGCGCCGGTGGCGACGGCACCATTCGGGTGATCTGCTCCGGACTGGCTCACACCGGCATCCCGTTCGGCCTGATCCCGGCCGGTACCGGGAATCTGCTGGCCCGCAACATCGGCATACCGCTGGACGAGGTGGCCGCTCTCGGCGTCGCCTTCGATGGCGCCGACAAGGCGGTTGACCTGGTGCGAGTGAAGGTTGATGATCAGCCGCCTGATCATTTCGCGGTGATGGCCGGCATCGGCATCGACGCGGTGATCATGGAAGGCGCTGATGCGAAGATGAAGAAGGCTGTCGGCCCGGCTGCTTACTTCGTCTCGGCAGCACAGAACGCCAATCATCCCGCCGTCCACGCCACCATCGCCGTCGATGATCAACAACCGTTCCGGCGCCGGGCAAGTGTCATCGTCGTCGGCAATGTCGGCTTCTTGATGGCAAACATTCAACTGATTCCTGATGCCCGTGCCGACGACGGGAAATTGGACGTGCTGGTCGCCTCGCCGCGTACGTTCCGCGATTGGGTCAGGCTGACGACCCGCGTCTTGACCCGGCGCCGGCAGCCCGATGATCAGCTCGATCGGCTCACGGGACGCAAGGTCACGATCTCAGTGGAGGAGCGTGATCAATTTCAGCTCGACGGCGACACGGTTGGAGAGTGCTCGACGTTGACGGCTGAGGTGGTACCGGGTGCGCTGCGCCTGCGGGTGCCAAAGCAGCTCAGCGACCTGGCGACCGGCAACGGCGAGGTAAGCACTGCTGCTGGCTCGAGCCGGAGCCAACTGGAGGGTGCCCGGCCTCTCAGCCGCGCAACTTTCGCAGCCAAGTCGCGGCCGCGGCGTACTCCTGGTTAGAGGTGCCGCGCCGAATGATCGATTCCGTGAGGTCGGCGCGAGGGTAGCTGCCAAGAAAGACCACGTCGCGACAGACCCGATGCAGCCCCATCATGGCCTCAGCCATCCGCGCGTCGTCGACATGACCTTCGGCGTCAACGCTGAAGCAGTAGTCGCCAAGGCTCTGCTTGGTAGGGCGCGACTCGATGCGACACAGGTTGACACCGCGACTTGCGAACTGTTCGAGGATCTCTAGCAGCGCACCCGGATGGTCGTCGCGCATGAACAAAACCATGGTGGTCTTGTCGGCGCCGGTAGCCGGACCGACTGGAACTGGCCGCGAGACCAACACGAAGCGCGTGATCGCGTCCGGATTGTCAGCAATGCCGGGGGCAAGCGGTATCAACCCGTGCAACTCCCCCGCGACTTGTGCGCAGATCGCCGCATCGAATCGCGAGCCCGGATCGGCAACTTCCGCTGCGGCAGCAGCCGTTGAGCCACCTTCGGTGACGACGGCCTGCGGCAGCTTGTTGGCTAGCCAGTCGCGGCATTGGGCTGCCGCGTGGGGATGGGTAAGCACCCGGCGTACGTCGTCGATGTGTGTGCCGGGACGCCCAAAGAGGGTGAACTGAACGGGGAGCAACACCTCGCGGATGATGCGCAGCGGCTCGCCGTAGGTCAGGTTGTCCAGCGTCGCGGAGACCCCACCTTCGACCGAGTTCTCAATCGGCACCAGGGCGGCGGCGACATCGCCGTCCCGGACAGCCTGCAGGGCGAGGCCGACAGTCGCGTACGGCGCGGGCTCGTCCGGCAGTGCGGGCAGCGTGAGCAGCGCCTGGTGGGTGAATGTTCCAACCGGTCCGAAGTAGCCGTAGTGGTTCGGCGGGACTGCGAGCACCGGCTCAGGCTATCTCTGCCGTACCCGGCCGTTCGACCATTTCTCACCCGAGTGTCATGCGCCCTGAGCCTGTCGAAGGGCGCCCACCTCACGCTGCCTGTCGTGCCCCGAGCCGCTCCGCCGCGGTCTCGCCGCGCCGTGCCACCGGTACTGAAGACGTAGCCGCAGCCAGCCCAGAAACGGGCATTCCTGAGTAGATCGTCTCGGCACGTTCCACGAGATATGTCTCGTGCCAAATGCCGACCGCCCCGGGAGCCTTGCGTACCCGGCGATTGAACGCCGCCCAAGCAGGACGGTGAGCCGCATCCCGGTCGCTCGCGTAGGCGTACAGCTTCTCGTGTGAGCTCCAGTACTGCACCAGCAGTGGCCCGCCTGCGCCCAAGGTCAGCCGGTAGCCAAGCAGGCCCGAGTCCTTGTCTTTCGACAACTCGGCCAACATCTTGGGCATTCCGTTGAACACCGGAAGCCAGAGATCGGGGCGCCACGGTTTGTTGATCCGCATCCCGATCAGGAATACGACGAGCTCACCGTCATAGTCATGAGTCATGCGGCTCGCAATGATGTCAGCCATGAAATCCTCCACTAGATAGTGCTACTCTCCAATATTGGAGAGTAGCACTATCCAATGTCAAGTGAGGTGTGGGTGCGAATTTCTGAACTGTCGTCGCATACCGAGATCCCCGTTGCGACGATCAAGTTCTATCTGCGGGAGAACTTGCTACATGACGGCGTTCGGACCGCGGCCACTCAGGCTCAATACGACCAGAGCCACGTGGCGCGACTCCGGCTGATCCGTGCGCTGATTGGTCCGGGTGGGCTGTCCATCGCAGCCGCGTATCAGGTCATCCAGGCGATCGAGGAACCTCCTGGGTCTGTCCACGAACTGCTCGGTGTAGCCGCAGGCGCGGTTGCTGGACCGAATCTGGATGACGCACTCCGGGCGCTCGATGAGGCTGGCTTCACGCTCCCTGAGGGTGCACTTGACCTCTATCAGGACCACATGCGTCAGATCGCGGAATTCGAGATCGACAATGTGCCGACCGAGTCGCCAGCCGCGGCCGTACGGTACGTGGTCCTCGGGACTGTGCTACTCGAACCGGTGATCTTGGCACTCCGTCGAGCGGCGGAGGAAGAGGCCTCCGCTCGCCGCTTCGGCTGATCGTAGAAGATCGTGCGCGTTTGACCGGTGTCTGCGGGGGTCAAACGCGCACGATCTTTCTGCACAGCCTGGGAGACTGGCGCGCGTGGCGATCTCCCAGAGCTTCATCGCGGGTCTTCCCAAGCTTGAGCTACACGTCCACCACGTCGGCTCGGTTTCCCAACGTGTCGTTGCTGAATTGGCCAGCCGGCATCCGGGGACAGTTCCGAGCGATCCAGCCGAACTCGCCAGGTTCTTCGTCTTCGACGACCTGTCCCATTTCATCCGGAACTATCTGGCCGTCGTCGACCTCATCAAGACCGCCGAGGATGTCCGGTTCATCACCTACGAGGTCGCAGCTGACATGGCGGCTCAGCACATTCGCTACGCCGAGCTGACGGTGACTCCCTACATCTCCATCAATGATGAGCTGCCGGCGGAAGCCTTCCTGGAGGCCATCGAGGACGCTCGACAGGCTGCCCGCCGCGATCATGGTCTGGAGCTGCGCTGGATCTTCGACATTCCGGCCGACTTCGGTATCCCAGCTGCCGAGCTGACAGCCTCAGTCGCTCTTGATCATGATGTGCCCGGACTGATCGGCTTTGGGCTCGGCGGCTCGGACCTCGGCTTTCCGCGTTCGATGTTTCGTGATCAGTTCGATCGGGCTCGGGCAGCTGGGCTGCACAGCGTTCCGCACGCGGGAGAGACCGCTGGGCCCGAGAGCGTCTGGGAGGCATTGCGCAGCCTGGGTGCGGAGCGGATCGAACACGGCATTGGCGGGGTCGGTGATCAGCGCCTGCTCGAGCACCTCGCTGAGCACGAGATCGCATTGGACCTCTGCCTGACCTCAAATGTTGCGCTGCGGGTCGTCTCTGACCTTGATCACCACCCCATCCGGGAGCTGGTCGCGGCCGGGGTGCCGGTGACGATCAATACCGACGACCCACCAATGTTCGGCACCGATCTCAACACCGAGTACGCGATCGCGGCTCGGCTGCTCGACCTCGACGAGCGTGGCGTCACTGAGTTGGCCCTCGCGGCAGTCGACGCCTCATTTGCCGGCGCGGAAACCAAGGCAGCGCTACGCGCCGAGATCAGCTCTTACGCCGCGACGCGAACTCCCTGACCGACATGGCAGCACGCGCCCGCGCGGGCTGCGGCGGAGAGCTGCGTGCTGCTGCGGTCTTCGATGCCTTCGGCTGCGACTCGGAGAGCTGCGGTGCCGACGCGGTGGGTGGAGCTTTCGACTTCTTGAAGGGAAAAAGCTCCGGGCGGTCGGGCTGCCGCCACCACAAGATCACGGCGAGCACCATCGCCATCTGAATGATCGGCGATACGGTGTCCCGCATCCGAGTCGCGGTGAAGTCGAGGGCCTTCCCCATGTCGATCGCCCGTCCAGGCACGTAGGCCAGCGACAATGCAGCACCTCGAATCACCAAAATTTGGTCAAGCTTGCTGGCTGCCAGTACAGCCAGCGGCATCCAGGCCAACAGGTCGTACCAGGAGAGCGTGTACATCGAGGTGATCAACCACGCGACCGACAGCACCAACGCCGTTCGGAGCGCGATGGTCAGTGGGTCTCGACGCAGGTCAGCATCTTTGTCCAGCCCGGGCGCCGCAGTCCATGGCACAACCCGGGAGAGCATCCAGGCGATGATGATCAGGCCGATGTAGGAGATCACGCCGACGATGACCTTGGCGTGATATCCGGTCATGAAGACATCAAGCAGGCGATAAAGCGGATTGGCCCACGAGCCGACCGAGACGTACCCACCGTTGCGCAGTGACTGAAGAAACGCCGTGGGCTGCCAGAGCACGTACGCCAGGCCCATCGGGACCGCCGTGCCGAGGCAGAGCAGCAGCGCCTTCTTCGGTTCTCGCCGGTACGCCCATAGCATGGCGAGCCCCCAAAGCCCGATGCTCACCTTCGCGCACCCGGCAAGCCCAATGCCGAGACCGGCAACGAAAGGGTTCTTGCGCATGAACAACAGGCCGGCTACCGCGAACATCACCGCCAGCGCCTCGTTGTGAGCGCCGGCAACCACAGCCCAGATCAGCAGCGGATTCGCGATCGTCAACAACGCCGCTCGGCCCTGCCGGCGCGGATCGCCATGCGCCAGCATCAAGACGCCGGCACACGCCAAGATGAAGGGCACGACCGAGAACACCTGCAGCCAAAACACGATGTCGTGCATGTTTTCGCCACCGAGCTTGTTGGCGACGAGCTGCGTCCATGACGTGATCGGGCCGTACACGCTGGGGGTGTCCTGCCACGGCCGCTCGGTCCAGGACAGCACAGGATCGAACTGACCGCGGAACACCTCCGCAGGCGTGATCTCGTACGGGTCCCGCCCGATCGCCTGCAGCCGGCCGTACGCCGCGTACATCAGCACGTCGGCCGAGGTCATCGGCGGAACGCAGATGGTCAGCAGGCTGAGGACCGTGCCGAGCCCGAAGAGCTTCTTGTATCTGGGTTTCCAGCCATCAGCCATTGCCCGCAGCCCGACCCAGAGCCCGAGAGCTCCCAGAATGATCGCAGCCCAGATCAAGATCGACACGAACCACTCGTTGGGCTTGATGACCCCGGCCGGCAGATACCAGGGCGGCAGATAGGAGTGCCGGGGACCGAGAGTCAGGGTCACGGCAGACGGACCGAGGAAACCGACGAGCAATGTCAGTGCAGTAGCACCCACAATCCCGAACAGGGCGAATTGATGGTTGCGGTGCCAGATCGCGGGCCGATATCGCGGGCCCGACGGCTTGGCCGGATTACCGCGTCGGCGCTTGTGCTTGGCCGCCGTCATCGATTCATGCCTGCTTACCTCGGAGTCGCTTGAACACGCCGGATACCCCACCGGAGTCCTTCAGATCCTTGAGCCCTGCCTGGACAAGGCCACGCGCCGCCAATGCACGCGTGACGTCGCGTAATTGTGCCGCTCGATGCAGCTGAGCACCAAGGTCACTACCGGTCGCGCGGTGCCGCAGGTCGATCTCGATCTCGGAGATCTTCAAACCCGCGCGCAGCACGTCGACGGTCATACCTACTTCCAGTCCCCAACCGGCCGCCAGCGGACTGGCGAGCTCGAACGCGCGCCGGGTGATGCAGCGCTGGCCTGAGAGTGGCGCCTGCGCTGTCCAGCCGGTCAATTCCTCGATGCCCCGCCTCGCAGCATTGACCACCAGGCCGAAGCCGCCAGGAGCGCCGCCGTCGTCGGTGAACTGAGCCGGCAGCACCGCAATCGTCAGGTCGGCTTCGCCGCTGACCACGGGATCGATCAAGGGTGCGCAATTGGCGGCAGACTCGGCGAGATCGGCGTCCAGGAGCAGCAGGCTGCCCGCTTCAGGCAACTTATCCCGCTGCTCGATTACACCGAGACCGTTGACTGCGGACTCCACCGCAGCGGCCTTGCCGCGGTTGCGGCTGTGGGAGACGACAATCGCACCCGCACCAGCAGCCCGCTCCGACGTACGATCACTGCTGCCGTCATTGCAGACGATCACGATCTCAACCCCTGGAAGATCTCTCGCTGCGTTAACGGTGTCCGCGATCCGTTGCTCCTCGTCCTTCGCCGGGATGATGCACGCGACACGGGACAGGTCGGAGCTCACCAGCCAAGGCTAGTCCGGCGACCGGCCCTGGCCGTGGGCGTTTTGGCAATCGGTAATCTCACCGTCATGTCGGCAGACGGGGGGACCGCGCCCGAAGTCCGGTCGGAGGTTGGCCGGTTGCGCACGGTGCTGCTGCATCGGCCTGGTAGCGAGCTGAAGCGGCTGACGCCCCGAAACAACGATGCCTTGCTCTTCGACGGGCTGCCATGGGTCGATCGTGCTCAGCAGGAGCACGATGGCTTTGCCGAGACGCTCCGCAGCCATGGGGTCGAAGTCCTCTATCTCGGCATCTTGCTGACCGAGACGCTGGGCGACCCGGCCGCGCACACCAGAGCTGTCGAAGATCTCGTCTCAGACATTCGGCTCGGAGGTACGTTGCGGGGGTTTTTGCGGCGCTACCTCGCTGATCTTGAACCCGAGGAGCTCGCCGAGATCATGACAGCCGGGCTGCGCAACGACGAGGTGCGCGGCAGCGGCAGCCTGGTCGCCGCTCTCTACCAGCCGGAAGACTTCTTGATCGATCCACTGCCGAATCTGCTGTTCACTCGCGACTCGAGTGTGTGGATCGGGGATCGTGTCGCGATCACGTCCTTGGCGATGCCGGCACGCCGCCGCGAAACCCAGCTCACCGACCTGATCTACGCTTTCCATCCGCGCTTCAGCGGAGCTGAGCGGATTTACGGTTGGCGCGAGGAGCACCTGGAGGGCGGCGACGTCTTAGCGCTGGCCGAGGGCGTCCTGGCGGTGGGGGTTGGCGAGCGAACTCATCCCGCCGGCGCGGAGCGTCTGGCGCGTACGGCGTTCGAGCTGGGACTGGCGCGTACGGTGCTGGTCGTGCCGATCAGTCAAGATCGCGCCACCATGCATCTGGACACCATCTGCACCATGGTCGACGTCGATGCCGTAGTGATGTACCCGAACGTTGCTCACCAGCTGTGTGCCATTTCGGTGCGTCCCGGCAGGGGCTCCGACCTCTCCATCGCCGAGCCGGCACCCTTTCTCGAGGCTGCGGCTCGAGCGATGGGGATTGATCGATTACGGCTGATCGACACTGGCCTCGACCCGGTGACCGCCGAGCGCGAGCAATGGGACGACGGGAACAACACACTCGCCATCGAGCCCAAGGTCGCGATTGCCTATGAGCGCAATGTCGAGACGAATCGGCGCC